>ENA-ORCZ01000268-ORCZ01000268.1-marine-metagenome-genome-assembly--contig:-NODE-268-length-30510-cov-4.224592_pt1 | contig 30510 bp, 28 predicted proteins | sample MGYA00237785_ERZ508519 | MGnify/ENA primary metagenome ERZ508519 (study PRJEB26189, sample SAMN06268790) | marine metagenome | isolation source: Bioluminescent Bay, La Paraguera, Puerto Rico | place...
GTTCATCGCCGGCAGGGGGGTGTGTTTCAAAGGTCTGACAAGGATCAGACGGCTCAGCGGCCGCCGATCACGCCGATATAGTCGGACACCCAGCGATAGTAGGGAACGCACTGTTCCTGGCTGGCGCAGCTGGAGACCGGCGTCGTCCAGAACTTGATCTTCTCGAAATCGTCCATGCCGTTGGTGGTGCAGCCTTCCGCGGTCTGCATGCCGCGCCCGTCGGTGCAGGCGGCCGGAACCGAGGGGTTGGCGCCGAACCAGACGGACAGGTCGCTCTGCAGGTTGGAGGACAGAGTGTGCTCCATCCACAGATAGGCGCAATTGGGATGCGCCGCGTCCACGTGCATCATGGTGGTGTCCGCCCAGCCGGTGGCCCCTTCCTTCGGGATGACGGAGGCGATCGGCAGGTTCTCGCCCTTAAGCAGGTTCACCTGGAACGGCCACGAGCCGGAGGCGACGATGCCTTCGTTCTTGAAGTCGTCGATCTGGATGAAGGCATCGTGCCAGTAGCGGGAGACGAGCCCGCGCTGCTGGCGCAGGAGGTCGAGGGCCGCATTGTACTGATCCTGGGTGAGTTCATAGGGGCTCTTGATGCCCAGTTCGGGCTTGTGGAACATCAGGTAGTTGGCGGCATCGGCAATATGGATCGGGCCGTCATAGGCCTGCACCCGGCCCTTGTTGGACTCGCCGTCGCCAAGGGTCGTCTCCTCAAAGACGACGTTCCAGGAATCGGGTGCTTCCGGGAAGGCCTCCGTGTTGTACATCAGGACGTTCGGGCCCCACATGTAGGGTACGCCGTAATGCACGCCTTCGACCGTGTGCCAGGGCGCATCCTTCAGCCGGTCGTCGACCGCCGACCAGCTCGGCACCAGGTCGACATTGACCGGCTGCACGCGCTTGCCGGCAATGAGGCGGAGCGATGCATCGCCCGAGGCGGTGACGAGATCGAAGCCGCCTTCGTTCATCAGGGCGACCATTTCGTCCGAGGTGTTCGCCGTCTTGACGTTCACCATGCAGCCCGACTTTTCCTCAAAGGCGGTGACCCAGTCGAATTTCTTGTCGGTTTCGCCGCGCTCGATATAGCCGGGCCAGGCGACGATCGTCACTTCGCCTTCGGGCTCGCCGAGTTCGGTGATCATGTCCGCAGCCTGCACGCTCGCGGCCTGCGCCGCCAGCAGCGATGCCACTGAGCAGCAACTCAGGAACTTCTTCATCATGATAGTTTCCCCATAAACGGATGAGATGTTGGAAGGAGATCTGTTTCCGCTTTTCTTATGGGAAGAAGAGTGCGCCCTTCCTCTGGTGATCGCCAATTCAAAAAATAGAAACGTTCGATCGGTTTTACCGATATCAAAACGGGCCGATGGGCGGTTGACGGTTCCGGTCATTGAAGCATTTGAAACTGAAGGCCGATTCAGCGGTTGCGCAGCATGCGCTGGGCCTTGGCGAGCTCGATGAAATTCGCCGTCGTGGCCTTCGGCGTCGATCCGCGCCGCCAGACGATGCCCACCTGCACAACCGGCAGGCTGCCGCTGACGTCTCTGGATTCAATCCGGTCGCCTTCCAGCGACCACGGCCGGTAGACAAGATCCGGCAGGATGGCGATGCCGGCACCCGTTGCGACCAGCGAACGAACGGCCTCCACGGAACGGGTGCGAAAGGCGACGGGCGGGCGGGAGCCGAGAGCACCCAGCAACTTGCCGGTCGCTTCCTCGATTTCGTCCACCGTCAGCATGATCAGCGGTTCGCCCATCAGATCGGAGAGCGCAACGCTGTCCGGCGTTTCCAGCCGGTGGCCGATCGGCAGCCACAGACGATAGGGCGAGACTTCCAGGATCTCCGATTGCAGGGCCATGGTGTCGCGCAGGTTCGAGACCACCATCACGGCCACATCCAGTTCGCCGCCGATCAGAAGATGTTCCAGATACTCGCCGCTGTCCTCGATGGCGCTGACCTCGACACCCGGATAGGCCCGGCGGAAACGGGCCAGCACATCGGAAAGGACATAGCCGGCCACCAGGGAGGTCACCCCGAGGTGAAGGTGCCCGGGCGAGGCATCGGGCGGTTCGACGAAGGCGCGCCTGGCGTTGGAGACACTGGCAAGGATCGATGTGGCGTGGCGCAGGAACTGGTGCCCCTTGTGGGTGATGGTCAGGCCGCGCGAATGACGTTCGAAAAGCTGCACGCCAAGATCGCCTTCCAGCTCCTGGATCGCTTCGGTCACCGAGGACTGGGATATGTTGAAGGCCTTTGCTGCCCTGGAAATGGAGCTGCGCTCGGCTGCCGCTACGAAATACTGGAGTTGCCGTATCGTGAAGGACATCGTGAACCAGAGAGTGGAAGATCGGGACTGAACTGAACGCTTAACCTCGACCGCGGTGGCCGGTTTGTCCATTCGAAACGACAAAGAGGACGGACACGGGATTTTTGGGCCGATTTCAGTTCGCAGCTGTTCAAGCGGTTACCGGACTTATGTCAAAGCGCGTCGATCGGGTTTGGGAAATGATGGGGTGTATGGCCCGGCGATTTCGCCGGGAAACAAAGGCAAGAAACAGATGAGCGTGAAGCTGATCTTCCTCGGTGGCGTCGGAACCGTCACGGGGTCGAAATACCTTCTTGAAGCAGACGGAAGGCGCGTGCTGGTCGATTGCGGCCTGTTCCAGGGCTACAAGCAACTGCGCTTGCGCAACTGGGCGCCGCTGCCGGTCGATCCGAAGTCCATCGATGCGGTCATTCTCACCCATGCGCATCTGGACCACTCGGGCTATCTGCCGCTCCTGGTGAAGAATGGGTTCAAGGGGCCGGTGGTCTCAACCCGGGCAACACGGGACCTTTGCGCGATCCTGTTGCCCGACAGCGGTTTCCTGCAGGAAAAGGACGCCGACTTCGCCAACCGTCACGGGTTCTCCAAGCACCATCCGGCATTGCCGCTCTATACGAAGGAAGAAGCCGAAGTATCGATGAAGCGGTTCCGGCCGGTCGGCTTCGACGAAGAGCATGAAATGCTCGGCACCTTCAGTCTCTGCTTCCGCGGTGCCGGGCATATACTCGGCGCGGCCATCGTCGAGCTGCAGTGGGGAGAGACGAAGATCGTCTTTTCCGGCGATCTCGGACGCTACGGCGATGCGACGCTGTTTGATCCCGCGCCGATCCGGCATGCCGACTATCTGCTGGTCGAATCGACTTACGGCAACCGCAGCCATGAGGCGCTGGAGGCGGAGGATGTGCTGGCCGAGGTGATCAACCGGACCGCCGGCCGTGGCGGAACAGTCGTCATTCCCTCCTTCGCGGTCGGGCGCGCGCAGTCGCTGCTGTTTCATATCCAACGTCTCAAGGCGGCCGGCCGCATTCCGGACCTTCCGGTGTTTCTAGACAGTCCCATGGCCGTCAGTGCATCCGATGTGTTCGGAAAGCACCTTTCCGACCACCGACTGAGCGCCGAGGAGTGTGATTGGTCCAGGAACACGGCCCGCTATGTCGAGGATGTCGAGGAATCAAAGGAAATCGACCGCAGCCCGATGCCCAAGGTGATCGTCTCCGCCAGCGGCATGGCCACCGGCGGGCGCGTGTTGCATCACCTGAAACATTATGCCCCGGACCATCGCAGCACGATCCTGTTTGCCGGTTTCCAGGCGGGCGGCACCCGCGGCGCGGCCATCGTTGCGGGTGCCAGAAGCGTCCGCATCCATGGTGGCGACATTCCGATCCGGGCCGAAGTCGGCAACCTGCACATGCTCTCCGCCCACGCGGATGCGGACGAGATCCTGCGCTGGCTCGGCCATTTCGAGGCGGCACCGAAGCTGACCTTCATTACCCATGGCGAACCGGATGCTTCCGATGCACTGCGCCTTAGGATCGAGCGCGATCTGGGCTGGGACTGCCTTGTGCCCGACTACCGGGAGGACGTTCTGCTAACGTGAAACGCAAATCCGCCGCCGGCCGCGGGCCATCCCTTTACGGCGCGGCAGACCGTGCGGGTTCAAGAACCGATTCCATTTTCGCACCAATTTGCCGTTGCGTCGTTTTTTATTGCCTGTTTATGCTACCGGACCGGGTTTGCAGGGAGTACGGGTCGTGCGGCGCAGTTTGTTGATGTCGGTCTCGTTGGCGCTTTTGGCGTTCACCATCACCACGACCACTGTCGCCAGGGCTGATGCCATCGTCATCGGCGTCCCCGCCTGGCCTTCCGCACAGGTGACGGCCCATATCATCGACGGTGTTCTGAAAGAGCGTTTCGGGCTTGAGACCGAGCTGCGCGAACGTGGCACCATGACGATCCTCTCCGATATCGGTCAGGGTGAGATCGAGATCCATCCGGAGGTCTGGCTGCCCAATCTGTCCGCGATGGTGGAGAAACTCAGCGCGCAGGAAAAGGTCCTGACGCTTTCTCCCAACAGCGTTGCGGCAACCCAGAACATCTGTGCCACAAGCGCGACGCTGGCTGCGACCGGCATCACGGCGGTTACCGATCTCGCCAAGCCGGAGATAGCGGCAGAGTTCGACAGCGACGGTGACGGCAAGGGCGAGATCTGGATCGGCGCCCAGACCTGGTCGTCAACCGAGATCGAGCGTATCCGGGCGCATTCCTACGGATATGATGAGACCATGACCTTGCTCGAGATGCCCGAGGACGTCGCCATGGCGGCCGTCGATGCCGCCGTCGCCCTCGGCAAACCCATGGTGTTCTACTGTTATGGTCCGCATCATGTCTTCGAATTGCACCAGATCGCCAAACTCGAGGAGCCTCCCTACGATCCCGCCCGCTGGACGATCGTTACCCGGGCCGAGGACAGCCGGTGGCTGGAAAAATCGCGTGCCGACACGGCCTGGGATGCCTCCAGGTTTCACATCGCATATGCGTCTTCGCTCGAGACCGAGCGGCCCGAAGTGGCGGCGTTCCTGGCGGCGATCGACTTCGATCCGGCCGATGTGACAGCAATGAGCTACGCGGTCGAGGTGGAGGGCAAACCCGCCGGCGAGGTGGCGAAAGACTGGTTGGCCGCGAATGAGAATCGGATCGGGGAGTGGACAAAATGATCAGGAAAACCGCCCGTCGCGGCGCCTTTCTGGGTATGGTTGCCGCCGCCGCGCTGGCTTTTGCGGGCCTAGCGATGGCGCAATCCTTCCAGACGCAGATCTACGATTCCGTCAATCGCAAATGGGTGGACTACACGCCACGCGCTGCCGCGAAATACTACAACAGGCACGGCCAGTCGCCGGAGGAGTTCCAGCGGCAGGTCGTCCAGTTCCGCACGGCCGAGAAGCCCGGCACCATCATCATCGATGGCGACCGGCATTTCCTCTATCTGGTGCAGCCGAATTTTCAGGCGATACGCTACGGCATCGGCGTGGGGCGGGACGGGTTCGGCTGGGCCGGCATCGTGAAGATCGGCCGCATGCAGGAATGGCCGACCTGGACCCCGCCGCCCGAAATGATCGCCCGTGATCCGTCAGCTGCAAAGTGGCGGAACGGCATGCCGGGAGGTCCCGACAATCCGCTCGGTGCCAGGGCGATGTACCTTTACATCGGCAATCAGGATTCAATTTATCGAATTCACGGCACCAACGAGCCCTGGACGATCGGGCTCAACATTTCCTCCGGCTGCATTCGCCTCAACAACGAGGATGTCGCCGATCTCTACAGCCGTGTGGAAGTTGGCGCGAAGGTCATCGTGCTGATGCAGGGCGCTGCGCTATATAAGGGTGTCTGATTGTTCGGTGGAGGGCAGGAAATGATCGATATGAGGAACCGGGGGCAGGGAAAGTTGGCGGCTGGACTCGCCGTGGGGCTGTGCATTGCAGCGGTCTCCGGCTGTAACACCAGCGGCTCCAGCCAGACACCGAGTGCCGGCGCAGTGCGCTCGTCCGGCGAAACGGCACCGACGGACCTGCAACTGCTCTGCGCTGCGAGGGCTGCGGAAGAACTCCAGGTCGCGGACGGGAATGTCCTTCCCGTCAGTTCGATGCGCTCGGGAGAAGCTGCCTATCAGGTCAATCTCACCTTTACCGGCGGCCAGGCGACTTGCGTGATCGACGAATCCGGCATGGTTCAGTCGGTCACCCGCGTCTGATTTTCTGAAGATCCGGGAGAGTGCGGCGGGTCGGCCGCGACCCTAGTCCGCCGGAAGATGCTTCAGGAGGGATGCCTTTGCGCCCTGGATATGATCCCGCGTCAGCTTCGAGGCGAGGTCCGCGTCGCCCTTCTCGCAGGCGTCGAGGATGGCAAAATGTTCGCGTCCGGCGCGTTCCATGCCGTTCGACATGACAAGCTGGGCTCGGATCTGCCGTTCGACGCGGTCGATGGCGTTGTCGGCGATCTCCTGGAAGAACTTCAGGTCGCTGGCACTATAGAGGGTTTCGTGGAAATCGCGGTTGAGATCGCCATAGGCCATCGGGTCGGTGGCGGAGGAAAAGGCCGCGCATTTCTGGCGTGCCACCGCCAGAAGTTCCTCTGACATGCGCGGAACCGCGCTGCGGATGATTTCCGGTTCGACCAGAGCGCGCAGGTCGAAGATTTCGGCCGTTTCCTGCGGCGACAGCCCTGCAACGACAGCACCCTTGTAGCGCTGGGTCTTCACCAGACCCTGCTCCTCCAGCCGCGAGATCGCCTCGCGCACCGGAATGCGGCTGGTGTTGAAGAGGCGGGCGATTTCGTCCTGACGCAGCGGCTCGCCCTCTTCGAGTTGGCCCTCGATGATGGCTTTCCTGAGCGCATCGAACACGATCGAGGATGCGGACGCTGTCGCGGAAATATCCATCGTTTTCAGTTTCATAGGACCAGTACTCCCTGATCTCACCTTTTACGGGAAGGGCCCGGTCAGGTGAAGCGAAAATGACTTTGAATATTTGATATTGAATATTGGATCCAATCTGGTCTATCAATCTTCTGCCTGGCGAAAATCCGTGAGGCCGAGTGGGTGCTGTGCGCTTTCCGCGTCGGGATCTCTCGTGGACATGGAGGGATCAGGTCTCGGCTCAAGGGCGTCCGCGCCGGCCGGCTTCGTCCGGTATCCGGTCCAGGACCGAACTGGGTCCAAGGCCTGGGAAGCCGCGGGCTCCGGAGAGTTCAAAAAAGGAAGAGGGGAAATCATGATCAGAAAATTCGTGGCGGTCGCCGCCCTGTCGCTTGCCGCCGCCTTGCCGGCCAGGGCCGATACGCTTGACGACGTCGTCGACCGGGGTCAGCTGAGATGCGGCGTCGTGCTCGACTTCCCGCCGATCGGGTATCGGGACGAGAACAACGAGCCGGCCGGCTTCGACGTCGAATACTGCAAGGATCTCGCCGCAGCGCTTGAGGTCGAGCCGATCATATATCCGGTCACCTGGGCCGAGCGCTTGCCGGTGATCGTCACCGGCCGCGCCGATGTCGTCTTCGGCGCCACGTCGGACAGCCTCGCCCGCGCGCGCACCGTCGGTTTCACCATTCCCTACGCGATCTACTACGCCCAGGGGGTCGTCAACACGGAAAGCGGTATCAAGACCTTCGACGACATTCGCGGCAAGCGCGTTGCAGCTGCCATCGGCACCGTGCCGGAGCAGGAATGGCTGAAGATTGCCGCTGAATGGGGCGAGGAACATCTCTACCAGGGCTACCAGTCCGAGAACGAGGTCTTTCTCGCCGTGTCCCAGGGCAAGGCCGATATCGGCCTGACCACCAACACGGCCGTGAAGCCGATCACCGAGCAGTACGAGACGCTGGAGGCCGGCCCGCGCATGCCCTGGACCACGGATTACACGTCCGTCGTCGGCAAGCGCGAGGATGTCACCTGGCTGAACTTCCTCAATCTCTTCGTCACCCACCAGGTGCGTTCCGGCCGCTACGGCGAGCTCTGGGCAAAATATGTCGGCGGCGACGCCCCGGAACTGCGCATTCCCGGCGTGATGTACTGAGGAAATCGAGGCGGAGTGACCGGCAGAAAGACTTGCCGGTGAGACACCGCAAACTCTGATGTCACCCCGGGCGACCGAACGGAGACCCGGGGCCCGCTCACTTCCAGAGCATCCGGATGTAGCTCTGACTGCTCTGGAAAAGAACTCCAGCTTCAGCAAGCTGCACGGCGAGTAGGCCCCGGATCTTCGCTTCGCTCGTCCGGGGTGACACTGAGATCAAGACCTCGACGGCGTATCCGTTCGGCGGGATTTCAAAGATGCAATTGCCTTTCCTCGGCTGGAGGAAAGAGCCGGAGCAAATAGCTAGACATGTTCGACTACAATTTCCATTGGCGGCCGGTTACGAAAAGTGTGCCGGATCTTCTGGAAGCGGGATTGCTGACGCTTCAGGTTGCGGCGCTTGCCATGGCGATCGGCATCGTCATCGGGCTCTGCCTGGCGATCGTCCGGCTGAAACTGAAGGGCCCGCTCCTGTGGCTGGCGACCGCCTGGGTGGAACTGGCACGCAACACGCCGGCCCTGTTCCAGCTGTTCTTCTTCGGCTTCGGGCTCGGGGCCTTCGGTATTCACCTCTCGCCCTTTGCCATCGTGCTTGCCGGTCTCAGCTTCAACTGCGCCGGTTACCTGGCGGAGAACTTCCGCGGCGGCTTTCAGGCCGTGCCCGACACCCAGCTGCGCGCGGCGCGGTCTCTCGGGATGACGGCCTTCCAGGCCTATACGCGCATCGTCATCCCGCAGGTGTTCCGCATCGTCTATCACCCGGTCACCAACCAGATGGTCTGGGCGGTGCTGATGTCCTCGCTCGGCATGCTGGTCGGCTTTCGCGAGCTTTCCGGCGAGACCCAGTTCTTTGCCAGCAAGACTTTCCGCATCTTCGAATATTTCGCGGTCACCGCCGTCATCTACTACGCCATCGTCAAGGTCATTCTCGGGGCATCCCGACTGATGGCCTGGCGTCTGTTCCGGTATTGAGGAGGTTGAGATGAACCAAACCATCAGCTTCTTCTCCGGCTTCAACATTCATGATTTCTGGTTCCTCGGCGAAGCCGCGCTGCGCACTCTCTGGATTTCAACGGTCTCCATAAGCATCGGGACGCTACTCGGAGGTCTCTTCGGCTGGATGCTGTACGAAGGCCGGCTGACGGCGACCCTGCTGCTGGCGCCGGTGCTGGATATCTTCCGGTCCGTGCCGCTGATCATCCAGCTTGTCCTGTTCTACAACTTCGCTCCCATCGTCGGACTGAATCTCGATCCGTTTGCCTCGGGCGCCGTCATCCTGACGATCTACTGTGCCGCCCTGGTTGCCAATGTCGCCCGCGGCGGCATCGAGGCCGTCGGCAAGCCGATGCGCCGGGCGGCACGCTCGCTCGGGATGAGTTACCGGCAGGACATGCGCCACGTGGTGCTGCCCATCGGCGGGCGGGCCGTCTTCCCGGCCTGGGTCGGCGTGGCGCTCGGCGTGATGAAGGACTCGGCCCTGGTCTCGGTGCTCGGCTATGTGGAGCTGCTCAAGGCCAGCCAGATCCTGATCACGCGGACGCAGGAACCTTTCCTGATCCTCTCTCTCGCCGGCGCGTTCTATTTCGCGCTGTCCTTCCCGATCTCGCGCTATGCCGCAAAACTGGAAAAAAGGTGGGCCCTATGATCGAGATCCGCGGCCTTGAGAAATATTTCGGCGCGCTTCAGGTACTCAAGGGCATCGACCTTGATGTGCAAAAGGGCGAAGTGCTTTCTGTCATCGGTGCGTCGGGCTCCGGCAAGTCGACGCTGCTCTATTGCATCAACGGGTTGGAGCCGATCCAGAAGGGATCCGTCACGGTCGACGGCACGGATGTGCATGCCGGCAGCACCGACATCAACAAGCTGCGCCAGAAGCTTGGCATGGTTTTCCAGCAGTGGAACAGCTTCCCGCACCTGACCGCCTTGGAAAACGTTGCGCTCGCCCCCCGGATCGTGAAGGGCAAGTCAAGGGACGAAGCCCGAGCGATCGCCGAAAGGCAGCTGAAACATGTCGGCCTGGAAGACAAGCTGAACGTCTATCCGAACAACCTTTCCGGCGGCCAGCAGCAGCGTCTGGCGATTGCCCGCGCGCTTGCCATGGAGCCGAGCTACATGCTCTTCGACGAGGCGACGTCCGCGCTCGATCCGGAGCTGGTCGGCGAGGTGCTCGACACCATGCGGCTGCTGGCGGAAGAGGGCATGACTATGATCTGCGTCACCCACGAGATGGGCTTTGCCCGGGACGTTTCCGACCGGGTTGCCTTCTTCCACAAGGGCGTGATGGAGGAGATCGGGCCGCCGGCCCGGATCTTCGGCGAACCCGAATCCGAGAACACGCGAAAATTTCTTGCCAACGTGCGCTGACCCGGCGCTACAACAGATCGTCAGGCTGTGGGCCCGTGCCCGGCACTGGCCGCCAACCGGCAGGCCTGACTTATCCAGGAGTGAATGATGACGTCCAATATCTTCTCCGGCTGCATGCCCGCGCTGATGACCCCGTGCAAGGCCGACCGCACGCCGGACTACGAAGCCCTCGTGAAGAAGGGCCAAGAACTGACTGCCGCCGGCATGTCCGCCGTTGTCTATTGCGGCTCCATGGGTGACTGGCCGCTCCTGACGGATGAAGAACGCATGGAAGGCGTGGAACGCCTGGTAAAAGCCGGCGTGCCGGTTGTCGTCGGCACCGGTGCCGTCAACACAAAGTCCGCCGTTGCCCATGCCGCCCATGCGGCCAAGGTCGGCGCGCACGGTCTGATGGTCATCCCGCGGGTGCTGTCGCGCGGCATTTCCGCGATCGCGCAGCGCCACCATTTCAGCGCCATCCTGAAGGCCGCTCCGAACCTGCCGGCGGTGATCTACAACAGCCCCTATTATGGCTTCGCCACCCGCGCCGACCTGTTCTTCGACCTGCGGTCCGAGTTCCCGAACCTGATCGGCTTCAAGGAATTCGGCGGCCACGATGACCTTCGCTATGCTGCGGAGAACATCACCTCCAGGGACAACGACGTGACGCTGATGGTCGGCGTCGACACCGCCGTCTTCCACGGCTTCGTCAATTGCGGCGCGACGGGCGCCATCACCGGCATCGGCAATGCCATCCCGAAGGAAGTTCTGCACCTGGTCTCGCTGTGCAAGAGGGCCGCTGAAGGAGATGTAAAGGCACGCCGTCAGGCAAAGGAACTGGAAGAGGCGCTTGCCGTCCTGTCCAGCTTCGACGAAGGCCCGGACCTGGTGCTCTACTACAAGCATCTGATGGTGCTGAACGGCGACGCCGAATACACCCTGCACTTCAACGAGACCGACGTTCTCTCCGATGCGCAGCGCAACTATGTGGAGGCCCAGTACAGGCTTTTCAAAACCTGGTACGCCGACTGGTCGGCGCAAGCGGAGTAGCCAAACGATGCGCGTCATCGACAGCCATACGGCGGATCGCTGGCCGAACGGGCAGCGCGGCTGGAGGCGGAGCATCTCGATTTCTGCGCCTCGGTCGTGCTGGAACCGCGCGGCCATGATGCCATCATCGGGGCGCTGCTGGTGCCGCCGTCAGATCCTGATTGCGTTGCCGGGGTGATCTATTTCAACAACCTGCAGAACCTCGGCATGTGTGGTCATGCCACCATCGGCCTCGGCGTGACGCTGGCCCATCTCGGCCGGATCGAACCCGGACGGCACAGGATCGAGACGCCGGTCGGCGTGGTCGAGATCGATCTCCTCGATGCCAACACGGTGTCGGTGGTCAATATCGAAAGCTACCGGCTGGCGAAGGATGTCACCGTCGATGTGGAGGGCCTCGGACCCGTCACCGGCGATGTCGCCTGGGGCGGCAACTGGTTCTTTCTGGTCAAGAACAGCCCGATCGCACTGACGGGCGCCAATATCCGCCCGCTGACCGATCTGACGCTGAAGATCCGCGCGGCGCTCGAAAAGGCCGGCGTGACGGGCAGGGACGGCGCCTGGATCGATCATATCGAACTCTTCGGTCCGGCCGTGGACCCGGCCGCGCAGAGCCGCAACTTCGTGCTCTGTCCGGGCGGGGCCTATGACCGCTCTCCCTGCGGCACGGGCTGCTCGGCCAAACTCGCCTGCCTTGCCGCCGACGGCGCCCTGGCGCCGGGGGAGGAGTACCTTCAGGAAAGCGTTATCGGCAGCACCTACAGGATCAGCTACCGGCCGGGCGCAGCCGGAGGCGTCATTCCAACGATCACCGGGCAGGCTTTCGTCACGTCCGATGCAAACCTGATTTTCGATCCGGCGGACCCCTACCGCGCCGGCATTCGGCTCTAGAGCGAAGTGAGCGAAGACATGGACTACAAGAACTTCGTCGGCGGCGCGTGGCTTGAGACCTCGGCCAGCACGCCCAACGTCAATCCGTCCGATATCAGCGACATTCTCGGCCATGCCGCCAGGGGCGGCCGCGACGAGCTTGACCAGGCCATCGACGCCGCCCATCAGGCGGCGCCGGGCTGGGCGGCATCGACGCCGCAGCAGCGCTTCGACGTTCTGGATTTCGCCGGCACGGAGCTTCTCGCCCGCAGGGCCGAGCTCGGCCGGCTGCTGTCGCGCGAGGAAGGCAAGACCCTGCCGGAAGGCATCGGCGAAGTCGCCCGCGCCGGTCAGATCTTCAAGTTCTTTGCCGGTGAAGCCTTGCGCCTTGCGGGCGACAGGCTGGCCTCCGTGCGTCCGGGGATCGAGGTCGATGTGACGCGATTTCCGGTCGGTGTCGTCGGCCTGATCACGCCGTGGAATTTCCCGATCGCCATTCCGGCCTGGAAGATCGCTCCGGCGCTCTGCTACGGCAACACGGTGGTTCTGAAGCCGGCTGAACTTGTTCCGGGCTGCGCCCACGCCCTTGTCGAAATCCTGTCCCGCTCCGGCCTGCCGGAAGGGGTGGTGAACCTGGTGATGGGCCGGGGCTCGGAAATCGGTCCGCGCCTCATTGAAAGCCCGAAGGTGAAGGCGATCTCCTTCACCGGCTCCGTGCCGACCGGACGCGGAATTGCAGCTGCCTGCGGCCAGCACCTCAAGAAGGTGCAGCTGGAAATGGGCGGCAAGAATCCGATGGTGGTACTGGACGATGCGGATCTGACCATCGCCGTCGAGGCCTGCCTGAACGGCGCCTTCTTCTCCACCGGCCAGCGCTGCACGGCGAGCTCTCGCCTGATCGTCACCGAGGGCATTTACGATCGTTTTGTCGCCGCGCTCGCCGAGCGCATGCAGGCGCTGAAGGTTGGCAACGCGCTGGAAGACGGGATCCAGATGGGACCTGTCGTCGACGAGCGCCAGCTGCAGCAGAACCTCTCCTATGTCGATATCGCGGCGAAGGAAGGCGGCAAGGTGCAGGGCGGCGAGCGGCTCAACCGGAAAACGGAGGGCTTCTACATGGCGCCCGCGCTTGTCACGGAGACCGACAACTCCATGCGCATCAACACCGAGGAAGTCTTTGGTCCGGTGGCCTCGGTCATTCGCGTCAAGAATTACGAGGAAGCCCTGAGTGTCGCCAACGACACGGAATTCGGGCTGAGCTCGGGCATCTGCACCACGTCGCTGAAACATGCCAGCCACTTCAAGGCGAATGCTCAGGCCGGCATGGTGATGGTCAACCTGCCGACGGCGGGTGTCGATTACCACGTCCCCTTCGGCGGCACCAAGGGCTCCAGTTTCGGCTCGCGCGAGCAGGGCCGCTACGCCGCCGAATTCTACACGTCCGTCAAGACTGCCTACACCCTCCCCTAAGATCGGGCACGAGGCAGCAAACTGCCTGCGGGGTGTTTCGCCCTGCCCCGCAGGCCTTTTTTGAAAGAACCTGAAATGACGGACGACAGCGTCCACGACATCATTGTGATCGGCGCCGGCATCATCGGCATCAGCAGCGCCCTTGCCCTGCAGGCAAAGGGGCGGCAGGTGCTGGTGCTCGACCGGCATGCCGATACGCCCCGGGCCTCGGAAATGAATGCAGGCGCCTTTGCCTTTACCGACATCGTGCCGCTGGCGACCCCCGGCATCATGCGCAAGGCGCCGAAATGGTTGCTGGATCCGCTCGGACCGCTCTCCATCCCGCCTGCCTATGCCCTGAAGATCGCCCCGTGGATGCTGCGCTTCTGGCGGGCGAGCTGGCCGGACCGCTATCAGGCGTCGATGACTGCCCAGACCGCGCTGATGGGCCTTTCTCAGGAAGCGCTCGCAAGGCAGGTGAAGGAAACGGATGCGGGCAGCCTCATTCAGGCGGAAGGCCAGCTCCAGCTTTATGAAGGCGAGAAGGAATACCGTGCCAGCCTGCCGGGCTGGGAACTGCGCCGGCAACACGGAATCCGCTTCGAGTTCCTGGAAAGCCCGGAGGACATCGCCGCGATCCAGCCCGGCCTCGACAGACGCTTCACCCATGCCGCATTCACGCCCGACTGGACGAACACCTGCGATCCGGCGCGCTGGCTCCGCCATCTCACCTCCGTCTTTTTGCAGCGAGGCGGCAGGATCGAACAGGCCGATGTAACCGGACTGAAACCCGAAGCCGGCTTTGTCGGTATCGAAGCCGCCGGAAGCCGCTGGAGCGCCGGCCAGGCCGTTGTCGCCTCCGGTGCCTGGTCGCATCACCTTGCGAAGACCGTCGGCGACCGCATTCCGCTGGAGACCGAACGCGGCTACAACACGACGCTGCCCGAAGGCGCATTCCCCCTCAAAACGCACCTGACCTTCTCCGGCCACGGCTTCGTCGTCACCAGGATCAACGGCGGCGTCCGCGTCGGCGGGGCGGTGGAACTGGGCGGCCTGAACCTGCCGCCGAACTACAGGCGGGCCGACATCCTTCTGGAAAAAGCCAAACGTTTCCTGCCGGGATTGAAGACCGAGGACGGCCGGCAGTGGATGGGTTTCCGGCCCTCCATGCCCGACAGCCTGCCGGTCATCGACCGTTCGCCGCAGGACGAGCGGATCGTCTATGCCTTCGGGCATGGCCATCTCGGTCTGACCCAATCCGCGGGAACGGCGGAACTCGTCGCGGCTCTCGTGTCCCGCGCACGCAATCCCATCGACATGGCCGCCCTTTCCGCGCGCCGCTTCTGACGCTTCCAATTCTTTCGTCCTTCAAGGAGAACCGACATGAAAATTTCGGCCATCAACGTCTTCCAGGTCGATCTTCCGCTGAAGGAAGGCCGCTACAGCTGGTCGAACGGCAATTTCGTCGAGGTGTTCGACTCGACCGTGGTCGAGATCGAGACCGACGAAGGCCTGAAGGGCTACGCGGAATGTTGCCCCCTCGGCTCCGCCTATCTGCCGAGCTACGCGATCGGCGTACGTGCCGGCCTTCAGGAGCTCGCGCCGCACCTGATCGGCAGGGACCCTCTCAATATCGGCGACATCAACCGGGTGATGGACGTGGCCCTGCGCGGTCATCCTTATGCCAAGGCACCGATCGATATCGCCTGCTGGGATCTTCTCGGCAAGGCGACCGGCCAGCCGCTCTATACGCTGCTCGGCGGGGCGGCGCAGGACGATGTGGTGCTTTACCGGGCGATCAGCCAGGAAGCGCCGGACGTGATGGCGAGGAAAATCGAAGGCTACGCGGCAGAAGGCTACACCAAATTCCAGCTGAAGGTGGGCGGCGATGCCAATGACGACATCGACCGCATTCACGCCACCCGGGCGGTGCTGAAGAAAACGGACCTGCTGGTCGCCGATGCGAATACCGGCTGGACCAGGCACGAGGCGGCGCGTGTCGTCGGAGCGGTCTCTTCCCTCGATGTCTATATCGAGCAACCGTGCCTCACCTACGAGGAGAGCGTTTCGATCCGCAGGCGAACCGCGCTGCCCTTCATCCTGGACGAGGTCATCGACGGGCCGAACACGCTGGTGCGCGGCATTGCCGAAGACGCGATGGACTGCATCAACCTCAAGATCTCCAAGGTCGGCGGCCTGTCAAAAGCCAAGCTGATGCGCGATCTCTGTGTCCTGCACGGCATTCCGATGACCATCGAGGACACCTGGGGCGGCGACATCGTCACCGCGGCGATCGCGCACCTGGCGCGCTCGACGCCGTCCGACTTCACCTTTTCGGCAACGGACTTCAACAGCTATGGCACGGTCGATATCGCGGAAGGCGCACCGAAGCGGATCAATGGCCGCATGACCGCGTCCGGTCGGCCAGGCCTCGGTATCACACCGATCTTCGAAGCGCTCGGCGAACCGGTCGCCCGCTATTCCTGAAGCTTTAAGAGAAAGGTGCCGCCATGCGCAGCAGCAAGACCATCCATGTCATCTCCTGCCATGCCGAGGGCGAGGTGGGGGACGTGATCGTCGGCGGCGTCGCCCCGCCGCCGGGGGCAACGCTCTGGGAACAGCGCAGCTTCATTGCGCAGGACCGCAGCTTGCGCAATTTCGTGCTGAACGAGCCGCGCGGCGGTGTCTTCCGCCATGTAAACCTTCTGGTGCCGCCGAAACATCCGGAAGCCGATGCCGCCTTCATCATCATGGAGCCGGAAGACACACCGCCAATGTCCGGCTCCAACTCCATCTGTGTTTCCACCGTGCTGCTCGACGGCGGTATCGTGCCGATGACGGAGCCGGTGACGGAAATGGTGCTTGAAGCCCCGGGAGGTCTGGTGCGGGTGCGTGCCGAATGCCGGAACGGCAAGGCGGAGCGCATCTTCGTGCAGAACGTGACAAGCTTTGCCGACAAGATGGCGGTGCCGCTGGAGGTGGAAGGCGCCGGTACGCTCATCGTCGACACGGCCTATGGCGGCGACAGCTTCGTGGTCGTCGACGCCGCGGCGCTCGGCTTCGAGATTGTCGAGGCCGAAGCCAAGGATATCGCCCGGCTCGGCGTCAGGATCACCAACGCCGCCAACGAACAGCTCGGCTTCTCGCATCCGGAAAATGCCGGGTGGGACCACATTTCCTTCTGCGCCTTCTGCGGCCCGCTCTCGAAGACGCCGACAGGCCTCACCGGCCGCTCGGCGGTTGCCATCCAGCCGGGCAAGGTCGACCGTTCGCCGACCGGTACAGCCGTCTCCGCCCGCATGGCGCTGATGGCGGCAAAAGGGCAGATGCAGGTCGGAGAAACGTTCGAAGCGATCTCGATCATCGGGTCGTCCTTCACCGGCAGGATCCTTGCCGAGGAAAATATCGGCGGCAGGCCAGGTATCATCCCGGAAATTTCCGGCAGAGGCTGGGTCACCGGCATTCACCAGCACATGCTTGATCCAGACGATCCCTGGCCCGGCGGTTACAGGCTCAGCGACACCTGGGGGGCGTGACCTGGGAGCGTGACCTGGGAGCGTGACCGGCGATATCCGGTTGACGCAATGCGGACCTCCTCTCTGCGATGGAATGGCGTTGAACGCGCGGTCCGGTTCGCCGGGCTGCGCGTCCCGACACAGCTCTTTTCAGCAATTCGCATTTCTCTACAGCAAACGTCGAAACCGATTCTCTGCGGAAAGGAAAAATTACCGGTGTCCGGCGGTAGCGGCTTGTCGTCGGGCGGGGAATTTAATCTATTGGGTTTTGGAACAGGTTTTGACGATTGCGGGATCATGGACAGTCTGGCGAAACAGGGCGTTTGCCTCATCGGATGCGGTTTCATGGGCAAGGCCCTTCTGGAAGCCTGGCTGGCGAAAGGTCTGCCGGCCGGATCCGTCTTCGTGCGTGACCCGCGTCCCTCCGACTGGCTCAAGGCCCAGAAAGGTGTCAACATCAATGAGCCGTTTCCGGAGGTTCCGGCTGCCATCGTGATTGCGACGCGGCCGCAGATCGTCGAGAGGGTTCTGCCGCCCCTGGCAGAATTCGGCGGCGGCGAGACCGTGATCCTGTCGATTGCCGCCAGCAAGCCGATTTCCCTGCTGGCAAAGCATTTTCCGGAGGGCACGCCGGTGATCCGCGCCATGCCCAACCTGCCCGCGACGGTGGGGTCGGCGGTCACTGCCTTCGTTGCCAACCCCGCGACACGTATTGATCAGAAGGCGGAGGCGACGAAGCTGCTGGCCGCCTTCGGCTCGCTGGTGGAACTGCCGGACGAGGATCTGCTTCCCGTGGTCACCGCGCTTTCCGGTGCGGGCCCTGCCTATGTCTTTGCCGTGGCCGAAGCCTTTGCGGCCGCAGGAGCGGAGCTTGGCCTGCCGGAAGATCTGGCGCACGAACTTGCCATTCGCACAGTGGCCGGAGCCGGGCGAATGCTGGCCCAGCCGGATGCGGATGCGACCGGCTTTCGCGTCGCCGTCACTTCCAAGGGCGGCACCACTGAAGCCGGCATGCTGGAGTTCATGTCCGACGAAAACGGCATTCAGGTTCTCGCGCAGCGCACGCTGCAAGCTGCTTCGGAACGCTGCAGGCAACTCTCCGGCCTGAAACGGTCCTGACCCGCGGCATCTGCACAACGTCTCGAATTGACCGCCGCCCCCGCTCTCAAGGAGCAGCGGAAGCAAACGGGATCGTTTCGCCGTCCTGACAATGTGTGCCGTTGACGATCACGTTGTCAGCTCCAGCGACCCAGAGCGCAATCGCGCTGAAAGCCGGATGCCAGTCGCCGGAACGGGACCAGTCGAGATGAACGCTGCCTTCCTCGCGCGACAGGCTCAGCCGGGTCAGGCAATGCCGTCCTGAAAGCGCATCCAGGCTGTCGCCGTCATCGTCGTAGAACTGCGTTTGGCGCGAACTCGCTCCTTCGGGCTGCGGATAGACCCGCCAGATGCGCGCCTTGTCCAGGGCCGGATCGGAGCGCAGGTTTGCCGCCGCCATCGGCAGCACCGCTCCGCCGCGCACAAAGAGCGGAATTGTTTCGAGCGAAACCGGGACCTCGATCACCTGTCCGCCCTCGTACCACCGGCTGCCGTCGAAAGCCCACCAGCCGTCGCTGTTGGCGGGGAGGGTGACGCTTCGGGTCGTGGCGCCTTCCTCGACCACCGTCGCAACGAGGAGGTCCCGGCCGAGCAGGAAGTCGAATTCGGCTTGCCGGCACGCAGGATCGTCGGCGTGATCCAGGAACAGCGGCCGCAGCATCGGCTCGCCTTCGGTGACGGCGAGGTGCAGGAGCGAATAGAGATAGGGGATCAACTGCGCACGCAGTTTCAAGGCGCCGCGGATCAGCGGCGTGATTTCCGGATACATCCAGGCTTCGTTGGCCGTGCCGTCGTCGTTCCAGGAATGGATGGTAAAGCGCGGGTGGAAGATGCCGTTCTGCACCCAGCGCAGGAAGAGCTCCGGTTCCGGCCGCGGGCCGGCAAACCCGCCGACATCATGGCCGATATTGTAGAAGCCGGAGAGGCTGAGGCCGAGGCCCATCGGAATGTTCCAGCGCAGCGTATCCCAGGAGGTGAAGTTGTCGCCGGTCCATGTCTGGGCATAGCGCTGGGTGCCGGGACAGGCGCAGCGGGAGATGAGATACGGGCGCTTTTGCGGCTGGTTCTTGCTCTGGGCCTCATGGGAGGCCCGTGTCATCAGCTGGCTGTGCAGCGGCCGGATCAGGTTGACCGGGATCGGCTTGCCGAAGCCGTCGCAAACCGCCTCGTCGTCCCAGACTTCATACTCGTTGTTGTCGTTCCAGGTACAGGCAATCCCCCTGTCGAAGAGCTTCTCCTTCAGGTTCTTCTGCCACCATCGGATCGTGTCCTCGTTGGTGAAATCGAGATGTGAGCCGGTGCCGTCCCAGAAGGGCGACTGCTCCGGCGCACCGCTGTCGCTGTCGCGGATGAAGAGCCCCGTCCGGTCTGCCTCCTCATAAAGGGGGTGGTCGTCCAAAAGCACCGGCTTGATATTGGCAATCAGGTGAATTCCGGCGCGCCGATAGGCTTCCGTCATTGCCTCGACATCCGGAAACCGGTCGGTGTTCCAGTGAAAGACGTAGCGCTTGCCCTCGATCGCCGTATAGCCGGATGACATCTGGAAGCTGTCGCAGGGCATGTCCTCATGCGACAGTTTGCCGAGAAACTCCGTCAGCCGCACCTGCGCATTCTCCGAATCCGTGTAGGCCATGGTCGAGCCGGAATAGCCGAGGCCCCAGCGCGGCATGAAGGCGGTGCCGCCGGTCAGCCAATGATGCCGTTTGACGATCTCCAGAACGCTCGGCGCCCAGCTGAAATAATAGTCGAGGTCGCCATCCGCGGCCCGGAAGCCCCGGAAGGGCTGGTGGTAATTGTCCTTCTCGTTGCCGAGATCGAACCAGCAGGGAGCCAGCGTATCATAATAAAGACCGACGGCTCCGATGGGACCCTTGTCGGTGATCGTGAAGGGGATGTGCTTGTAAAGCGGATCGGTCGTCCGCGCGTCGTAGCCCATGGCGTCGAGATTGCGCATCTCGAAACGGCGGCCGGTCCGCTCCAGCCGGCCGGCCTTTTCGCCGAGGCCGTAGTAACGCTCGTCCGGCAGGCGTCGCATGAAATGATGGTTTCGGTGGTCCCGGCGGCCGATCATATAGGCGTCCTGGGGCCGGTCGCGGGCAACCTCCCGCCAGGGGTCGCCGGGCGTCTTGCGCGCCTCCCAGGTCATGGCAAGCGGCGTCGATACGGTCAGGCGCAGGAGCTTCGTTTCGAGGACGAGCGTGCCGTCGCGCTCGCTGAGTTCGAAGGGGGGGCAGGTGAAGCCTCCGAGATCGTCCCGCGGGCGGCCGTCGAAGGGAACGTCGCCCTCCGGGGCGATCGCCCAGGTCCTGTCCAGCCGGTATTTGCCGTCCTTCAGCAGCACGACGCGGATCTGCGCGTCCTCCAGCACCTTGACCACCAGCCGGTGCCGGCCGTCGACTTCGAGCGCGATGCCGGCGCCGGAGCGGCCGATGTACCGCCATGATTTCAGGGCTTTCATGTTGAGGTCCTAGTAACCGAGAAGAACTTGCGGCAGGAAGAGGCTGAGCGAAGGGATGAAGGTGATCACCAGCAGGAGCGCGACGAGCACGGCATAAAAGCCCATCATCGGCCTGATCACCTCGCCGATCTTCACTCCGCCCACCGAACAGCCGACGAAGAGGGCCGAGCCCACCGGCGGCGTGCAGATGCCGATGCAGAGGTTGAAGGTCATGACGACGCCGAAATGCACCGGATCCATGCCGAGATCCTCCACCACCGGCAGGAAGATCGGCGTGAAGATCAGGAGTGCCGGCGTCATGTCCATGAAGGTGCCGACGACAAGCAGCGCAAGATTGATGATCAGCAGCAGAACGATCGGGTTTTCCGAAAGGCCTAGCAGCATGTCCGAGATCGAATAGGGGATGTCGGCAAAGGCCATGGCCTTGGACATGGCGATCGAACAGCCAATCATCAAAAGCACGATGGAGGTCGTCACGGCGCTGTCCAGGATGATACGCGGCAGGTCGCGCCAGGCGATTTCCCGGTACCAGATCACGCCGAGGAACAGCGTGTAGGCGACAGCGACGGCGGAGGCCTCCGTCGCGGTGAAGACACCGCCGATAATGCCGCCCATGACGATGACGATCAGGCCGAGCGGCAGCATGGCGTCGAGGGTCTTGTGCAGCACTTCGCGCCCGCTCGGACGCTCGGCCACCGGATAGCCGCGGCGCTTGGCGATGATGCCGGCCACAAGCATCAGGCTGAGACCCATCAGGATGCCGGGGATGTAGCCGGCGACGAACAGCGCGGCGATCGAGGTGCCGTTGGTGATCAGCGAATAGACGATGAAGGTGGCGCTCGGCGGGATCAGCAGTCCAGTCGGGCAGGAGGCGATGTTGACCGCGGCGCTGAAGGCCGGATCGTATCCCTCCTTCTTCTGCAGCGGCGACATCACCCCGCCGACCGCTGCGGCGGAGGCAACGGCTGAACCGGAGATCGAGCCGAACATCATGTTGGCGATGACGTTGCAATGGGCAAGCGCGCCGGGCAGCCTGCCGCCGAGCACCTTGGCGAACTCGATCAGGCGCATCGCGATGCCGCCGCGGTTCATGATGTTTCCGGCCAGAATGAAGAAGGGGATCGCCAGCAGCGTGAAGCTGTCGAGGCCCGAGGCGACCTGCTGCGCGACGATATAGACCGACTGGTCGAAGGACATGAACAACAGGAACGTTGCGAAAGCCGCAAGGCCGATGGCATAGGCGATCGGCACACCGAGGATCATGAGGAGGGCGAAGGTCCCGAACAGGACGAGGACAGATTGGATATCCATGAGGTTTCTCGTTCCCGGTCAGCTGTCAGTCGAGCGGTCCGCCGACGGAGGCGGCCTCGCCCTGATCGTTCGGGCCGCGTCCGCTGCGCAGGATGTCGGTGAGGAAGGTCAGGCAGTAGAAGAGCATGCAGAGCCCGGAAAACGGGATGGCGATATAGACGAGGCCCATGGGCAGACGCAGGGCCGGGGACACCTGACCGGTTTCAAGCGTCCGGCCCACCAGATCGATGCCGCCATAGACCATGATGAGCCCGGCGAAGAGCGCAATCGCGGCAACAATGGCGAGATTGATCGCGGTGCGCAGGGTCCCGGTCGCGATCACCGGCAGAAGGTCGATGGCGAGGTGCCGGCGCTGGCCGAGCGTATAGGCACCGCCGAGCAGCGCCACCCAGATGAACAGGAACCGGGCCATTTCGTCGGTGACCGTGCTCGGGCTTTCCAGCACGTAGCGTGAGACCACCTGCCAGATGACGCAGACGACCAGAATGGCGAAAGCGATGGTGATGACAAGGCGCAGGATCATGTCCACGCCTTTGGTGATGACTGTCACGATGTTCCTCCCGCGCCGGCCGGCCTCCCTGGAAACGGCTATCCTCGTGGCTTCGGCACCCTAAGACATGCGTCAGGAAACAAAATTGGTCAACCAATTTCCCAAAAAAGGTTGACTGATTTTGAAAATTGGACGAACAATTCAACCTCCGCGGCGGATTGGCGCCAACGTGCCGCGGCACCGATCTGTTCCTTTAGGGAGCGAAATTCCTGCGGCCGAGGCTGCAACTGGGAGGAAATCATGTCGAAATTCGTGAAGCTCGCGGCCCTCATGGCTGCAGGCGTCGTTGCCCTTGGCTCCGCCGCCAACGCCAAGACGCTGCGTCTCAACCACAACAACCCGGAAGACCATCCGCTGCACAAGTCGATGGAGTTCATGGCCGACAAGGTCGAGGAACTGACGAACGGCGATCTGAAGATCCGCATCTATGCCAATGCCCAGCTCGGCACGCAGCGCGAATCCATGGAGCTGATGCAGAACGGCTCGCTTGACATGGCCCGTTCAAACGCTTCGGAACTGGAAGCCTTCGAGGAAGCCTATGGCGCTCTGAACCTGCCCTATATCTTCGTCAGCGGCGACCACTATTACGACGTCCTGACCAGTGACATCGGCGCGGATATCCTGGCCTCGTCCGAGGACAAGGGTTTCATCGGCCTTGCCTATTACATTGAAGGTGCGCGCTCCTTTTATGCCAACAAGCCCATCCACTCGCCGGAAGACCTGAAGGGCATGAAGATCCGCGTGCAGCCGAGCCCGTCGGCCATCCGCATGGTCGAGCTGCTCGGCGCAAACCCGACACCGATCGCCTGGGGCGAACTTTACAGCGCCCTGCAGCAGGGCGTGGTTGACGGGGCTGAAAACAACCCGATGGCGCTGACATCCGCCCGTCACGGCGAAGTCTCCAAGTTCTTCTCCGACGACGGCCATACCATGATCCCGTCCGTCGTGATGATTTCCACCAAGAGCTGGAACGAACTGAGCGACGAGCAGAAGGAAGCGGTCCGCACTGCAGCGCGCGAGAGCATGGACTTCCACCGTGAGCAGTGGGACGCAATGAGCGCGGAAGCCATCGAGACCGCCAAGAACGAGCTGGGCGTCGAATTCATCGAGGTGGAGAAGGGCCCGTTCATCGAGGCTGTGCTGCCGATGCATGAGGAAGCGGCAAAGAACTCGGCCGTCGTTGCCGACCTCATCGAACGCATCAAGGCCGCGGCGCAGTAAGTTCGCCTCAACGCAGAAAGTCCTGGCCGGAGACCGCCGATGCTCGAACGTTCCGCACTTGCCGACAACGCCCTCCAGGCGCTGCATGACGAAGACTATGACGTGCCCTTCAACACGCAGTCGCTCAATCATGACGGTCTGATCTTCATGGGCGGACGGGCACCGGAAAGCCTCGATGGCGACTGGACTTTCTGCGTCGATCTTCTCGACACGGGCCTTCGGCAGAAATGGTTCGCCATGCTGCCGGAAGCTCCCGAAGACCGGACGGAGCCCTGGGACTACGACCCCTATATGGGAGAGACCGTCCCGGTGCCCTCCAATTGGGCGATGCTGAAGGAGAAATGGTATTTCTTCGAAGGCAGCGCCTGGTACACACGGCCGCTGGATGTCGATGCGATCGATCCGGCGAAACGCCAGTTTCTGCGTTTCGGCGCGGCAGCCTATGACTGCAAGGTCTTTCTCAATGGCGAATTCCTTGGCAATCACTATGGTGCCTCGACGCCTTTCTGCGTCGAACTCACGGGGAAGCTGAAGCGCGGCCGCAACTGGATCATGGCCTGCGTCAACAATGTCCGCACCCGCGACCGGGTGCCGATGCGCAACACCGACTGGTTCAACTACGGCGGCCTTTACCGCGAGGTCTCCTATTTCGAAACGCCGACGAGCCTGATCAGGGATCTCTTCGTCTATCTTGTGCCGGACGGCAATTATGCGACACTGCGCGCCGAGGTGACGGTCGACGGACCTGCCGAAGGCGCCGTTACCCTTTCCATTCCGGAACTCGGCATCGAGCAGCCGGTGGAAGTGGGCCCCGACGGGCGGGGATCGACTGACATTGCCGCACGCCCCCGGCTGTGGAGCCCGGACGAGCCGGTGCTCTATGACGTCAGCGCCACATATGGCAGTGACCGCGTCAGTGACCGGATCGGCTTTCGCCAGATCGAAAGGCGCGGCACCGAAATTATTCTCAATGGAGAGGCTTTGTTCCTGCGCGGCATTTCCGTGCATGAGGATGATGCCCGTCTTGGCAAGGTGACGGGCGAGGACGATCTGCGCCGCCGCTTTGCCCATGCGCGTGAACTCGGCTGCAATTACCTGCGCCTTGCCCACTATCCCCATCATGAAAGGGCTGCAGAGCTCGCGGATGAACTGGGCTTTCTGCTCTGGGAGGAGATCCCGGTCTACTGGGCGATCGATTTCGCCAACCCGGCCACCTATCGCGACGCGAAGAACCAGCTCTGCGAACTGATCAGGCGGGACCGCAACCGGGCCAGCGTCATCATCTGGTCGGTCGGCAACGAGAATCCGGATACCGATGCAAGGCTCACCTTCATGAAGGGCCTGGCGGAAACCTGCAAGCAGCTCGATCCGACCCGGCTGACATCGGCCGCATGCCTCGTCAATCACGCCAGGAACCGGATCGAGGACCGGCTGGCCGCCCATATCGATATCATCGGCCTCAATGAATATTACGGCTGGTACGAGGAGAATTTCGTCGATCTTGCCGCCATTGGCGAGAATTCCGATCCGGACCGGCCGGTGGTGATTTCCGAGACCGGAGCGGACGGGGTCATTGGCGAGAAGGGCCCGAAGAAAGGTCTCTTCAGCGAGGACTATATGGCCGAGGTCTACCAAAGGCAGATCGCAACCCTGCGCAAGCTCGGCTATATCAAGGGCATGTCGCCGTGGATACTCTATGATTTTCGTGTCGAACGGCGGCAAAACATCTTTCAGAACGGCTATAATCACAAGGGGCTGATTGCCGCCGACAAGAAAACCAAGAAAAAGGCATTCCATATTCTGGCAGACTATTACCGCGAGATCGCGGCCGGGGAGAATGCGAGGAAGGCCTCATGACCAGCGACGTTTCCAAGCGCCGGTATCAGGAAATCGCGGAGCTGCTGGTGCGCCGCATTGTCGACGGCGGCTTCAAGCCCGGCGACAAGTTTCCGACCGAACGGCAGATCTCTCTCGAACTCGGCATCAGCCGCTCGCTGGTGCGCGAGGCCTTCATCGTCCTGGAGATCGAAGGCTATCTTGATGTTCGCAAGGGTTCGGGCAGCTATGTCGCCGACGGCGAAAAGATCTCGCTCAGCCTTCCGAAGGCCGATTTCGGTCCCTTTGAATTGCTGCAGGCCCGCCAGCTTCTGGAAAGCAGCATCGCCGGCTTCGCCGCGACCACCATCACCAAGAGCGACATCGTCCAGTTGCGCGAGACGCTGGAACTGGAGCGCAAGGCGATCGAAAACGGCGAGGAAGATTATGCCGCCGACCGGCAGTTTCACCTGCTGATCGCCGAGGCAACGCAGAACAGTGTGCTTTATGCCCAGGTCGAAGACCTGTGGTCGAAGCGCGAGAACAGCTCCATGTGGGCGCGCCTGCACGACCGTATTTTCGACCTGAGCTACCGGGCGAAATGGCTGGACGACCATGCAGAGATTCTGGAGGCACTCCGTCTGCGCAATGCGGAAAAGGCACGCCAGGCCATGTGGCAGCACCTGGAGAATGTGCGCCTCACCCTTCTGGAACTTTCCGATGTCGGCGATCCGGATTTCGACGGTTATCTTTATACGCCCGCCGTGGCGGCTACCTGAGCTCCCCACCCAAGTCCCTGTCGCGATAACAACAAGAAAGCCCCTGAAGCGATGATCGAAAGTTGGCGCTGGTTCGGACCCCAGGATCCCGTCTCCTTGAGGGACATCCGCCAGGCAGGTGCGCGCGGCATCGTGACCGCGCTGCACGAAATCCCCAACGGCACCTTCTGGCCGGAAGAGGAAATCGCCGCGCGTCGCGGCATGGTCGAGGCGGCCGGGCTTGAATGGGTGGTGACCGAAAGCATTCCGGTGCATGAGGACATCAAGACCGGGGCCCCCGGGTGGGAACGCTGGGCTCAGAACTGGGCGGAAACCGTAAAGGCGCTCGCGCGGCAAGGCATTCGGACCATCTGCTACAACTTCATGCCGGTGCTCGACTGGACCCGCACCGATCTCGATTATGAACTGCCCGACGGCGCTACGGCGCTGCGGTTCGAGTTTGCCGCCTATGCGGCCTTCGATCTCTTCATCCTGAAACGGGAAGGCGCCGAGGCCGACTACAGCCTGGAAGACATTGCACTGGCGGAAGATCGGCTGGCGCAGATGTCACCGGAAGACCGGACCCGGCTGACCGCCAATATCATCGCCGGCCTGCCGGGCTCGGAAGAAAGTTACACGCTGGACAGTTTCCGCGAGCGTCTTGCCGCCTATGCCGGGATTGGCCGGGAGCAGCTTTTCAAGAACCTCGAGAACTTCCTCGACATCGTGGTCCCGGCGGCCGAAGAGGGCGGAGCGGTCCTGGCGATCCACCCTGACGATCCGCCCCGCAGCCTCTTCGGCCTGCCGCGGATCGTCGGTTCAAGGCAAGACCTGCTGCGTATCGCCGGCATGAAGGACACGCCGGCCAACGGCTTTACCGTCTGTTCCGGTTCGCTTGGCGTCAGCGCCGACAACGATATTCCGGCCATCATCGAAACGCTTGGCGATCGTGTGCATTTTGCGCATTTGCGGGCCACCCGGCGCGAAGCGGATCCGCGCAGCTTCCACGAAGATGCCCATCTTGAGGGTGACATCGACATGGTCGCCATCATCCGTGCCTTGAGACGAATGGAGCGGCGGGCGGGCAGGACGATCCCGATGCGCCCGGATCACGGTCACCGTATCCTGAACGACCTGACCGGCATCTCGACGCCAGGTTATCCGGCGATCGGCCGGTTGCGCGGCCTCGCGGAACTGCGCGGCGTCGCACGGGCGGTCGATGCCTTCGAAGGGGCTGGCACAGTGTCGTGATCCGGGGCGCCGCCTCCTCCGTCTTGACGGCGGGGCGAACGGGGTGACATGGCTTTGGAAGATCTTGCCAACCACTCAACTCCCGGAAACGCCATGACCGCAGACTTTCCCAAAGCCGACAGTTCCAAAAATGGTCCATTCGTTGAAGACGGACAGGATGTCATCCTGATCGAGGGGCTTTGCCTGCCGGTCGAAATCGGCGTGCTCGAGAGCGAGAAGGGGCGCCGCCAGACCGTTCGCTTCGACGTGGAAATCCGCACCGTGCCGGGTTACCGGCAACTTGTCTGCGAAACCGGCGCCTATGTCTCCTACGCGGATACGGTCACCTTCATCAGCGAAAAGGCGGCAACCGGCGGTCATGTGGAACTGGTCGAGGAATGGGCCGAGGCGGTGGCTGCCTTCGTGCTGAAGAACCCGCTCGCCGATCGCGTGACGGTCAGAGTGACCAAGCCGGATATTTTCAAGGAGGCCGAAGGCGTCGGCATCCGCATTACCCGCAGGCGCGGCTGACGCATCCGCATTGATGCAAATTTGGGTTAAGTTACTCTGGCGTTTCTGTTTCGGGCGGCTTGACCCGCCGTTCGACTTTCCTATTTGCCCGCGAACGTGTGCCCGAGGTCTGCTCGGCCGGCCGCAGATTTGGAGCCTTGCTTTAGATGATTTCCGCTGACCGTCTCCTGCCGCTCTGGCTCAAATACCGTGAGGCGCTCGAAACGCCGATCAGGACATTCGAATTCGAGAAGTTCGGCCGCCGCTTCGAGGATCGCACCTACCAGATGGGCGTTCTGAACCTGTCGCCGGACAGCGCCTACCGCGAGACCATCTGCCATACGTTCGAGGCGGCACTCTATCGCGGCCGGCGGATGACTTTGGAAGGGGCTGCGATGGTCGATATCGGCGCCGAATCGACCGGCGAGACCGCCGACCTGGTCTCCGCGGAACGGCAGATCGACCGGATGCGGCCGGTGGTGAAAGCGCTTGCCGACGAGGGCATCCTGGTTTCCGTCGAGACATATCATCCGGAAGTCGGCGTCGCGCTGCTTGAGGCCGGGGCGGGCGTCGTCAACCTCACCGGACGCATTGACGATCCGGCCTTCTACGAGGCGATCGCCTTTCACAAGGCCGGAGTGGTGCTGTGCTACACGCCGGGGGACAATGCCCGCTCGGACGATTACCTGCCGCCGGTTGAAGACATCTTCGACCATCAACTCACCTTCTTCCGGGAAAAGGTCCGGCTGGCGACGGAAGCCGGCGTCGAGCGGTTGTGGGTGGACCCCGGCTTCGGCTTTGCGCTGCATCTGCCCGACGGGCCCGACCGGATCCGCTATCAGACCGACAGCATCCTGCAGTCGTTCCGCCTTCGCGAACTCGGCTGGCCCGTCACCGTGCAACTGACCGGTGCGGTCTATCTCTTCCGGGACGAAGTCCGGGTGGCGCAGACGAGTGCGGCAACGATTGCGGTTCTGTCGAAAGCCAATCTGGTGCGCAGCCATGAAGTCTCACGGGTGCAGCCTGTCTTGAACCTGCAGGACTTTGCCTGAAGATTGCGACAGTCCCTTCCGGAGGAGCAGATGGAGCTTCAGAAGATTGCCCTGGTTACCGGTGCCGGCAAACGCCTCGGCAAGGCGATCGCCCGAGGACTTGCGGAGCGCGGTTACGCCATGGGGCTGCATTACAATTCTTCTGCCGATGGCGCGAAGGAGCTCCACGACGCGATTGTCGCGGCAGGGGGCAGGGCTGTTCTCTTGAAAAAGGACCTCGGCCATCCGGAAACGGCGGGCGAGTTGATCGGCGAGGCGGCTCGAGCGCTCGGCGGCCCGGTTTCCGTCCTCGTCAATTCCGCCTCTGCCTTTGATACGGACAGCCTCGGCGATCTCACCATGGAGACATGGCAGTTCCTGATGAACGTGAATGCGGCCGCACCCGTCTTCCTGATGCAGGCCTTTGCGAGGCAGGATCCGGTGCCGGAGGGCGGCGCGATCATCAACATGCTGGACACGCAGATGCAGTCGGCTGCGCCCGAACGCTTCAGCTATTTCTGCGGAAAGTTCGCGCTTGAAGGCGCAACACGGCTGGCGGCGTTCGATCTTGGCAAGAAGGGCATCCGCGTCAATGCCATTGCGCCCGGCTTGATCCTGCCGAGTGACCAGACCCGGGAGAATTTCGATGCCCGTCAGAAGCTGACCCCACTGGGGCCGGGGCTCGGGCCGCAGGATGTGGTGGACGCGGTGCTCTATCTGATTGAGGCAGGACAGGTCACCGGACATACGCTTGTGGTCGATGCCGGTCAGCGCCTGATGGGTTTCGGCAACTCCCCGATCGGCTGAAGCCGGGAACCTTCAGCGGAATAACGTGGTGAACGCGAGGTTAATATCCACCGGCCGGTTGGGGGTGCGAATTTTCTTTCAAAAAAAATCAAAAGGGTTGTTGACGGCTTGGTCAGTGCTGCGTATAACGCGGCTCATCGACGGCGGCAACGTCGCTGGCGGCAGGGTTTTGTGACCTTAATTCCTGAAAATTGGTCTTTTGGGCCGGGCTTGATGGTTCGGTGCTGGGCGGTTTTCGACTGGGGTTGGGTTGTGGGCTTGAGAGGATTTGGTCCTCTGTTCTTTGACAATTTTATATTTGAAGGAAGGGAAGCGTAGGCGGCGTTGTCCTTGCGATCGACGGGATGTCTTTGGATGTTTCGTTGGTTTTAAGGAGTTACGCAGGTACGCTGATCTTTCAGACAAGGAAGCCGATTGGGTCGGGTGGATTTCGGTTCATCTGATTTGATTGAGCTCTTGTCAATTCTACATTGGCTCGCAGCGATGCGGGTTGGTGTATTGAGTGCTTTATAGCGATTGATTGAGATGCCTGTGATTGGACTTTTTAGTTAAACCTGAGAGTTTGATCCTGGCTCAGAACGAACGCTGGCGGCAGGCTTAACAC
>ENA-ORCZ01000269-ORCZ01000269.1-marine-metagenome-genome-assembly--contig:-NODE-269-length-30303-cov-4.159532_pt1 | contig 30303 bp, 30 predicted proteins | sample MGYA00237785_ERZ508519 | MGnify/ENA primary metagenome ERZ508519 (study PRJEB26189, sample SAMN06268790) | marine metagenome | isolation source: Bioluminescent Bay, La Paraguera, Puerto Rico | place...
CCGAAGAGGTCGGTCTCGCACTCTTCCTTGAAGGTGGTTTCGATGATGCCGGAGCGGCCGCCGCCGACGCCGCAGGCATAGGACAGGCCCAGGTCGTGGGCATTGCCGGAGGCGTCCTGGTGAACGGCGATCAAACATGGCACGCCGCCGCCCTTCATGTATTCGCCACGCACGGTGTGGCCCGGGCCCTTCGGCGCGACCATCAGGACATCGACGGTGGATTTCGGCTCGATCAGGCCGAAATGGACGTTGAGGCCGTGGGCGAAGGCGATCGCAGCGCCGTCGCGGATGTTGCCGGCAATGTGGTCGCGGTAGATGTCGGCCTGCAGTTCGTCCGGCGTGGCCATCATCATCAGGTCGGCCCAGGCGGCTGCCTCGGCGACGTTCATGACCTTGAAGCCGTCGGCTTCAGCCTTGAGGGCGGTTGTGGAGCCTTCGCGCAGGGCAACGGCGATCTCGGTGCAGCCGCTGTCCTTGAGGTTCATGGCATGGGCGCGGCCCTGCGAGCCGTAGCCGATGATGGCGACTTTCTTGGATTTGATCAGGTTGAGATCAGCATCACGATCGTAATAAACGCGCATGGGTTCCTTTCTCCCGTCTGCATCTGCTTGTTTGAAAACTGCCGGCTTTGGGTCCGGCTTGTTGTTCTGTCTTGTCTTCCCGCTGGGCGGGGCTTACGCCCCGAACAGCCGGTAGAAACGATCCACGGCCGTTGCGGCCTGGGAATTGAGGTCCTTCTCGGCCGGGCCCGGAGCCTCGCCGAGAAGAAGGCGGATATGGACGTCTCGGATCGCAAGGCCGTAAAGCACCTGGTAGGCATCGTCCGAATTGTCGAATTTAAGAAGCCCGTGTCGGCGCCCGCTCTCCAGCATGGCGCGGGCGCGGGCGGAGATCATGTGCTTGCCGCGCACCAGCAGCAACTGGCCGAGCCGGTTGGAATTGGTGTTGCTCTGGCCGATGGAAAGCCGGTTGAGCGCCAGCGAGGTTTCCGAAAAGAGAACCCCCAGCAGCGCCTCGACGAAGGCGGTGACATGGGCGCGGAAGGTTGCCGCGTCGGCCGTCGCACCGGCTTCGGAAGGGAACTGAACCTGGCTTGCCTGATAGGCGACGACGGCCGCCAGAAGGCCGTCCCGGTCGCCGAACCACTTGTAGAGGCTTTCCTTCGAGCAGCTCGCGGTGCGGGCAAGGCCCGCTGTCGTCAGCGCCTTCTCGCCGCCGTCCACCAGAAGCGTCAGCGCGTGCTGCAGCACCACCTGCTGGCGCGGCGAAAATTCGGGCGCGGCGTCCGGACGGGAGGTGGCGATATCGAAGGCGGCTGCGGGCATTTTGTCAGATCGGCTGGTCAAAAGAAGGTGTGAACAGGTGGTGAACCGTACCGTACGGTTCGGATGCGGTTATTGCACCAGCCATGAGCAAGGTCAAGGGGGATTTTGCGATTTACGGGCGACCGAAAGATGGTGCTCTTTCCACCGGTGACAGGATCCGCTTAGGCGCTTCGAAGACGAAAGCCACCGAGACTACGGTTGATCGGTGAAGTTCAAGGTCTTGTGGAAAGAGTTAGCCAACACCTGCCGCGGCCCCCTTCAGCCAGGCCACCACCACTTCGGCCGTCGCGAGATTGCGGCTACGGTGCGAGAGTACCGCGTGATAGGCGTTGTTCGGATGAAGGGCCGGCAGACCGGCGGGAACGAGCGTGCCTTTTTCGATGTGATCGCCGGAGATGGATCGCCAGCCGAGCATGACGCCGTGGCCCGATAGAGCTGCCTGGGTGGCCTGGACGTAGTTCGAGAACCTGAGGCCCTTGGCTGAGCCCGCTGCCTTCTGCCCGGTGCGGGCGAGATAGTCCGGCCAGGTGATCCAGCGACGATCGTTCGTATCGACATGGATCAGGAAGGCCGAGCCGAGATCGCCGGTCCTGTCGTGGAGCCGCGTCACATAGGAGGGCGCGCAGACCGGTTCGACGGTCTCCCTGAAGAGCAGGTCCACAGTTCCGTCGTGCCAGTTGCCGTCGCCGTAGCGCATGGCGATGTCGATGCCTGGGCCAAGGCGCGGCACTTCGTGCGGCGTCGTCGCGACATTCACCGCGACATCGGGGTGATCCAGATAGAAGGCTTCAAGCCGGGGCATCAGCCAGTAGGTGGCAAAGCCGATCGTACAGGCGACGGTGACGGTCCGGATCGCTCAGGGTGCGGATATCGTCGAGGGCGTCCGCCAGCCGCTCCCGGTTGTCGATGACCGCCTGCAGGAGGATGTTACCGGCTTCCGTGAGACCGGCGGGCCTCGTGCTGCGATCAAGCAGTGCCGCGCCGATATGCTCTTCCAACTGCCTGATCGCCTGGCTGACTGCCGGCAGTGAAACATTGAGTTCGCCGGCCGCCGCCTTGGCGCTGCCGACGCGCTGGAGGGTTTCGAAGACGCCGAGCAGTCTTGGTGGTGGAAACCGGTGCATCGCCTGTCATCTAGTTAATTACGAGCTTAACTTATATTTCGTTTTTCGCGCCTTTTCAAATCAGCAAATGAAGCGCATTCCTTCCCTAAGCGCATGGAAATGGACGGTATTTCAATTGCCGACCTGTCTCTTTTGCAAAGCAATCAAGTTAAGCAGCTGGAGTGTGAGATGCTCGGATCAGGCGATGAAGGTGTTCTCCTGCAGGAACAAGGTCTCGATGTGCCGTTGAATGAAGGTCAGACCGTCTATTTCAACTATTACTGGCTGCGCGACAATTGCCCCGGTTCCTTCGATCCGGAGACCCGTGAACGGGTGAATGATATCTTTGCCCTGGACGAAGCACCGAGAGCGGCGTCGGCGGTCATCGCCGGCGGCGACCTGGAGATTTCCTGGGCGGGATCGGGCGAAGTCTCCCGCCTGCCGCTCTCCCTGCTTGCCGCCTATTCCAAGGGCGAAAAGCGCCCGGACATTGCCAACCTGCCGCGTATTGCCTGGTATGGCGATCATTATGCGAAGATCGCCCGCTTTTCCTATGACGATGTCAGGGCGGACAGGGCGTGCCGCTGCGAATGGGCCAGGGCAATGCTCACCGACGGCGTCGCGCTGCTGACCGGCCTGCCCGACACGGATGAAGCGCTTCTCGACACGGCGAGCCTCATCGGGCACGTGCGGCCGAGCTATTTCGGCCTCACCTTCGAGGTGAAGACCCATATCAAGCCGACCAACCTTGCCTTCACCTCCAAGGCGCTGCCGTTGCACACGGACCTGCCGGACGAGGATCTGGCGCCCGGCGTCCAGTTCCTGCATTGCCGGAAGAACTCCGTCGAGGGCGGCAACAGCATCTTTGCGGACGGATTGGCGGTTGCCGAGGATTTCAGGAAGCTCTATCCGGAGGACTTCGAGCTGCTGGTCTCAACCGACGTGCCTTACTATTGCGAACATGATGATTTCGACATGCGCGCCCGCCAGCGCGTGATCGAACTGGACGAGCACGGCAATATCTCCGGCGTCACCATAAGCCAGCATCATGCGGATATTTTCGACATGCCGCAGAAGGATCTCGACCGCTACTACCCGGCCTTCTGCCGCTTCGGGCGGATGATGCGGGAAGACAAGTATCTGATGCGCTTCCGTCTGAATGCCGGCGAATGTATCGTCTTCGACAACCATCGCATCGTGCACGGCCGGGCCGCCTATTCGGCAACCAGTGGCGAGAGGCACCTGCGCGGCTGTTACACCGACCGGGGCGAGTTGCGTTCCGCCTATCGGGTTCTCTCGGGGGAGGGAAGGTTCAAATGAGCATCGTCACCGATGTCCGCTTCGGGACCGCAAGCGAAAACCAGAGTGAGCAGGCCCTGCGCGAGGATCTTGCTGCCGTCTTCCGTCTGGCGGTGAGGTTCGGCTGGAGCGAATCCGTCGGCAACCATTTCAGTGCCGCCGTCTCCGACGATGGCACCAGGTTCCTGATGAACCCGAAATGGCGCCATTTTGCGGAAGTCAAGGCCAGCGACCTGCTTCTTCTCGACGCCAATGACGAAACGGTCATGGACCGGGACAACGCACCGGACCCTTCCGCCTGGTGTATCCACGGCACGGTGCACCGGACCAATCCGAAAGCGCGGGTGCTGTTCCACTGCCACCCGCCCAATGCGACTGCGCTGGCAACCCTCAAAGACCCGTCGATGAAGCCGATCGATCTCAACACGGCGCGCTTCTTCGGCAAGGTGGCCATGGATCTCGGCTTCGGCGGCATGGCCGACGAAGCGGAGGAGGGCAGGCGCATCGCAGAGACCCTCGGCGACAAACCAGTGCTGGTGATGGGCAACCACGGCGTTTCGATTTCGGCACTCACCGTCGCCGAAGCCTTCGAGCATCTCTATTTCTTCGAACGCGCCGCCGAGACGCTGCTGAAAGCCTATGCCAGCGGGCAGCCGCTTGCCGTCATGTCCGACAACCTCGCGGCCAAGACCGCCGCCGAATGGGACCCCTATGTCGGCATGGGCTATGCCCATTTCGACTACTGGAAACGTCAGCTCGACCGGAGCGAGCCGGACTACAGGGATTGATCGGCGAAGCCTCGCCAGCAATTTCTGCGTCACCCCGGGCGAGCGTTGCGAGACCCGGGACCTACTCGTTTCCAGAGAAGCAATAGCGAGTATCTGCCTATCGGGTGAAAATGCCAGCATTGGCAAGAGGCAAAGCGAGTGGGTCCCGGATCTGCGCTTCGCTTGTCCGGGGGGACATCATTAGTTGCCGCCAATACAATGAGTTAGCTTGAGTCTTCTGAACAATTTTGCCTGTCGCTTGAGACCGACAAAAACGGAAATTTCATCTGTAGTAGTCGCCTAATACCCGCTCGGTTCCTTCGCCTGCTAGCGTTTCTCCATCGCGAATTGCCAAGCTGGAGGACGAAGCATGAGTGCGAAGAAAATTCTGATGATCACCGGCGACTTCACCGAGGACTACGAGACCATGGTGCCGTTCCAGGCATTGCTGGCCATGGGATACAAGGTCGACGCGGTGTGCCCGGGCAAGAAGGCCGGCGAGACGGTCGCCACCTGCATCCACGATTTCGAGGGCGACCAGACCTATTCGGAAAAACGCGGCCATAACTTCACGCTGAACGCGACCTTTGCCGATGTCGATGTCGCCAGCTACGACGCGCTGCTGATCCCCGGTGGCAGGGCACCGGAATATCTGCGCCTCGACGCGGACGTGCTTGCGGCCGTCAAACACTTCATGGAGGCCGAAAAGCCGGTGGCCGCCATCTGCCACGGCGCGCAGATCCTGACCGCGGCCAAGGTCATCGAAGGCCGCACCGTTTCCGCCTATCCCGCCTGCCGTCCGGAAGTGGAGCTGGCCGGCGCCACCTATGCCGAGATCGCAATCGACGGCGCCGTCACCGACGGCAAACTCGTGACCGCCCCGGCCTGGCCGGCACATCCGGCTTGGATCTCCCAGTTCCATGCGGTCATGAGCGGCGCGGCTGCCGGATCGATGGCGGCTTAGGCAGCGGCCCACACACATCCTCATCCTTCGAGACAGCGCTGACGCGCTTTCTCAGGATGAGGCGGAATTGGGAGCCAAGTCTGCGCCACTTGCGATCCCCCTCTCTCTTGTGGGGGTGAGCGGTGGGGGTAAATGCCGCTGCTGCCAGGGTTACGGCTTTACCGTGCACTCCCATCCCTGACCCTTCCCCACGATGGGGAAGGGGACTAGGCTGCAGTCCTGTTGAGGGAGTTGTCTCTCAGTTGAGTACTTGCGGCGGCCCCGGAGGAAATTCCATGTGCAAGCTCTTCATTGATGCCGATCCCGCGCTCTGGGAAAGCACGACGAAATCCCTGCGCATCGACGGGATGGTGACCTCTGTGCGGCTGGAGACGTTTTTCTGGAAGGTGCTGGATGAAATTGCTGCGCGCGACGGCATGAACGTGGTGCAGCTCATCACGCGGCTGCATCACGAAAGCATCGATGCCGGCCACGATCTCGGCAACTTCACCAGCTTCCTGCGGGTATGCTGCGGCCGCTATCTTGCCCTGCAGCTTTCGGGGGATGTTCCGAAAGACAAACGCCTGCCCATCGCAGGCCTCGACGCGGACGGCATCCTGGAGGCGGAAACAGCACGGATGCATTGAGGGTGGAGAGTTCCGATTATTTCTCTCACCTTTCACTCGTCTTCCCGGACGGAGCGCAGCGAAGATCCGGGACCGGGGAAGCAGGGTATCTGAGGCGTGATCGGCGCATTCACATCGCTCTGTAGCACTCCGGTCCCGGCTCGCGCTTCGCTTGGCCGGGATGACGATGGAGGGGGCGACAATTGACACCAATACACTTCAACGTTGGCCGGTGCTGTGCTCTCAGGCAGCTGCCTGCTGCTGCAGGGCGACTTCCATGTCGCTTGCAACATCGACCTTCACGGTCTCAGTTGGAACGGCAAAGAGGCCAAGCTTGCGGGTCACCCGTCCCAGCCACACGGAGGCTGTCAGCCAGACCAGCAGCGGCGCGAAGACCAGCGGCAGGGTGATCGGCAGCAGCCAGTAGAAGAGTTCCGGCACGTAGTAGTGCGAGAAGGCGGTTGCGGCACTGCCCGCGATGCTCATCCACCAGGTGGCGGAAAAAGCGGCCTGAAGCGGCAGCGAGCCGTCGTCGCGCTCGGCTGCCGGCCAGCCGCTGTCGGCTCCGGTCAGGACCTGAAACACCGAGCGGCAGTGGAACATCATGTGGATGGGCGCCAGGATCGAGGTCAGCAGGATCTCGAGCAGGAAACTCAGGGCCAGACGCCCGGGACCGCCGAACTCGGATGCGTTGCCGCCAAGCAATGCGCGGGCGACCAGGAGGAGTTTCGGCAGGATCAGGAGCGCGACAAGCCCGAACAGCAGCGCCAGCGCAGTCATGGTTTCCGGATGCGGGAACACCGGGAAAGGCGAATGGCCGTCGAAATAGACCGGGGGAGGCGCCACCAGCGGTGCGGCAAGGCTCGCCAGCAGGAACAGGAGCCAGATCGGCGATGCGAGATAGGCAAAGATACCCTGCAAGATCGAAATACGGTTCCAGAAGCGGAAGCGCGGCGCGGCCAGGATGCGGCTGTGCTGCAGGTTGCCCTGGCACCAGCGCCGGTCGCGCTTGGCATAGTCGACGATGTTCGCCGGAGCTTCCTCGTAGGACCCGGTGAGGTCGGGGTCGAGGCGGACTTTCCAGCCTTCGCGCGCCAGCAAGGCCGCCTCGACCGTGTCGTGGCTGAGAATATGACCGCCGAAGGGAGGCTTGCCTGTCAAGGGCGCCATGCCGCAGCTGGCGGCAAACGCCCGGGTGCGGATCAGCGCGTTGTGACCCCAGAACGAGCCTTCGCCGCCCTGCACGGCCGCCAGGCCGCGGGCGAAATAGGGGCCGTAGAGGCCGGTCGCGAATTGCAGCAGACGGCCGAAAAGGGTGTTGAGGCCGATGATCCGGGGCAGGGACTGAAGCAAGCCCAGGCGCGGGTCGGCCTCCATGCGCCGGACCATCTCCTGGATGGTGGCGCCATCCATCAGGCTGTCGGCGTCGAGCACGAGCATGTAGTCGTAGGCACCGCCCGAGGTCTCCAGAAAATCGGCGATGTTGCCCGCCTTGCGGCCTATATTCTGCGCGCGGCGGCGATAGAAGAGACGGCCACCTGCGTGGCGGCGGGCAAGCAGGCGCTGCCAGGCCTGGTATTCCTTCTCGGCAACATCCGCTTTGGTCGTATCGGAGAGGACGAAGAAATCGAACCGGCCGGCCGTCGGCAGCCTGTCGACGGATTGCATGATCGCTTCCAGCCGGGCGAAGACGGGGCCGGTGGCCTCGTTGTAGATCGGTAGCAGAATGGCAGTGGCGCCCTGGGCACGCAACGGCATAGCCCGATGGTCTTCCGGCGGAAACAGAATGCCGAAAAGGGCAATGCAGCCGCCCCAGGCCAGCCAGAAGGCGGCAACCGCCATCAAAGCGATCCGCACGACATCAAGCCAGTCGAACCCGTCCGCCTGCACCACGATGGCGAACATGTAGGAGGCCGCCGTGGTAAGACAGATGGCGATGAGCACCATCGCCAGTCGCCGGAACGCGGTCGCCCAGGCTCCGTTTCCGGGGTTGACCAGCCGCGGGGTGAGGTTGTCCGAGACGTCGGGCCCGGTCGCCATTTCAGTGATCCTTGAAGGAAACCGGAATGCGCTTCAGTTGCGGAGCGACAGGCTGCAACAATCGCTGCCAGAAGGCGACAACAGGAGCGAACCGGACCGAAAGGGGCGGATTGAGGTCGTGGGCCGGCATCTCCAGGCCGAGGCGCGGCGCCGGCACGGGAAGGGAGCGTACAAGCGCGGAACGGGTTTCAGGGGCCGCCGTGAGGATCGTGAACTCATGGCCGCGAAGCAGCGTGTGCAGATCCTCGTCCGAAAGGTCCGGTCGTCCGATGTCGCATCGGATCTCGTCAAAGAAGCCGGTGTCTGCAAGCGAGACAGGATACGCGTCCCGCTGCAGGCTTACATGTGATGTCATCGGTTCCCACTCCACTGATACATCCAGGTTTCGGTAATGTCCGCGCCGTCGAGTTGCAGCGCGAGAATGAATTCCACCGGAATTTCCGCGTCGTCACGCTCGATATCGAGAACGACGCGCCAACTGCCGCCTTCGAGCCGCTGGGCGAACTGATGCTTGACCTCGCCGTTTCGCACCTGCAGACGCGGTTTCAGGGGGGCTTCGGCGCCAAGTTTCGAAAGGTTCTCGCCGGCAAATTCCACGACGAACTTGCGCAGCATCGGATCGGGATCGGAGGCGGCGGCGCCGCCATGGCCGGTGCTGGTCGCGACGACCTGCGCCAGTTCCGTGCCCGGCTCCGGCTCGCGCCCCCAGATCATCCGGTAGGCGTAGCGGTGTTCGGAGCCCGCCTTGATGCCGTTTTCCGGCACCCAGAAAGCGACGATGTTGTCGTAGATTTCCTTGTCGGCCGGAATTTCCGCCAGCATCACCTGGCCCGTGCCCCAGTCGTTAAGCGGTTCGATCCACAGCGAGGGACGGCGCTGATACTTGGCTTCCGTGTCCTGGTAGTGATCGAAGTCACGGTCGCGCTGCAGCAGACCGAAACCGGCCGGGTTGTCCTCGGCAAAGAAGGAAAGCGCCAGGGCCTCCGGGTTGCGGACCGGCCGCCACAGACGCTGGCCGTTCTGGCGCAGGATCATCAGACCGTCATTGTCATGGACTTCCGGCCGGTAGTCGTCGAAGCCTACCCTGTCGTTCTCGCCGTAAAGGAACATGGAGGTGAGCGGCGCGATGCCAAGGCGCTCGACGTCGTCGCGCAGGAAGATGCGCGCATCGACTTCGACAATGGTGTTGACGCCCGGCTTGATCGTGAATTGATAGGCACCGGCAACGCGCTCGCTCTCGAGTTCCGCATAGAGCCGCATTTCCGGCGCGCCGGCAGCCGGTCTTTCCATGTAGAAACGGGTGAAGCGCGGAAACTCTTCCGGACCGCTGATCGCCGTATCGACCGCAAGGCCGCGGGCTGAAAGGCCGTAGACATTGCCTTTGCCGAGCGCCCGGAAATAGCTCGCGCCGAGGAAGACGATCAACTCGTCGAAAAAGTCCGGTGTGTTGAGCGGGTGATGCAGACGGAAACCGGCAATTCCGGGCAGGTCCACATCCTTGAAAGCCTGCGGATCCAGCGGTTCGCGGTATTCGAAATCCGCGCCGGTGAAATGCAGCGGCGTGACGGCACCCTCGGCAATCTCGAAAAGTTCGATCGGTTCCTTGAAGAGCCAGCCGGGGTGAAAGGCCTGCAGCTGATAATTGCCGTCGCCTTGCTGCCAGAGCGAGCGTTCCGGCCGGAAGTTGATCGCCCGGTGCTTGTCGTAGGTCAGGTCGGCGAGGATTTCCGGAAGTGCAGGCAGGTCGGGTTTGAAAGCCTTGCCGGCCTTGTCCTTCATCCGCTGAACGAGCGCGGAAAAGTCGAACGTCTCGCCGGACGAGAAGGCGGCGCCTGATTGTGCAGGTGCGGTATCCTCGGCCAGAGCAAGAGACGGGTAGCTGCCCGCGGTAAGGGCTCCGGCCGCAAGGGCCGTCGCGGAAAGAAACATGCGCCGATTGATCACGACGGTTGTTCACCTTGTTGAAATTAAAGTGTTCTTCGAGGTCGGGTCCTGAAAGAGCACGGGTACTGAAGCGATTTTATGAAGAAATGCGGACCAAAAAGAGGCATTCCTGTGCGCTGCAGCATCACGTGCGAAACATTCTCTGATCTCAAACGCGGTCGGCGTCAATTGGTTTCGTATTTTTTGAAAGAAAATCAGAACGCTAAAGCCGATGCGTCAATTTGGAGGTGCCCGGAGTAGCGAAATCGCGTACCGGTGGTGCGCCGGAGAGCGATCTTCAGGCAGCGGGACGTTTCAGCCGCCGCAGAACTTCATCGGCTATCGCAAGTGCCGATGTCAGTCCGGGGGACTCGATCCCGTAAAGCGCGACGAGGCCGGGAAGTCCATGGTGCTCGGGGCCGTCGATGCGGAAATCCGCGGCCGGTTCGCCGGGGCCGGAGATCTTGGGGCGGATCCCGGAATAGTCCGGAACTAGGGCATTGTCGGGTAATCCCGGCCAATAGGTGCGGATGGCGGCATAGAATTTTTCGCCGCGTGCCGGATCGACCGTGTAGTCGAAGCTCTCGACCCATTCCACATCCGGCCCGAAGCGGGCCTGGTGCTGCAGATCGAGGGTGAGGTGAACGCCGAGCCCGCCGGGCTCAGGCACCGGATAGATCAGCCTCGAAAACGGCGCCTTGCCCTGAAGCCTGAAGTAGCTGCCCTTGGCAAGGTAGGCCTTTGGGGCTCCGGCTTGCGGCAATGCCGACATCAGAGCAGGAGAAACGTGTCCGGCGGAAACGACGAGCTCCCGGCAGGTGAGGGCATAGTCGCCCGCATCCTCAGTCGCCGCATGGATCCGGAAGCCGCCGCCCTCAAGGCGCTCCAGCCTTTCAACGCGGGTGTTCAGAACGACCAGGCCTCCCGCAGCCTCGAGGCTTCCCTGAAGCGCCAGCATGAAACCGTGACTGTCGAGAATGCCGGTGGAAGGAGAGAAAAGCGCTCCGGAGCAATCGAGGGCCGGTTCCAGGTCGCTCAGCTTTTCCCGGCCGACGAAGACAAGATCCGTAACCCCGTTCGCGGCAGCCTTTTGCCGGATTGTCTTCAGCTCGGGCAACTGGTCTTCGCTGCCGGCGACGATCAGCTTGCCGATCCGCTCATGGGCGACACCGTTTTCCGCGCAGAAGCGGTAGAGCATCTGCTTGCCCGCGACACAGAACCGGGCCTTGAGACTTCCAGCGGGATAATAGATGCCGGCGTGGATGACTTCAGAATTGCGGGCGCTGGTTTCCGAACCGATCAGGCCGTGCCGCTCCAGCACCATCACCTCGCGGCCGGAAAGGGCAAGCGCCCGGGCAGTGGCCAACCCGACTGCTCCTGCACCGATCACGAGGGTTTCGATGTCATGCATGGGGCAATTTTCCCGGCGGGTGCAACGAAGGGCTTCGAAAGAAGAAGGCGCTCAGGTCGCCTCGGTTACGGCTTCGCCGTGTACCCCCATCCCCAACCCTTCCCCACTGTACAGTGGGGAGGGTATAGGGGGGATCTCTTTTCTCGGACGAGATTGGAGGTAATCAGCCCCACCATTTTTCCGGTTCGAATGACCCGGCAGCGTCCTCGATCACCTGGCCGATCTGGAAGAGGGTGCTTTCCTCGAAGGGCTTGCCGATGAGCTGCAGGCCGAGCGGCAGGCCGTCGCCGCTGAGGCCGGCGGGGACGGCGATGCCCGGCAGGCCGGCCATGTTCACGGTCACGGTGAAGATATCGTTCAGGTACATCTTCACCGGGTCGGAATGCAGGTCCTGGTCGGCGACGCCGAAGGCGGCGGACGGGGTCGCCGGGGTCAGGATGGCATCGACGCCGTTTTCCCAGGCAAGGTCGAAGTCGCGCTTGATCAGGGTGCGTACCTTCTGGGCCTTCAGGTAATAGGCATCGTAATAGCCGGCGGAAAGCACGTAGGTGCCGATGAGGATGCGGCGCTTGACTTCTTCGCCGAAGCCCTCGGCGCGGGTGTTCTCGTACATTTCCACGATGTCCTTGCCGGGCACGCGCAGGCCGTAGCGGACGCCGTCATAGCGGGCAAGGTTCGAGGAGGCTTCCGCCGGAGCGACGATGTAGTAGGCGGGCAAGGCGTATTTGGTGTGCGGCATGGAAATGTCGACGATCTCGGCGCCCGCATCCTTCAGCCAGGAAATACCCTTCTGCCACAGATCCTCGATCTCGGCCGGCATGCCTTCCATGCGGTATTCGGCCGGGATGCCGATCTTGAGGCCCTTCACCGACTTGCCGATGGCAGCTTCATAATCCGGAACCGGAAGGTCGACGGAAGTCGTGTCCTTCGGGTCGACCGAGGCCATGGATTTCAGGAGGATGGCGCTGTCGCGAACGGTATGGGCGATCGGGCCGGCCTGGTCGAGGGACGAGGCGAATGCGACGACGCCCCAGCGCGAGCAGCGGCCATAGGTCGGCTTGATGCCGACGGTGCCGGTGAAGGCGGCCGGCTGGCGGATGGAACCGCCGGTGTCGGTGGCGGTCGCCCCCATGCACATGCGCGCGGCAACAGCGGCGGCGGAGCCGCCGGACGAGCCGCCCGGCACCAGGTCCTGGTTGGAGCCGTTCTTGCGCCACGGGTTGATCACCGGGCCGTAATAGGAGGTTTCGTTGGAGGAGCCCATGGCGAACTCGTCCATGTTGAGCTTGCCGAGCATGACGGCGCCGTCGGCCCAAAGGTTCGTGGTCACGGTCGATTCATACGGTGGCTTGAAGCCGTCGAGAATATGGCTGCAGGCCTGGGTGTGGACGCCCTTGGTGGCGAAGAGGTCCTTGATGCCGAGCGGAATGCCTTCCAGCGCGCCGCCTTCGCCCTTGGCGAGTTTGGCGTCGGAGGCTTTTGCCATCTCCCTAGCCTGGTCGGCGGTGATGGTGATGTAGGCGTTGAGCTGGGCGTTGGCCGCCTCGATGTTGGCGATGAAGGCGTCGGTCAGCTCAAGCGAAGTATAGTCCTTGTTCTTCAGGCCTTCGCGGGCCTCGGCAATCGTAAGTTTGGTCAGGTCGGTCATGGAATTTCTCGTACGTGGCCGCAACGGGCCGGGTCAGGACTGGCGGCTTATTCGACGACTTTCGGCACCATGAAGAAATTGTCTTCCGATGCCGGGGCGTTCAGGGTGATGTCCTTGGCCTTGTTGCCGTCCGTGACACCGTCTTCACGCTTCTTCATGGTCTGGTCGACGACGGAGGTCAGCGGCTCGACGCCGTCGATGTTCACCTCGTCCAGCTGTTCGACAAAACCCAGGATGGCGTTCAGCTCGCCGGTCATGCGGGTGGCGTCGTCCTCGCTCACCTTGATGCGCGCCAGGCGTGCGACGCGTTTCACCGTATCGATATCGACAGACATGTGTTCCTCGTTTTCTGAAGGTCCTGCGGACAGGCTTGGCTCTGTTTGCGGTGCTTCAATGCGAAAGGCAAGCGCGCCGGCTTGCGGTGCGGGTGAAATCGAAATATTACGGTACCACTTGTAACCGTAATTGAAGCCTCCACGTGACCTCAGCAGGAAATCAGGCTCACCACTTGCCGGAAGTAATGCCCGACCGTGGTTTGGTTGGACGGCCGCGGGACGACAGGCTCAGCACGACGCTTCTTCGGGCTACGCTCAAGGAACTTGCGGAAAAGGGGTATGAGAAGACCACCATCGCCGCGGTCGCGGCGCGGGCGCATACCAGCAAGCAGGCGATCTACCGGCGATACAGGGACAAGGGCGCGCTGATCGCCGCCGCCGTCGAAGATGCACTCGCCCGGGGCAATCCCGGCCCGCCGCAACGCGGCAGCGTTGCCGAGGATCTGCGCCAATGTCTTTCGGTTACGGTTCAGGTCTTTCAGGAAACGGCGCTCGGCGGAGCAATCCGTGCGCTGGTGCCCTATCGGCACATGCCCGAGCTCGCGCGGGTCCTGGAGGAGGCAGAGGAAAACCGGCGCCTTGTCCTGCGGCAGATCTTCATCGCCACGCCCTTTGAACCGGATATGGAGACGCGGATCGACCTCCTGCTCGGGCTGATTTACTTTCGTCTCCTGATCCGGAATGTCGAGATCGGGGCCGGCGATATCGAAAGGGCGATCTATCTGGTTCTCGGCCTCGTGGCGCCGCGGGACCCGACCGTCGCAAACGGTCTCCCCGGAACGTGACCGGCCGGTCTCATCACGTTTTCCTCGCCCGCTGTTAGCGGCTCTGTGATCAAGGGTGATTGGCCTTCCATCTCGACAGAAGACATCTTTCGTCACGCGGAAGCTTCGGTTCCGTGCCAAAAAGAATTCTCACCGCTTCAAAGGGAGGCGTCCATGCCGCTCTATACGTCCAAATCCATCCTGCTGGGCCTGACCGCACTCTTTTCAGCCGCCGCCTTCACCGCTTCGGCCGATGAAATCACGACATTCACCAAGGACGGCACCGCCATCGGCGGCACCGATCCGGTCGCCTATTTCACCGATGGCAAGCCGGTGGCCGGCTCGGACGAATTCACCGCCGAATATGACGAGGTCACCTGGAAGTTTTCTTCCGCCGAGAACCGCGACAAGTTTGTTGCCGATCCGGCCAAATACGCTCCCCAATACGGCGGTTTCTGCGCCTTCGGTGCTGCCATGGGATTCAAGGTCCCGGTTGTGCCGGAAGCCTGGTCGATCGTCGACGGCAAGCTCTATCTCAACAATTCCATGAAGGTCCAGGAGCGCTTCGAGGAAGACGTGCCCGGCTATATCCGCAAGGCAACGCTCAACTGGGAGATCATCAAGGACAAGAACCCGGGCGAACTGAAAGAGCCGATCATCCAGGAATGATCATTCCGGTCACTTTGTTTTCCTTCCAGAAAGCCCGCTGCCAAGTGGGCTTTTTTGGTTGTGTTTCTCCTCCATAGTCCTTGACAGCAAGGAGATTGGAATACCTGCCTTCTTGCAGACCCCGTTACACTTTTCGTTGTCCGCAGCTCTTCAAATTGCACCTGGGCGATGCTAAATCCTGATTAGTGCATTCAAGATTTAGAGGTGCCTCGTGGCCACACCGCCGAAACGCCGCCCCCGCTTTCTTACCGTCAAATCCGCCCGCTACCTCAGCCCCAATTTCATCCGCGTTACCTTCGCCGGTCCGGAACTGGAAGGCTTTCCGGAAGGCCATGAGGGCGCGAACTGCAAGCTGCTGTTGCCGAGAGACGGCGAAAGCCGGCAGGAATTCGAAGCCTATTTCGAACCGGACGCGCCGTCGGAGAGAATCCATCCGGTGCGCACCTACACGGTCCGATCCTTCCGCCGGGAACTTCTGGAACTCGACATCGACTTCGTGGCCCATGGCGATGAGGGCCCGGCAACGCGCTGGGCGCAGCGGGCCGCGCCAGGGGCCTTTCTCGGTTTCCTTGGTCCGAGCGCGCCGAAGATTACCGATTTCCACGCCGACTGGTACCTGTTGGCGGCGGACCTTTCCGCAATGCCGGTGGTGGAAGCAACGCTCGAGGCCTTGCCCGGGGATGCCAGGGGCGTTGCCGTCTTCGAGGTGCCGTCCGAAGAAGATATTCGGGAAATTTCGGCGCCCCCCGGCATCGCTCTCAACTGGTTGATCCACGAAAACGTCCATGCCGCTTCCACTGCACAGGTCGATTTCGTCAAGGCACTCGACTGGCCTTCCGGCACGGTCCAGACCTGCATTGCCGGGGAAAGCTCCGTCATCCGCGCCTTACGCGATCATCTTCACAACGAGCGCCGGGTGCCCAAGGCGGATACCTACATCTCCGGCTACTGGAAGATCGGCCTGGTCGAAGACGAGCACCAGCAGATGAAGCGTGCCGAGGCCGCCTGACGCACCCGCCAACGCCAAAGACTTGCCGTCAGACCGCACGCTTCTAAATGCAAGGCTGCAGAGTCTGATCTGGGAGACGTCGGATGCGTATTCTGGCTTTCTGTCTGAGTTGGTTTGTCAGCGGTTTCCTGGCCATGCCGGCCGCAGCGGCGGCCGAGCCGGCCTTCGATTGCACCAAGGCGGAGAGTTCGGCGGAAGAGCTGATCTGCTCCAATGATGATCTTGCAGCGCTCGACCGGAAGCTGGCCGAGGTTTACGAAGGCGCGGTCGGCGTCGTCAAATCCCTCGACAGCGGAGCCGAAGAGGAACTCGATACGCTGAAGGCCTATCAGCGCGGCTGGGTGAAGGGGCGGGACGAATGCTGGAAAAGCGGGGATGAACCAGCCTGCATCCGGTCAGCCTATGAGCGCCGGGTCGCGGAACTGACTGCCCGCTATCAGCTGATCGAGGGGCAAAAGCCGGTCTTCTACACCTGCAACGACAACCCGGCCGATGAAATCGTCGCGACGTTTTTTCCGACCGATCCCCCCTCGGCCCGGCTGGAGCGGGGCGACACGACCGAAATCGTCGTCCAGGGCTTGAGCGGCTCCGGCGCCCGCTACGAAGGGGATTTCGGCATTCTGTTCTGGATCAAGGGCAACGAGGCAACGGTCGACTGGCCTGAGGGCACGTCCTTCACCTGCAAGGCGGCAGGCTGACAGGGCCCTCCGGCCCTGCCGTTGCAGGTCAAGCCCGCTAGATCCCCTGCGGCGGCTTCCCGCCGCGCTCCGGATCAACCGTCCTTGTAATAGTAGCTGTAGCCGTTGATGGCCGGCGCACCGCCGAGATGCGCATAAAGAACCCTGGATCCCGCCGGAATATCCCCTTTCCGGATCAGATCGATCATGCCCTGCATCGACTTGCCCTCATAAACAGGGTCCGTGATCATCGCCTCGGTCTTCGCGGCAAGCCTGATTGCCTCGTTGGTTTCTTCAGAAGGCACGCCGTAGGCGGGGTAGGCGTAGTCGGTATTGATGACGATCTCATCGTCGCGAACCGGTCGACCCAACTCCACCAGCTCCGCAGTGTTATCGACGATCTGCCGAACCTGCTTGCGCGTCTGTTCGGGCGTGCCGGAAGCATCGATACCGATGACGCGCTCTGCACGGTCCTGACCGGCAAAGCCGACGATCATGCCGGCCTGCGTGGAGCCGGTGACCACGCAGACGACGATATAGTCGAAGGTGACGCCCATCTCCTGTTCCTGGGCCCGGACCTCTTCGGCAAAGCGGACATAGCCGAGGCCGCCGTATTTGTGCACGGAGGCACCTGCCGGAATGCCATAGGGAATGCCGCCGGCATCGCGCACGGACTGCAGCGCATCTTCCCAGCTCTGGCGGATGCCGATGTCGAAGCCGTCCTCCACCAGACGGCTGTCGGCCCCCATCAGCCGTGTCAGCAGGATGTTGCCCACCCGGTCGTAGACAGCGTCGTAATGCGGAACCCATTTTTCCTGGACCACCACGCATTTCATGCCGATCTTGGCCGCGGTTGCCGCGACTATGCGCGTATGATTGGACTGGACGCCACCGATGGAAACCAGCGTATCGGCACCCGAGGCGATGGCGTCGGGGACAATATATTCGAGCTTGCGCAGCTTGTTGCCGCCAAAGGCGAGGCCCGAATTGCAGTCGTCACGCTTGGCATAGATTTCCACCTTGCCTCCGAGGGCTTCCGACAGGCGGGGAAGGTGTTCTATCGGGGTCGGCCCGAAGGTGAGGGGATAGCGGTCGAATTTGTCGAGGTTCATGGAGCACACCCGTTGATTTGAGACGGGTAAAGCCTTGCAGAAATCGCATGAAAGGTGCTCTCATATTTTTTCCAATTTCTTTTCTATTTTTGGAAATTTTCCGACTTTATTGAGAGTAAATATGATAACGAGAAGAAAAATAGGAAGAATCTTTCATGAGCGAAAACATCGACAAGATCGACAGGAAAATTCTCAAGCTATTGCAGTCGGATGGCCGTCTGAGCAACGCCGACCTGGCGGCCAAGGTGAATGTGAGCCCCGCGACCTGCCACAGGCGGACGCAGCGGCTTTTCGATGAAGGCTACGTCGCGGGCGTGCGGGCGCAGATTGATCCCGGCAGGGTCGACCGCTCCGCTCTCGTCATCGTCGGCGTGGTTTTGGACCGCTCCACGCCGCAAAGCTTCGCCGAATTCGAAGAGGTCATCCGCAAGGCGGATTTCATCCTCGATTGCCATCTGGTCGCCGGAGATTTCGACTATTTCCTCAAGATCCGCGCGCGCGACATGGCCGACTTCAACAAGCTTCATGGGGAGAAGCTCATCGCCCTGCCAGGCGTGCGCCAGACCAGAACCTTCTTCGTCATGAAGGAAGTCACGGACAACGCACCCCTGCAATTCTGACGGCGCCGCTGTTTCGGACCATCACAGGCATGCCGGGTGTTCGTCGTCGCCTCGGCGCCGATCCGGCCCGGCTGACGCTTCGGCATCAGAGAGACCGGCGCGGAAAAGACGCAAAAAGGGTTGCCCTTGCACAAGACATTACTGTAGGAGAAAGTTATGTAATAACATTACAAATGAATGCTGGAGATTTTCATGACCGATTCCCGACTGCCCGTAACCGTGCTCTCAGGCTTTCTCGGCGCCGGAAAAACCACGTTGCTCAACCAGATTCTCAACAACCGCGCCGGACTCAAGGTCGCGGTGATCGTCAATGACATGTCGGAAGTGAATATCGATGCGGATCTGGTCAGGGCAGGCGGTGCGGAACTGAGCAAGACCGAGGAAACCCTGGTCGAAATGTCCAATGGCTGCATCTGCTGCACGTTGCGTGACGATCTGCTGAACGAGGTTCGCCGTCTCGCAGGCGAAGGCAAATTCGACTACCTTCTGATTGAATCGACGGGCATTTCCGAACCACTCCCCGTGGCGGCAACGTTTGAATTCCGCGACGAACAGGGCAGCAGTCTGGCAGATGTGGCAAGGCTCGACACGATGGTGACCGTGGTCGATGCGGTCAATCTGCTGAAGGATTTCTCCAGCCACGATTTCCTGCAGGACCGGGGCGAAACGCTGGGCGAAGAGGACGAGCGCACGCTGGTGCATCTGTTGACCGACCAGATCGAGTTTGCCGATGTCGTGGTTCTCAATAAGGTCGGGGCTGCAACGGCCGGACAGGTGGACGCGGCCCGCAAGATCATTCGTAGTCTCAATGCGGATGCCAGGATCATCGAGACAAACTATTCGCAGGTCTCACCAACCGATATTCTTGATACGGGCCTCTTCGATTTTCAAAAGGCGCACGAACACCCGATGTGGGCAAAGGAGCTTTACGGCTTTGCCGACCATGTTCCCGAAACCGAGGAATATGGCGTCGTCTCTTATGTCTACAGGGCGAGGCGACCGTTCGACCCGTCCAGGATCCACGAGGTGTTGAATGGACCGCTTCCGGGGGTCATCCGGGCGAAGGGGCATTTCTGGATCGGCAGCAGACCGCAATGGGTTCTTGAATTTTCCCTGGCCGGAGCGCTTTCAAGCGTCAGTCCGCTGGGCACCTGGTGGGCGTCGGTTCCTAAGGAAAGGTGGCCGGATGACGCGCGCGCACGCGCCTACGCGACGTCGCTCTGGGTCGAACCGTTCGGCGACCGGCGACAGGAAATCGTCTTCATTGGGGCGGGAATTGATTGGGCGATGCTGAAAACGCGGCTCGACGCCTGTTTGATCGGGGAAGAGGCGGGCGACGATCTGACCGTCTTTGCCCGTCTGCCGGATCCCTTTCCCGCTTTCCGTCAAGCGGAGCGCGCAGCATGATCCAAGCGCAAAGCGAATATCTTGCCTCCGGCAATATTGCGCGGGACGTGATCATCGGACGGGATCCGGACATTCTTGCCGATATCCGGGACCCGGGCATTGCGGCTGCCATCTGGCAGCGGACGCCGGAGCCCGGCTTTCAGCGGTGGATCGACGCGCAGCCCAAAAGCTGCCTGCCGGAATTGCGTGCCGTGATACCCGTGCACTTTGCGGAGGCGGCAGTCACGGTGGCTTGCGACAACCATGGTATGGCAGCCAGCGCCGAGCGGGAGAGGCTGGCGAGCGATGTGGGTGCGCTTGCCCTGATGCTGGCCAAGGTTCTGAAGGTGCGCCAGGTGCGCCTGCGGCTGGACGTTTCGGACGAGGTCATGTGCCCGAAATTCCATCTCGACAATGTCCGCGCCAGGCTGCTCTGCACCTATCGCGGGCCCGGAACGGAATACGGTCCGGAATGCGGAAGCCAGGAGATCAGCCGCATCCGGCAGGTGCCACAGGGTGCTGTTGCCCTCTTTCGCGGGAGGCTGTGGTCCAGCGAAGAAGCGACAGGACTCCTGCACCGGTCGCCGGCCTCGGCACCCGGCGCCGGGGCAAGGCTTCTTCTCGTGATCGATCCGGTCGACTGAGATCCCGGCCCTGGAAGGCGTTATCCCTGTTGCCGGGCCTGTTACCGGGTCAGCCAATCCCGGTATCGCTCCAGCCCCGCCGTTATGATGCCGGCCAGGTGCGGATCCTTGCAAATCGTAGCGGCCGTGACGGCGTTGCTCGAGAGGCAGAGCGAGAACCCGGCTTCGGAAACGAAGCTGGCTGCCATCGTTCGCAGCACTTCCTCCAACTGGATGGGGGCAAAGGCGTGGCGCGCGGTAACCTCGGCAAGCGCGACCGGCTTTCCCGGAAACCTGGTGCAGCCAACCATCCAGTCGAGCGCGTTCTTGAGGCTGCCCGGCAGCGCGTGCATGTATTCCGGCACGGCGAACAAGAGGCCGTCGGCGTCGGCAACGCGGTCGCGCAGGTCGCGGACAATCTCCGGCAGCACGCCGTCTGCGTCGAGGTCCGGCGAGAAATGCGGCAGGGCGGCTATGGCATCGAAGCGGGAAAGGGTCATCCCTTCCGGCGCCAGCTGTTCCGCTGCATTGAGCAGCGCCAGATTGGAGGAGGCAGCGCGCAGGCTGCCGCAGAAGGTGAGGATCCTGAGGGGCACGGACGAAGAGCTTCCGGTTGAAGAGCGTGAAGTAATCCTAACGGATTCGCCGACCGCGCCGATCCCCTGCAGGGAGAACTACCGGCTTGCCGCCGCCAGGGCCGTGCCGAAGCCGACAAAGAGACCGCCGGTCACACGCCGCACCCAGCACATCCGTCTTGCCGAGGTCAGGAAGCGGCGCATGTGGCCTCCGGCAAAGGCAATGGCGGCGTGGTTGGCAAAGCACAAGGCTGCGTAGGTGAAGGAAAGCACCGAGATCTCGACAAGATCGATGCCGTCCTGCCGCATGAATTGCGGGAAGAGGGCGGTGATCACGAGGATCGCCTTCGGATTGGTGATCGAGACGAGAAAGGCTTCCAGAAACAGTTTCCAGGGGCTCCTGCGCGCCGTCAGTGCGCCGGCCTGCATCTGAAAGGTGGTCTTGTCGCGCCAGACCTTGATGCCAAGGAAGATCAGATAGGCCGCACCGGCGATCTTCAGGATCGTGAATGCAAGCGCGGATGTTGCCATCAGCGCGCCGAAACCGAAGGCGACGGCGTAGCCCAGCAGCACGAGACCAAGCGCATTGCCGCTGGCCGAGGCGAGCGTGGCGTTGCGGCCGAAACGCAGGGTGTTGGAAAGCGCCAGCATGACGGCAGGTCCGGGGCTGACGGCAGGCAGGAGAGAGACGGCGATGAACAAAAGCCAGAGATCGATCGGCATTCTGGAAGCTCGCGGAAGGCGACGCCGGGAAGGCTGTCGGCAAGGTTGGGAAAAATAAGTCTCAGGGCAGAAGGCGACCGTCGCGGACCGCGCGGTCTAACAGATCCTGTGCATAGGCCCACAGATCCGGGAAAGGCGCAAGTCGGGTTTCCTTTGTCCGGCGCATGATTTCAGCGGAGATCGGCTCGTGCGTCGGGTTGTCGAGGCCGGAAGCGAAGACCAGCACCATCGGATGGAGCGCATCCATGGCGTTGGCGAATTGCGCTTCCTTCGTCTCGCCCGCCTCGAATTCCAGCCAAAGGGCCTTGAAGTCATGGCCCTGGTCTTCGGGAAGCAACGAAAACAGGCGGCCGGCGGCGGTCAACTCGCTTTCCTTGACCGTGCAGCGATTGTCGTCGGTCACCCAATGATCGCCGGCGTCAATCTCGACTATGTCGTGGACCGCGAGCAGGCGGATCACATGGCTGATGTTGGTGCCTTCATGGGCGTGACCGGCAAGGGTCAGTGTCTGCAGGATGACGTGCCAGCAATGCTCGGCGGTCGTCTCGCGGCGGCTGCCGCCCGAAAGCGGGTTTAGCCGGACGACTTCCTTCAGTCTGTCCGTCTCCAGCAGAAATGCGATCTGCCGCTCCAGCATGTCGTGCATCAAGGGCTTCCCCTCAGATCTCGCCCATAGCGCGGCGAAAGCGGGCAACGCTTGCGGCAAAGCCGTGGATGAGGGCGTCGGCGGTGAACCCGTGGCCGATGGACATTTCCCGGATGAAGGGTGCGCGTGCCAGAAGGGCCGGAATGTTCTCGACCGTCAGGTCGTGGCCGGCATTGACGCCGAGGCCTGCCGCCCGTGCGGCTTCTGCCGTCGCGACGATCCTGTCGAGTTCCTTTTGCGCCCTTGCCGGGTCGTCATGACAGCCGCCATAAGGCCCGGTATAGATCTCGATGCGCTCCGCGCCGACGCGGGCAGCGTGGTCCGGGGCTGCCGGATCCGGGTCGCAGAAGAGAGAGACTGTGACCGCCCAGTCCTTGGCGGCGGCGATGGCCTCTTCCAGGGCGCCGGTATCTCTTGAAAAGTCCCAGCCATGATCGGACGTGGACTGGCCCGGGTCGTCGGGCACGAACAGCACCTGCTCCGGACGGGCGTCCTCGACCAGCTTCATGAAGTCGGGCGAGGGATAACCTTCCAGGCACAGTTCCTTGTTTGGAAACCTGTCCTCGATCAACTCGGAGAGCTCGAAGACATCCGTCTTGCGGATATGGCGCTCGTCCGGGCGCGGATGAACGGTTATGCCCTTGGCGCCGGCTTCCATCGCGACCGCAGCCAGCTCCGTCACACTCGGCCAGGGCAGGTCGCGGCGGTTGCGCAGCATGGCGACGGCATTGACGTTGACGGACAGGCGCGAGGGGGCAGACATGGCTGAAAATCCGGTGAAGGCGGTTCTGATTTTGCTTCAGGGGTTTGGGTCAGTTTCGCAAGATTGTTGCAAAGGTCCTTGAAGTCAAACAGGAAATTGTCCTTGGAGACAATGTTTTAGCAACTTTCTGGCAGCGCTCCCCGTAAATATCCCGCGGCAAAATGCATGAGGACCACGCTCACAACCCAGGTTGAAAGATAGGGCAATTCGCAAAAGACGCTCCAGGCTGTATAGGCTCCGAATACTGTGCCTAAAACCGGAAAAAAGATGGTTCCTATGATCGCTCCACCCAGCAATGGGCCGATAAAGGATACGAAGCCGGTGACAAGGATGCCGGACAGTCCCCGGTGTCCGTACCATTCGCCAAACAGGACGCCGCTTGTCGCCCCGGACAATGCTCCTGCAGCAGTGAAGAACGTGACTGTATTTGCACTAATGCTAGTGGCACTTGCCGCCAGCATTTGGTTGGCGATGATGTATGCAGCAAGCGTCGAGACCAGGACAACAACAAGATAGGGTGCCGCCCGTCTTTCGTCAGGATTTCGGCTTGGTTTTGATCTGGATATTGAGAGCTTCCACATCAGATGCCTGTCCGGAATTGTAGGCCGGGTCATCGGGTACCAGCCAGCCCTGATAATGGACAAGAGATCCGAGGCCTGGCAACGAGATCTTCACGTCAAAGTTAAAGCGGCCGCTATCATTAAACTCCGTCGCCGCGCTCACCGGCAACAACCAACGCGGCAGCGGGATGCCGAGAAACCTGCCTCGAGCGACCGGATAGGCGAGGGAGCCGCCTTTGAGGTTCAGGTGAATGTCGAAGACGAATGGGCCGAAGCGTTCCTGCACGATGCCGGACCCGGGAGCCCCGCGCAGGCTGAGAACGGACCTGAAGCGCTTGCCGGCGAAATCGCGCAGCCAGTGTTCCTTGTCTCCCCGCCGTTCGATGGTCACCGTGACCGGCGTTGCTTCTCCTTCGGGCGGAAACCCGATGAGACGGCAGCAAAGACTGCCGAGGGCGGAGCTTCCCCGGGTAACCCTGGCTTCGCCGGACCAGCATCGCCGGTCAAAGACGGTGTGAAGCGACCGGACGCACTCGGGCAGTGCCGGAAATGTCTCGCCGAGGGCTTGCTGGAAGAGGGTCGGTTGCCGGTCGGTCTCCTGGAAGGTTGCCACCTTCAGATGGGCGGTGGCGGAGGCGATGTCAGGGAGAGTGACTTCTCCGAGGCAAGCCCGTGCACCGGAGGCAACAGTCCCTTCGCCCAATCGCCGGCAGAGGATCGCTGCAGCAACGGCCGGAACATGCGGTCCGTCTCCGGCCTCCGCGATCAGCGTCCAGGTGCGTGCCAGCGGCAGGCCGTCGTGACCCAGGCCCGCAAGCCGCACTTCCATGCCGCCCCGGTCGGAGCCGAAAGGTTCCAGCCAGCCGGCGATGACCCGCAAGGGTTTCGCCGCCGGTTCCAGCGACTGGACCAGGCCAGCTCGAACGGGCGAGGCGAGCAGCCAGAGCCCCAGATGCAGGAGCGGCAGTTCAAGTCCGGCGCGAAAGAGAACGGTGCGCGCATTGTAGCGTGCGGGAAAGAGCGCCAGGTCAGGCGCGCCAATGTAGCTCGACCAGCGCGGCGGCAGGCCGGCAGGGCCATCCGGTCCGATCCGTCGTCTTCGAAGCCCGGACCATCCGGAAACGGTTTGCAGGCCGCCGTCCCGGGTAACGGCAAGCGGCTTTCCCGCCTGCGCCAGGATGGCCCTTATGACGGAGAGGCCGCGCGGGGCGCGGTTGCCGGGAAGAATGGCGCTCTCGATCAGGTCCAGCCGGCTGAACTCATCCTTCATGGCCTCGACGGCAGCCGAGGAGAGCGCCGGGACGCTGGAAACACCGGAAAGGATCACCCGGTTCGCTTCCTTTGCCTGTCCGTCCAGGCTGGAGACGCATCCGGTGAAGGCGGCGTCGTCGGAAAGATCGAGATAGTGGCTGCCCGCCTGCAATGCGGCCCTGGCAACGGCATAGGCCTTGCGGTGATAGGCCTGAAAGGGTCCCGCTGCATCCACCGTGACATCAGGCTTGAGTGTGGCAAGCGCTGCGGGAAAATCGGGCGACGTCCGGTCGAGCCGGGCCGCAGTACCGCCATGAATTCCACAGAAAGCCTTTGCCTTTTCAAGGCTGCGCCCGGCGACGACGACTTCGAAACGGGCCTCTCGCAGCAGGGCCTCGGCCAGCTTGCCGCCAAAGACGCCGTAGCCGCCGAGCAGGATGATCCGCATGCGGTTGGGCGCTTCAGTCAAGGAGACGCTCCTTCAGCGCGGAGGAGGGCAGCGGGCAGCTGTGCCGCCCGAAGCGGGTAGCGGTTGAACGCGATCCTGTCGTAGAGCCAGTCGGCGACGCGCCGAGGCAGCAGGTCGAGGACGGCGAGCGCCTTGAAGGGCCAGCCGAGGCTCTTCATTGCGCATGTGAAGGACGCCATTTTGGTATGCGCGCGTCCTTTGAAGATGACGATGTTGGTTTCCATCACATCCGGGTCGAGCCGATAGTGAAGGTAAAGCGCGCGGCCGGTTTCGGAACGGGCATCGACGAACCTGAAACCGACCCTGGTGTCGTGCCGCGCCATGAAACGGGCGAAGCCGGAGCACAGAACGCAAACGGCATCGAAGACGATGACGTTTTCGAGGTCTGTTGCCGGCAGAGGCTGATTTCGGTTTGCGCCGGGCGTCGTACCCATGGATCTGACTTTCCGACAGGGACAATTTTTCCGGGTGAAGTCTATTTCCTGCAGGCATCCCGTTGCGAGCCTGCATTTGGTCGCAGCACCGCAGTTTGAGGAGGTTTGCAGTCTTCGCAGTTTTCTCTAAGACAGGGGACAGGGGCCCGAATCACCAGCGTTCCTGTTCGAAACCGATTTCGGTTTCGTGACGGGCAGGAAATAATGCATACATTGAGGGCTCGGTAGAAATTGCGAGTCGTTCATGGCCCTCTCCAACACGCTTCTTCTCTTCGCCCAGGCTGCCGTCTATTTCACCGTCATGATGAGCTTGCTGAGGGCGCGTCAGGTGATCGGCATCGGCGTGTTCATGTGCGCGCTTGGCGTCATGCACTTTCTGGAGACGTATCTCGCCAGCGTGTTCTACATCCAGCTGCCATTCGGCATCGTCTCGCCCGGTTCGACGGTGCTCTTTTCCGGCAAGCTCCTGATGATCCTGCTGCTCTATATCCGCGAGGATGCGCTAGTGGTTCGCCAGCCGATCTATGGGCTCCTGATCGGCAATTTCCTTATCGTCGCGCTGGTGATGATCCTTCGTAACCACGACACGATCTCCGTCACCGATGGGCGTAGTCCTGACTTTGCCTTCATCGATGAGATGGGGCTGTTGATGGTCTGGGGCACGATCCTGCTCTTCATCGATGCGATCGCCATCGTCGTCCTTTACGAACGGATCGGGGACTGGGTCGGCCGGCACCTGGGTCTCAGATTCCTGATCTGCGGCGCCGCCGTGCTCACCTTCGACCAGGCCGGCTTCTTCCTGGCGCTGCATTATGTTTCGGGCGCGCCCTGGCATGTGTTCTTCGGCGGCTGGGCAGCCAAGATGGTGGCGACGGTCGTCTATACCGGTCTTTTCGTCATCTATCTCAAGTATTTCGACAATGAGGAAAGCTGGCTGACCAACCGTCCCCTGCGGGACGTTTTCCAGGTGCTGACCTACCGTGAACGCTACCAGAAGCTTCTGGAAGCTTCCGTGCGCGATCACCTGACCGGAACGCTGCACCGCCGTCAATATGATGAAAACGGTCCGAAGATCGTGGCGAGGAACCTGGAAGAGAAACGGCCGTTGTCGCTGCTCGTGATCGACATTGATCATTTCAAGCAGGTGAACGACCGGCACGGGCATCAGGCGGGCGACGAGGTGCTGAAGACCATCGCGCGCCTGCTGACGGAGAACCTGCGTTCGGACGACCATCTCTATCGGGTCGGCGGCGAGGAATTCGTGCTCTTGTGCGAGAAGCTGCCGGTGGAGGGGGCCGTTTCCATGGCAGAACGGCTGCGCAGGGCGATCGACCGGTTTTCAAAGGTCTACCTGCCGGAGAAAATCACCGTCAGTATCGGGCTTGCCGGGGCGCCGGAGGACGGCGAGACGCTGGACGACCTGTTCAAACGGGCGGACCAGCGTCTCTATGAAGCCAAGAAACAGGGCCGGAACCGGGTCGTCGGGCCGTCTGACGCAGCGTAACCGGCAAAGAAAAGCCCCGGCACCAAGTGACGGGGCTCTCGTTGACAGGCTGGTAGGGGCTAACGGCTAGACCCGGTTGAGCAACCGCGCCCGGATGGTGTTGGGCAGGGCCCGGATCTCTTCCAGGATGGCGACCGGATCGCTGACGGGGCTGTCCACGTCCAGCACCACATAGCCGATGTCCTGATGGGACTGCATATACTGGGCAAAGATGTTGAGGTCGTGCCGCGTGAAGAGGTCGTTCAGCGTGCGCATTGCGCCGGGGGCGTTGTGATGCACCTGGATGAAGCGCGTCGCGTCCGTGCCCTTTGGCAGCTGCACCTGCGGGAAGGAGATCGCGCCGAGGGTGGAGCCGACGTCGGAATATTCCACCATGCGCCGGGAGACTTCCTCGCCGATGCGGTCCTGGGCTTCTTCCGTGGAGCCGCCCACATGCGGGGTCAGAATGACGTTGTCGAGACCGCGCAGCGGCGAAACGAACTCATCCTTGTTGGACTTCGGCTCGACCGGGAAGACGTCGATGGCGGCACCGGCCAGATGACCGGATTTCAACGCCGCGGCGAGGGCGTCGATGTCGATCACCTTGCCCCGGGCGTTGTTGATGAGAAAGCTGCCCTTCTTCATCTTGGCGATTTCGCCGGCGCCGAACATGTTGCGGGTTTCCGGCGTGTCGGGTACGTGCAGGGAGACGACATCGGCCTCTGCCAGCAACGCATCCAGGCTTTCGGCCGGCATGACGTTGCCGTGCTGCAGCTTGTCGACCATGTCGAAGTAAATGACCCGCATGCCCATGGCTTCGGCAAGGTTCGACAGCTGGGTGCCGATATTGCCGTAGCCGACGATTCCGAGGGTCTTGCCGCGCACTTCATGCGACCCTGCGGCGCTCTTGATCCAGCGGCCTTGATGGGCGGCGGTGGACTTGGTGAAGACGCCGCGCATCAGCATGACAATTTCGGCAACCGTCAGCTCGGCGACGGAGCGGGTGTTGGAAAAGGGCGCATTGAAAACCGGAATGCCGCGGGTGAGCGTGCCCTTCAGGTCCACCTGGTTGGTGCCGACCGAAAAGCAGCCGACGGCGACGAGGCTCTTGGCGGCTTCCAGCACCTCTTCGGTCACCTGGGTGCGGGAGCGGATGCCGAGCATCTGCACGCCCTGCAGCTTCTCGATCAGGGCATCCTTTTCCAGGGCGCCGGGCAGGACTTCCACATTGGTGTAACCGTGCTTGTCGAGAACCGCGCGCGCTGTCGGCGAAATGCCTTCCAGCAGCAGCCAGCGGATCTGGTTTTTCGGCCGGGAAAGACCGTGAATCATGGCGAAACGCCTTTTGATCTGAATGGTTGGACTCACGCCGGAGAGGCGCGATGAGCGCGGGTGTCGTATACGCGCTCGTTCACGTCGCGTCTAGGTGGGAGCGCTGGAATGCTGCCGGTCTGCGACCAAGAAACGCGAATGATTTTGGCATGCGGGGCGAAGCGGAGCAGATTTGAACGAAAGCAGCGTTGTGGCGGCATTTTTAGCGAAATTGCTGGTTTGGCGGAATGGATTTTCCAGATCGAAGAAAGCCGGGAAAAGGTCATGCCCCGCATCGCCAGGTTCAGGGGAGCGCCGGTCTGTCGGCAGCCACCGGTAGCTGTCGTTCGGCGAGCCTGCCGGCGAGGGCCTGAACCGTGCCGTCGTCATAACCAAGGCCCAGCTCTTCCCGCATGCAACGGCCGAGTTCCCGCCTGTCTTCACCCCGGATCAGCTTCGCCCTGCCGTCGAGAAAACTGAAAAATCCGGCGTCCGTCAGGCGGTAGAACTTCAGGCTTCCCGCAAAGGGCAGTTTCGGCGAAGCGGCGCAGAGGAAATTGGCGGCCTCGATATCGGCATTCCGGACCTCGACGCGGTCGAAGCCATAGAGCGGAAACCAGCCCGCATCCGTCAGGCGCTCCACGACATGCTCGCCGGAATGCTCTTCCAACCGGACCCGGTAGACCTGATCGCGGATCGGTTGGCTCTCCTCGGAAATCCGAACGGGCTCGGCCGGTGCCTGACCGCCGAAGCCGGCATCGACCAGCCACTCGGCACCGTCCAGCCTCACGACAAAAGCGAGATGCGTTCGGGCTCCACCCTCCGTGGCGCCCTGGCGGACGCGGGCCAGGACGCGCCGCGCAGAAAAACCGATCGCAGCCAGCGCTTCGCCGAGCAGGGAATTCAGCTCAAAGCAATAACCGCCGCAGCGCTCGATCACGAGTTTGCGCCAGAGGCTTTCCCGGTCGAGTTCCGGAACCCTGCCCAGAAAGGGCAGCACGTTCTCGAACGGTACGGCACCAATCTGCGCGGCCTGCAGGGCTTTCAAGCCGGGGAGATCTCGAGAACAGGTATCAAGGCCGACGCGGTGGAGATAGGCGGGAAGGTCGAAAGGCATGGGCAGGTCCGGGTGAGGGCAGACTGTCCGACTGAAATAGGTGGGAGTTGCCGCGTTGCCAAGAATTGAACTTCTCTCTCCCCAGCCGTCCAGGAACTTCAGGTCATTGCAACGGACAACCACCTCATCCTGAGGAGCCGCGCAAGCGGCGTCTCGAAGGATGGGCCGCAAACTCGGGAGCAAGAGGCCCACCCTTCGAGACGGACCTGAAGGTCCTCCTCAGGATGAGGACGGTGCGGGGGGAAAGACGCGGGAACGAGTGGACAAAAAAGACCCGCCGCTGGTCAGCGGCGGGCCCTGAAATCGAAACGGCAGAAACCCTCAGAGCCCTTCCGGGCCCCGCTGAACGGCGGCAACACCCGTGCGGGAGACTTCCACAAGGCCGAGCGGTTTCATGATGTTGATGAACTGCTCGATCTTGGAGGTGCGGCCGGTGATCTCGAAGACGAAATGCTCGGTCGTGGCGTCGATCACCGTCGTGCGGAAGGCGTCTGCAAGGCGCAGGGCCTCGAGGCGCTTCTCGCCCGTGCCGGCAACCTTGACCAGGGCAAGTTCCCGCTCCAGCGGCTTGTCCTGGTTGGAGCGTTTCGCCCGCACCGTCAGGTCCGTCACGCGGTGGACAGGCACCAGACGGTCGAGCTGGTGGCGGATCTGTTCGATGATCATCGGCGTTCCCGTCGTCACGATGGTG
>ENA-ORCZ01000270-ORCZ01000270.1-marine-metagenome-genome-assembly--contig:-NODE-270-length-30187-cov-3.698273_pt1 | contig 30187 bp, 31 predicted proteins | sample MGYA00237785_ERZ508519 | MGnify/ENA primary metagenome ERZ508519 (study PRJEB26189, sample SAMN06268790) | marine metagenome | isolation source: Bioluminescent Bay, La Paraguera, Puerto Rico | place...
CGTCCCGGTTCGGACAGCAGAAACAAAACCCGACGATGTCATCATCCGCCTCCAATACGAACAGTGCTTCATCCCTTGAACGGGATTCGAACCAGTTTAACCATTGAAGCCTTCTGAACTCCTGGTTTCTGCTTCGCAAAACAGCCTCGGGCATAAAGGAGTATGTTTCACGCCAACAAAATGCGTGTATCTCGGAAACCTTTGAAACGTCATCCTTTTTAGCAAATCTGATTGCAATCATAAGCTTATTCCCTTGTTAAAAGTTCCAAGGGATAAGATTACACATCTTTCGCGTGTTGCGATTTAGGTATAAATCTATCTAAAGTCACAGGATCGTAATTTGGACCGTAGATTGAGAACGTCGGAACAGTCACATGCTTGATATGGATATGCAAAAACGACTGGACAGGGCGACCCTCCTGAACCGCCCGAAAAAGGCGACGCTATCAAAGCCACAGCTTTGGGTTATGGCGATTGCGATTGCACTGTCTTCTGCAACTATTGGGGCCGTTACCCACTCCTACGTCGCAGCACCGACCGCACTGAATTCCGATGATATTGGCAGACTTACGGTCCTCGTCAGCGGAAAAACCAGCAGCATCCCGGCTGACATTTGGTCAGCAATGGAACAGCATATCGGCAAACCGGCTGATGAGTTCACGTCAAAAGACCAGATGAAGGCAATCGCATTCCTGCTTTATCTGGTGGACAAGGAACCGCAAGAAACAATCAATATATGGTGACGACCGAACTTGTCACAACGACCGGGTAGTCGCGCAAACGACGCCACATTGTCCGAGCCGGATACGTATTCAGGCGGGTTTCGCTAATCCCTGAGCGTCCGTCAACAATCATCAAGCTTTCAAAGAAGTCGTCCGCAAGCTGCATCTGTGCCGGGGCGGTCATTATTGTCGCGCCGTCGATTGTAAAGGCCGAATAAAAGCACAGCCGACAAGCCCGCTCTGAGGGTAACCATGCATCAGGTGTCATGACAGCGACCAACACCCCCATGACCGAACCAGAGACCCCCCGCAACACACGCGTCACCGGCACGAAGGGAACTCCAGATTGCTTACCCAGTACAGGTGACTGGATTTGGATATGCTCATCCTCAAGCGCAATGGTCGTCGAAAAATAGGGGCGATCCGAAAGATCAAGATTTGCCGCAGGGTATCGGGTTGTATCAAATTCAAGAATACCCTTGCTGTTGATAAACAACAGTGCACGAACAGCCTCGACCTGTTCGGTATAGCGCGCAAGACTGCCCTGAATCACGACGTCATTCATGCCACCTGCATTACGTAGCAAATCCGCAGACCGTCGCATCAGACCGTCCGTTTGATTAAGGATGTTCTCCACATGTGTCGCCATCAGGAGAACGTTTTCTTCCAACGACACATTGTTTGCGTTTGCTGATGCAAAACCCGGCAGCCCCAAAAGGCCTAAAACTACAATCAGCCACTTTTTCATCATTGAACCCTGTGTTGTGGGCTCGCCAACCCCAAGACATCTCTTTAATCTAGAGCACACATCAACACAGGGCCAGATGCAAGCAGAACTGACAATCAGCCATTCATGTTTTCATGACTAACGCACAATTCCGGGCTTTAAACGGCTATCATCAATTGGCGAACCCCATACTGTCTCGCACGGTAGTACACCAGCCCAAACATCAAGATCATAATCCTCCTCATCATCCACCGGATCCCCGGCACGGACCTTTGCCGAAACCTGGTCCAGATCAAAGCCCAGGAACATGGTCGCCTTGAGTTCCTGTTTGTTGGGATGACGGATCTGATCCCACCGCCCCGGTTCCAGTTTTTCGGTAAACAGCCGGGAATGTTCCATTTTTTCGGCGTCATCACTTACCACCGTTCCTTTGCCATAAATAACGACAGAACGGTAATTGGCCGAATGGTGAAAGGCCGAACGCGCCATCACCAAACCATCAAGATGCGTGATGCACAGACAGGCTTCCGCCCCGTCTGCAATGGCGGCAAGGATCCGGTTCTTTGACGCGCCATGGATATAGATCCGCTCCCCCACCCGCCAATGGGCGGTCGGGATCATGGCCGGGCGCCCATTGACCACGGTTCCGACATGGCAAATCAGCGCATCATCAATAATGCCATGCACCTGATCGCGGTCATAACTGGCGCGATTAGGGCCCCGGACAACTTTGGTGTGGGGATGGACTTCGTATTGATCGGACATGGCGGGACCTCTTCGTCAAAAAATCAGGCGTCAAATTCGGACCGATCATGGATCAAATTGGACTTTTCAAAAGGTCCATTATAATAAAAGTGACAGAACCAATTTTCACCGGGGTCGCGATGGTGCGCAGTGATTACAGCTGGATTTATCCAAGCCAGTCGGACAATACCGCCGATCATGGCGGCACCACCGCCTATCGCCGCCTATATCACGGGATCAGATCGGCCATTCTGGATGGTCGATTGCATCCGGGCGAACGCCTTCCTGCCAGTAGGGATTTGGCAAAATCACTTGGTATTTCGCGCAACACGGTGGTGACCAGCTTCGATCTGCTGACCTCGGAAGGCTATCTTGAAACCCGGGTCGGCGCCGGAAGCTTTGTCGCCAGCACCCTGCCTGACCGGGATATGCAAGCAGGCGACCATAGTTCCGGCAAGACATCACAGACGGCAAATGATCGCCCCATACGGCTTAGTCAAAGTGCCACGCGCATGCTGACCTATCAGCGACGCTTTCCGCGCTTTCGCATTGCCCGTCCGTTCAACCCGGCGACACCCGATCTTGACGGTTTTCCGTTCGATCTTTGGGCGCGATTGTTACGTCGGTCGTGGCGGGCGCCGGATATTGACCTGACCATCCCCGATGATCCGCTTGGATTGCCGCTGCTGCGTTCTGAAATTGCCAAATGGCTTCGGCAATCACGCGGAGTGAATTGCACTGCCGATCAGGTGATGATTGTATCGGGCGCGCAGCAGGCGCTTGACCTTGCCGCACGTGCCCTTGTTGATCCCGGCGATATCATCGCCACCGAAGACCCGGGTTATGAGGGCATTCGGGGCGTTCTGGCGGCAAGTGGTGCTGTGGTTCAGCCGATTACTGTGGATGAGGATGGGCTCGACATCGATGGCCTTGCGCAAACGCCCTCGCCGGCCCGGATCGTGGTCACTACGCCATCGCGCAACTATCCATTGGGTACAACGCTTTCGCTTGCCCGGCGCCTCGCCCTTTTGCAATGGGCACAGGATAATGATGCCTGGATTGTCGAGGATGACTATGACAGCGAGTATCGCTATGACGGGCCGCCGCTGTCATCCCTGCAGGGCTTGGATACCGATAACCGGGTGATCTATGTCGGCACGTTTTCGCGCGTTCTGTTCCCCGGCATCCGGCTTGGATACCTTGTGTTGCCACCGGCACTGGTTCCGGCCTTTCGCGGCATTCGTGGCTTTGCCGATGGTGTCCCGGCCCCGACAACACAGGCCGCCCTTGGCGCCTTTTTCGCCGAGGGCCATTTTGGCAGCCACGTGCGCAAGATGCGCCTGCACTATGGCGAACGGCGTTCGCACCTTAAAAACCTGATCACGGCGGACGCATCGGATATTCTGTCAGTAATGCCTTCGGACGGGGGATTGCATCTTTGTGCCCGTTTGATCGGCGATCAGGACGACATTAAAATGCAGGAAGCGTTGGTAAAGGCGGACCTTGATTGTCGTGCATTGTCTTCGTATTTCCACGATCCCCGGTCAAAAAATGGGCCAGAACCCGTGCGTGGTCTTGTGCTTGGTTTCGCCGGATGGAAAAAAGATGTGCTTTCGGAAAGTTTCAGTGAACTGGTCAGAACCATCAGACGTAAGTCTTGATGTACCCCGAGCCAGAGAGAGCGGCACGACTTCCCTCTAGATGCTGTCACAGTCGTGACGCTCTCTCCCCTCCGGCTTACAATCCCCCCGAAATGCGTCAAAAAACACAGGAAGACAGATGACTGAACGCCCGATCGCCGTGATGTGGTTTCGAAACGACCTGCGACTGGCGGACAATCCGGCGCTTTTGGCAGCCATCAAATGGGCCAAGGAGAATGACGGTGCTGTCCTTCCAGTTTTCATCCTGGATGACGTGATTTCGGATCAATTGGGTGGCGCGACGAAATGGTGGCTGGAAAAAAGCCTGACGGCGCTGAACCGCGATATCGCCGATCTTGGCGACACAAAGTCTGATCGCGCCCTTCGCCTGTTTAAAGGGAATGTAAAAACCATTCTTGAAACCCTTGGCGATGACAAACCGGTCAAGGCGGTGTTTTGGAACCGGCTTTATGACAAGCCGTCGACCAAGCGCGATACAGATATCAAGGCAACCCTTCAGGACCACGGCCTGACCTGCGAAAGCCACAAGGCCAATCTTTTGTTTGAACCGTGGGACGTCAAAACCGGATCAGGCACCGATTTCAAGGTCTATAGCCCGTTCTGGCGGGCGTGCCAGAAGCTCCCGACACCACGCGAACCAAAGTCCGCCCCCGAAAGCATTGCGCTGTTCAAGGGCGAGGTTGATGGACAAATCAACATCACCGACTTTGACCTTTCGCCAAAACCGGTGAATTGGGCCGGCGGCCTTGAGGAGCGTTTCACCCCCGGCGAACAGGGCGCGAAAGACCAGCTGTTTGACTTCATCGATGATCGTCTTACCGGTTATGCCGATCTGCGCGATCGCCCGGACCGTCGGGTAACGTCGGAACTCTCGCCGCATTTACGCTTTGGCGAAATCAGCCCTTATCAGGTCTGGCATGCCGCCAACCACTATGCCGATGCCAATCCGGGCAAGGGCAAGACCGCCTCGAAATTCATCGCCGAGCTCGGCTGGCGGGAATTCGCCCATCACATCCTGTATCATGCACCCGATCTGCGATCTGTCCCGCTTCAGGGCCAGTTCAAGCATTTCCCCTGGTCAGATGACGCAAAGGGCCTTCGCGCATGGCAAAAGGGCCAGACGGGCTTTCCGATTGTCGATGCCGGCATGCGCGAACTTTGGCATACGGGCTATATGCATAACCGGGTTCGGATGATTGTGGGGTCGATCCTGGTAAAGCACCTTTTGATCCATTGGCGCGACGGTCTGGCGTGGTTTGACGACACGCTGGTTGATGCCTGCCCGGCCAACAACCCGTTTTCATGGCAATGGATCGGCGGCTGCGGGCCCGATGCCGCCCCCTATTTCCGCATTTTCAACCCTGTGCTTCAGGGCGAAAAGTTTGATCCCAAGGGCGAGTATGTCCGCCAATGGGTGCCGGAACTGCGTGACATGCCCGAACAATATATCCACAAGCCCTGGGAAGCCTCCCCGCTCATTCTCAAGGCCGCTGACGTGACGTTGGGAAAAACCTATCCTGAGCCCCTGATCGGACTTAAAGAAGGCCGTGAGCGGGCTCTAAGCGCCTATCAGGATATGAAACAGGCTGCTGCGTAAGCATGCTCCGATCACGGTTCCATTTTTAGATACCAGATCAGGTTTTCAACGCTGTTTGGCTTTAACGGGCCGTCGGAGCATATCGCAGTATCAATCAACGTGTCGAAACCTTGATACCCATCAAGGTCTAATACAGCCAAGCCAAAGGAGCAGCGCTGGTGGTTTACACCGTCGCCAAAAGCAACCATGCCTTCGGCACCATTTGGATGAGAGACTTTCTTCACAAGCTTTTTATGCTTAATCAGAACTGCAGTATTTCTTTCAAAGTTCTTCCTTGAAACAGCAAGGCGTTCCGCCCCTGCTGGAATACCTGCATCCCAGAACCCGATACGGACATACCCCCATCCATTATCCAGTATCCATTTTTGGGCAAACTCGGCGTCCTTATAGATGCCTGTGCGTTCAATTTCGCTCACAGACGTCACTGTTCTGCCGGATGCCTCTGCAATATTCAACTGCGTGGCCCGACTTACAATCTGATCGTCAAGAGCCACAGGCGCTTCAAACGTAAAGAATAATGCCAGTATCGGGCGGATAACCAACCGAAACACATTCTCGAAGAATTCCCAATCAAGGAATAATCCGGGAAACCTCATTTCCAAAATATCTTTTGATCGATAAAATCGTGCATGGCATCTTCGATCCCCTCAAGACGATGATCGGCACGTGCGCCGAACCAGCCCGATATCAGACCGACCGCAATCATCCCGTCTTTTGAAAGCTGTGGTGCCAGTGCCATCAGGCGCGCTTCTGCAACTGCCGCGTCCTGAAGCTGGCCCAGGATTTCCTGCATCGTCGTCAATTTGCTGCGGAACTTTTTGACCTTTTTCGACCCGTAGATGGCCCCAAAGAATTCCGTCCCATAGCGCATCTGTTTGACATCAAGACGAAGCGCATGAAGTTGTGGCGTCGTCAGACCCGCAACGTGATCACCGCGTTTGGTGAACCGTTTATAGGCCTGTTCCAACAGTGGTTCGGCCATTTCCGACACCGGTGCAGCCATCGCCTTCATTTGCGCGGCGCTGGCACCTGATGCCCAACGCGAATAGCTTGCCCACGCGCCAAGCAGCAAAAGCAACTGTCCATATTCCGGTTGATCGAGCATATGCCGTGCGTTCGCAAGGGCTGCTTCGCGTTGCTTTTCAGCGGCCTTGCGCAGTTCCGCCACACCTGCATGATCGGGGAAGCGTTCCTCGATCATCGGAAGCGTCTCGGTCAGGAACACATCCCAATCGCGCAGGCCATCAAGCCCCTTGCTGCACAGTTTCAACAACCGGCGCAGCAACACGGCCTCGCCCGCAGGCAGGTTTTTCTTAAACAGGTTCAGGGCGACGCGCAGGCGGCGCATGCCAACCCGCATCTGATGACACCCTTCGATATCAAGGTCCTGACGCACACAGACCTCATTACTCAGGATCATGCGAAGCCCCTGCGCGATCACGGCACGAAACGCGGTTTCCGCCGACATATCCGGGGTCAGTTGTACTGCCGCGGCGCGATAGGCCCCCGGCCCATTGCCAAGATACAGGTCGCGTCCGCGCGATGCCTTGGACCGCATGCTCAGCAACAGCGGCACCGTGCGTTGCAGTTCAAGGGCAAGATCAAAAAGGGCGGCCGGATGGCCTTCCTTAAGCTCGAACTCGACCTCGGAGATCGGCACTTCCTTCTCGCCAGATCGGACAACACCCTGATCAATGGCAAGCTCAATCACCGCATCGCGATAGGTCAGATCCACCGCCCCGCGCTTCAGGTCGCTTTCGAAAATGCGGTCGATCTTCTTTTTCTTCACAAACTTCTTCAGAAGCTTTTTGACGTCCTTGTCGGTGAAACGATCAAGATCAAGAACACCTTCTTCAAGCTCGACCGTCCATTCATTACGCTCTGGCAGGGCTTCACGCAGGCCGTTGGTCGCCTTGATGGTCTGCTCCCAACCAGTCGCGCCCTTCTTGCGCAAACGAACCGCCAGGCCCTTTTCAGCCAGCGAGAGTTTCGGCGTGTCATGATAGATGGAGACAAGGTGCGTGGTCACCAGACGACGACCTTCCTTTACCTCGCGCAGGACCGGCGCGTTTTTAAGACGCGCGACATGTTTCGGATCGATGCGAAGTTTGAGTTCGATCTCGATCTGCTTCTCGGCCATCTGGTTCCCCTAAGCGAGTTATTGTCACAGCGCGACACGCACTGCCCTGCTACCAAGTAGTAACCAATTTTATGTTTCAGCGGGTTGAAACAAGAAGCGGGAATGATGGTAGCGGAATGTAAGATTTTCGCAACAAAAGGCAGAAACGCCGCCAAAATCAAGCCTTAAAAGACCGAAAAGCATTTTGCACAACTCTCTGTTTTCATTTGAAAACAAATAGGGGCAATCAGGTTCATTTGATACAGATTGCTTACACATACCTTACGCATTCACCCCTGACACAGGCCCTATCAAGTCGTTGATGCAAGGGCGATTCTGAATGGTTGCACCGTCATATATTGATAACAGTTTCGCACCGTTTGCGAATTGCGTTTTGTCAGTTACAGTCTGTTCAAATTCAATCTACCAGAGGGCGAAGATGCTTAGCCGTAGCCACACTTTCAAGACCGCCCTGATCATGGGGATTGCCATGCTGATCAGCGGCTGCAAAACAACAACCACCACAACCGCCCCTGAAATCAGCTATGACGCCTGGCAGGCCAAGCAATCGGCATCGACAGTGCCCTACAGCACCAACACTATGGTCAAAATCAATTTGAACTGGTCACGCATCGGGCCGTTTTCGCGCTATGACACCTGGGTGCGGGCCAATGCCTTTGGCGGGATGTTTGATGTTTATGGCGCGCAGACTTGCCTTGGCAAATTTGTCCGCGATGATCGACTGGCCCCTGCCCATGGCTGGTGGGAACTGATTTGCCAGGATGACAGCTACGCTGCTGGGAAATTCCAGCTGACCCAACAGGGAAACATCCTGGGCATCGGCAATGCGATCAATAGCGAAAAGGTCGGCTTTGACCTGCCGATCCCGAATTAAATCGACCGGCACATGAGATGAAAAACAAAAAACCCGGCCAGAAGGCCGGGTTTTTTTGGCTACCGAAAGATGGTGCCCAGGGGCGGACTCGAACCACCGACACGCGGATTTTCAGTCCACTGCTCTACCAACTGAGCTACCTGGGCAAATCCGACTTTCGTCTCCGTTTCCGGAGTGTTCCCTGCGGAACGAGCGGGGTTATACAAACTCCTTTGGGGCTTGTCCAGCCTCAAATCGCATTTTTTTTGCGATCACGCTCCGGATTAAAATTCTTCTTCATCTTCAAGGTCTTCGAGATACTCGGGCGGCTCGGCGGCGGGGATGGCGTAGCTTTCATTCATCCATTTGCCAAGGTCGAGATCCGCACAGCGTTTGGAGCAAAACGGCGTGTATTTCTCATCAGCCGGTTTGCCACAAACCACGCAGTCGGAGCTGGCTGTTTTCGTTATCTTTTTTTCATTCATGGTGGTTTTTCTCCAACCGATAGGCATCGTCTTCAAGGGTCGGGTCCGCGACAATTTTCGGCGTACCCCCAAATGCATTTGTCAGGATCTGGATCGCATCGGCCTGATCCGCAAGTGCCGTCGCCACACCAGGGTTTACGGACAGTTTAACCATCCCGGTCACCCCATTTCGGCTTTCGGCAACAACGGCGCGCACAACGGCATTCAGCGCAGCATCGCGCAAAAGAGGGGCCCGTTCCTGTTTGGCAAACAAGGTGGCACGAAGCGATTCGCCCGCACGCTGGCGGCTGAATTCATAAAGCCCCAATCGCGTAAAGCCACCAATCTGAACCGCACCGTCAAGCTCACTGCCAAAGGCATCACGGATTGCGGCGTCAAACTTGTCCCGTCCTGCCCGTGATTTCATGCGAAGCGGATCAATCACCACAAGACCACCGATGTTGCGCAGGCGGATTTGATGCACGATTTCGGCTGCGGCCCGCAGGTTGACTTCGACCGCACGGGTTTCGCTGTCGCGCCCGGCATCTGCCCCGGCGGCATTGACGTCAATGGCACAAAGCGCGGTTGCCGGGTCAATCGCAATCCAGCCCCCACCCTGCAACTCGACACGCGGTGCCAAGGCAGCGGCAATTTCGTCTTCGATATCCTGATCATTGAATAACAGTCGGCTGCCGACATGACGCGCAAGATTGTCATCCGACTTGCCAAGCATGGTCAGCAATCCACGCAACCGCACGAATTCGTTTGTACCATCGACAACGCATTGCCCACCCGCCATCAGATGCCGTTCGATCACCTGATCGGTTTCTGATTGTGCCTTGCTGACCAGTTGCGGCTTCGATGCCTCGGACAGGGCCTTTTCGGCCTTTTGCAATTGTGATTTCAGAAGTTTGTATTCAGCCGTGATGACATCACGCGTCCAGTCGAGTGCGACGGAACGCAGCATGATGCCGTCGTGACCGGCCTGAAGAGAGCTTAGCAAGTCATGAAGTTCGGTGCGCCGATCGCCATCTTTAAGCTTGCGCGGCAATTCAATATGGTTGGCCCCCGGTCGAAGGATCATGCCGACACCTTCAATCGCGATCCGCCCGGTAAGCTTGACCCCCTTGTCGTCAAAACCAAGGCGGGAGATCTGCACCAGAACCCACTGCCCTTCATGCAGCGGGCCGTTATAGCGATCAAACGGCAAAAGCCCGTCAGGCAGCCCGTCAAGCGCCACCATGGCGGCGGCCATTTCGGGCATCATTTTGGAAACACGGCCAAGATGGATATCAAATCGTGCGGGACCGCCGCGATCAATCCAAAGACGCGTCAGCCGGTCATTTTCGATCAGGGCCACCCTGCGCTCAAGCGCAACGGCATCAATCAGCAGGCGGGAGTTATGAGTGCCGCCAACTGCCATGATCAAACCTCTTTGGGGTGATAGCCAAGACCGCGCAAAAGACCGTCCACCTCGCACAGCGACAGCCCGACAACGTTGGAGTACGATCCCGAGATCGCCTTCACAAAAGTCGCGGCAAAGCCCTGAATAGCGTATGCCCCCGCCTTGCCCTGCCACTCGTCATGGGAAAGATAACGTTTCAGGTCATCGGAACCAAGGGTTCGGAATTTTACCTGTGTTTCGATCACGCGCGATCGTTCGGTTCCGTCCGGGGCAATTACACACATGCCGCCATACACACGGTGGCGACGCCCGGACAGGAGTTCAAGGAACTTGCGTGCCTCGGCCGCGTCTTCGGCCTTGCCCAGTGCACGCCGGCCACAGGCAACAACCGTATCCGCCGCAAGCACAAAGGCCCCGCCGTTGGATTTGGCAACAAAACGTGCCTTTTCCTCGGCAAGGCGAAGCGCCAGCCGACGCGGACTTTCATCGCGCATGGGTGTTTCATCGATATCTGCGGGAACAACCTGATCTGGCACAATTCCGATCTGCGCAAGCAGCTCAAGACGGCGCGGCGATGCAGATGCCAATATCAGTTTCGACAAGATGTGGCTCCCGAATATCCGTCCCAGACCATTCCGACCAGAAATGTGATGAATGCTCACATTTCGATGCAGGCAGCAAAATGCACCCTGACGGCAAAGGTAAACGCCCCGCCAGACAAGGTCAATTTGCGCTTGGTCGTGGTTTCAGATTACTTGAAACGGAAGGTAATACGACCTTTGGTCAGGTCATAAGGGGTCATTTCGACGCTGACACGGTCACCGGCGAGAACGCGGATACGGTTCTTGCGCATTTTGCCCGAGGTGTGAGCAAGGATTTCGTGGTCATTGTCCAGCTTCACGCGAAACATCGCATTGGGCAGAAGTTCAACGACAGTGCCCTGAAACTCGATAACGTCTTCTTTAGCCATGTGACTCCTAGCTTTCGTATTGCAATATCAAAATACCGGTGGGCGGCAAACTGCTCTGAACCGGGCAAAAGGTCAAGTCCTTTCACGTGTCAGGCATGGCGTTACAGCACTGCGTTAAACGAATGGCGAAGTAGCTGTGCTGCCAAACTGTGCGGAATAGGGATTGCGCGAAAAGAACCGGCTCAGCCCTTTTCGAATGCCGGTATGCGCCCTAAGATGCCGCTATCTTTCCGGCCTTTCATGAAAGTCCCCGCATGACCAATCCTCATACCATTGAAATACGCCTTGCCAAACGTGATGACGCACCGGCACTCCATGCCATGATTTGCGAAATCGGCAAGGCAACCGGATGTGCGGACAAAATTGCAAGCACGCCCGAAGATCTGGCGCGGGATGGCTTTGGCAAAGACCGTGCGTTTGACGCGCTGATTGCGATTGCCGATAACACACCGGTGGCCATGTGCCTGTTTTTCCCAAGCTATTCGACATTTCGTGGACGGTCGGGGCTTTATATTCAGGACCTTTATGTCGCACCAGGCCATCGTGGCGGCGGCTTTGCCAAACGTCTGGTGGCTGCGGTCGCCAAACATACCCGTTTAAACGGCAAATCCTATATCCGGTTGTCTGTCGATGCGGAAAATATAATCGGCCAACGGTTTTACGAAAAACTTGGCATGCGCCATGCTGAGGACGAGAAGATCTATGTGCTTGATGGTGCTGCGTTCGAAGCCCTCAGCAGCGCGGACTAAGCCAGGCAATCACATGGTGGGGGCAGGGCCGACCGGGAAGCGATCAAGGATGCGTTTCTTGATCTGGTCACGCACCTGTCGGTAGGCCTCAAGGCGAATTTCGCGTGCCCCTTCGACAATTGTGGCATCAAAGGTATTCCAGAATTCCACGTCACACGCCATGGTGCGGGTCATTTCGACCGCGCGGTGCTGGGCTTCAGGTGACATGGTAATGATCAGATCAAAGAAGCCGTCTTCAAGCTGATCAAAGGTTTTGGAATTGTATGAGGAAATATCAAGACCGATTTCCTCCATCACCGCGACGGCAAAGCCATCAAGCTCACCGGCACGTACCCCGCAACTTTCAACATAGATGCGGGTTCCGTGATAGTGACGCATCAAGGCAGCAGCCATCACCGAACGCACGGCATTATAGCTGCAGGCAAAAAGAACCGAGCCGGGGAGTTCTTCTGCCACCGTGCCTTAACCCCGGATGTGAAGGACACAAATCAACGTAAACAGGCGACGCGCGGTGTTTTCATCAATCGTCACCTTGTCGGCCAGAAGCTCTCGCAATTGTTCGGAGCCCTCGTTGTGAAGACCACGCCTCGCCATATCGATGGTTTCGATCTGGGCGGCACTGGCCTTTTTGATGGCGTCGTAATAGCTTTCGCAGATCATGAAATAGTCTTTGACGATCCGGCGGAACGGCGACAGCGGCACGGGAATGGTTGTGAGGTTTTCGGTATCATCATCGCCGCGCACATCCATATAGATGCGGTTTTCTTCGATGCGCATATGCACCGAATACGGTCCTTCGAAACCGCCAGCCGGTTCGAAATGGTTTTCTTCCAGAAGGTCATAGATCGCCACCGCCTGCTCATGCTCGACCTCAGGACGGCGTCTTACCTTGTATTTCTCGTCAAGATAGATACCGGCAATACACTGGTTTTCTGCCATGGCTCTCTCGCTCCGGTCCCTTCACACGCTGCATTGCAACAGCTTACATCTGGTTTGAACGGATCGCTACCGAAAGTCCATGTGCCTGCAGACCTTCGCTTTCTGCAAGGGCGATTGCCGCCGGGCCGATTTTTGCCAGACTTTCGGGTGTGCACTTGATCAGCGAAGAACGCTTGATGAAGTCCAGAACCCCAAGGCCGGACGAGAAACGCGCCGAGCGGGCCGTCGGCAGGACATGGTTCGGGCCGGCAACATAATCGCCGATGGCCTCAGGGGTATAACGGCCCAGAAAAATCGCACCGGCATGGTGAATGTCTTCTGCCAGTGCGTCCGGGTCATCGACCGCCAATTCCAGATGTTCCGGTGCGATCCGATCCACAAGGGCCGGAGCCTGCGACAGATTTTCGACCAAAACAATTGCACCAAAGTCGCGCCAGCTTGCTCCGGCGATTTCTGCACGCGGCAGTTTTTCAAGATGAGCATCAATTGCCACCTGCACCTGTTCGGCGAAGTTCGCATCATCGGTGATCAGGATTGATTGCGCGACCGGGTCATGTTCGGCCTGCGACAACAGATCTGCTGCCACCCAGCTTGGATCATTGCTGCCATCGGCAACCACCAGAATTTCAGACGGGCCTGCAATCATATCAATGCCGACCTGACCAAAGACACGGCGTTTGGCCGCGGCAACAAACGCATTGCCCGGACCGACGATCTTGTCTACAGGCTTGATGGTTTCGGTGCCATAGGCAAGGGCCGCAATCGCCTGCGCCCCGCCAATGCGGTAAATCTCGTCAACGCCTGCAATTCGGGCCGCAGCCAGAACCAGCGGGTTCATTTTATTGTCCGGGGTCGGCACCACCATGACAAGGCGTTCCACACCGGCAACCTTGGCCGGAATGGCGTTCATCAGAACCGATGACGGATAGGATGCCAGACCGCCCGGAACATAGAGCCCGGCTGCTGAAACCGCACGCCAGCGCCAGCCAAGCTCCACCCCGCTTTCATCGGTGTAGCGTTCATCGGCCGGCATTTGCTTTTCGTGGTAGGCACGAATGCGCTTTGCCGCCAATTCCAGCGATTTAAGAAGGCCTGCGTCAATGTCGGCAACCGCCGCATCGACCTCGGCTGCGCTCACCGCCATGCCGGACGCGTCGATACCAAGGCGATCAAATCGGTTGGTGTAGTCACAAACTGCTTCGTCACCGCGATTACGCACATCGGCGATAATATCGGCAACGGCCGCATCAACATCGGCATCCGATTCGCGTTTCATGCCCAGAAGCTTGACGAAATCTTCTTCGAAGCTGGCGTCAGTAATCGAAAGCTTAAGCGGCATTGAGCACCTCGGAAAAACGGTCGATCCAGGGCTGAATATCGGTCGGACGGGTTTTCAACGCGGCACGGTTGACGATCAGACGCGACGTCACATCGGCAACATGTTCGATTTCGCGCAGACCATTGGCCTTAAGCGTGTTGCCCGTCGACACAAGGTCAACGATACGGCGGCACAGACCAAGTGTTGGTGCCAGTTCCATCGCGCCATTCAGCTTGATGCATTCGGCCTGCACGCCCCGTTTGGCAAAATGCGTACGGGTGATGTTGGGATATTTGGTCGCGACCCGGACGTGCGACCAGCGTGACGGATCATCGCCTTCGATCATTTCTTCGGGTTCGGCAACCGCGATCCGACAATGACCGATATTAAGATCCAGCGGCGCATAGATATCCGGATAGTCGAATTCCATCAGAACATCGTTGCCGCAGACCCCGATATGGGCGGCGCCAAAGGCGACAAAGGTTGCGACGTCAAAGCTGCGCACGCGAATGATATCGATATGCGGGTGGTTGGTGGCAAAACGCAGTGCACGGGATTTCGGATCATCAAATGCCGCTTCCGGTTCGATCCCTGCGGACCGTACCAGTGGCATCACCTCGTCAAGAATGCGCCCCTTGGGCAGGGCCAGCACCAACTTTTCGTCACTCATCAATCAGTCGCCTTACGCGTTTTCAGTTATCCGATGGCCTTTGAAATCAGGCCGGAACCCGGACACGTTCGATCTGCGCCCCGCAGGCCGCAAGTTTCTCTTCAAGCCGCTCATAACCGCGGTCAAGATGATAGACACGGTTAATAACCGTCTCGCCCTCGGCTGCCAAGCCTGCAAGCACCATCGAGACCGATGCACGCAGATCGGTTGCCATGACTTCAGCGCCCGAAAGTTTGGCACTGCCGCGTACAATCGCCGAACGGCCATGCACGTTGACATCAGCGCCCATGCGGCTGAGTTCCGGTACGTGCATGAAACGGTTTTCGAAAATGGTTTCGGTGATCATGGATGCACCGTTGGCAACCGACATCAGCGCCATGAACTGCGCCTGCATATCGGTCGGGAAACCCGGATAGGGCTCGGTCATCACATCAACACCCTTAAGCGTCGCACGGTTGCCGCGCACCTTAAGGCCGTCTTCGGTTTCTTCAACCTCGACCCCGGCTGCGCGCATCGCATCGACAAGGCTGTCGATCAGCTCCATACGGGTTCCGGTCAGTTCGATCTCGCCACCAGTGATGGCCGCTGCAATTGCATAGGTCCCGGTTTCAATGCGGTCGGGCACAACAGAATATTCCGCACCATGTAGGCGGGGTTTGCCAGTTACTTTAAGGGTATCGGTCCCGATCCCTTCGATTTCGGCCCCCATAGCAACAAGGCAATGGGCCAAATCGGATACTTCGGGTTCGCGCGCAGCATTGGCAATGGTGACAACACCGTCGGCCAGCGATGCGGCCATCAGCGTGTTTTCCGTCGCGCCCACCGAAACCTGTGGGAACAGGACATGCCCCCCTTTAAGGCCTTCGGGCGCGCGAGCTTCGATGTAGCCCTCGGTCAGGTGGATTTCCGCCCCCATGGCTTCCAGCGCCTTGAGATGCAGGTCAACCGGACGGTTACCAATCGCACACCCGCCAGGAAGCGACACACGGGCAACACCACAGCGCGCGACAATCGGGCCGAGTACAAGGACAGACGCACGCATCTTACGCACCAGATCATAGGGTGCCGTGGTCGAGGTGATTTCCTTGGCAGTCATTTCAAGAACGCGACCGGTATGGCCACCATTGGGGGCATGCCCGTTCAGATGCAACGCGACACCATGCTGTGCCAGAAGATTGGCCATCGATGTGATATCTGCCAGATGCGGCAGGTTCGAAAGGGTCAGCGTTTCATCCGTCAAAAGGCTTGCTGCCATCAATGGCAAAGCCGCGTTTTTGGCACCGCCGATTGCAATTTTGCCCTGCAGCCGGCGACCACCGGAAATCTTGATCTTGTCCATTCAGTCCTCTTTGTACTGCGCGCGATGGCGCAGCGAACGCGTGTCTTGGTGGTTCATCACCAGATTGTTGCCACCCCTTTATCACAGGCGCGGCAATGTGACACCTTTTTGGCCCATATATTTGCCTGCACGATCCGCATAGGAGGTATCGCATTCACTTTCCGCCTTAAGGAAAATGAACTGGCAGGCCCCTTCGTTGGCATAAATGCGCGCCGGAAGAGGTGTGGTGTTGGAAAATTCCAAGGTCACATGCCCTTCCCATTCGGGCTCCAGCGGCGTGACATTGACGATGATGCCGCACCGGGCATAGGTCGATTTCCCTAGACAGATCACCAACGTGTCGCGCGGGATGCGGAAATATTCCACCGTGCGCGCCAGGGCAAAACTGTTGGGCGGGATCACGCAGACGTCGGTCTTGCGATTGACGAACCCGGCATCGGAAAATTCCTTGGGATCGACGATGGCCGAGTCGACATTGGTGAAAATCTTGAACTCGTCAGCAACACGGGCGTCATAGCCGTACGAACTGACCCCATAGGAAATCACACCATCGCGTCTGAAGCCGTCGACAAACGGCTCGATCATGCCTTTTTCCTGCGCCATCTGGCGTATCCAGTGATCCGGTCTTACCGACATAGTGCCACCCCTGTTTTTGCGAAAATCCCAACCACGTTCAGCACCCACGGTTTTACCCGCCCGCTGGCATCAAGATCAACCAAACGATGCACGCGCCCATCAAAGCCAAGGTTAAAAATGACGCGCGTGATCAGTCCTCAGATTTTTCGTCTGCGGCAGGACCTTGTGGATCGCTTTTGCGCGAGCGTTGCTGTTGCTTGCGCTTAGCAAGATTGGCGCGCAGGGCTTCGGCTTCGCGTTTTAAGCGTTCCTCATTTACGGCCGGACGCATATCAGATTTTTTGGCAGTCATGGCGCAATCAAAGTTCCGTCAGATTTATGCAGGTTTGAGTGATTGGCCTGTTATAAAACAGCGCGCGAAAAATTACAGCCGATCTTGACGAAAACAGGGCGAAAAGGCCTGACACGGGAACAATCGAAAAACTTCGCATAATTCAGGCTTGACCAATTACAGATACGTGGCCTATAACCCGCCCGCACCGCAAGGGCTCATGCTGCTGTAGCTCAGGGGTAGAGCACTCCCTTGGTAAGGGAGAGGCCGGGAGTTCAAATCTCCCCAGCAGCACCATTTTCCAAATTCCCCACACAGTAAACCGAACATGCAGCAGCAATGTTGATTTCGGCAATTTATTCGCTGCACCGTTGGATAGCCTGCAGTTTCTACCTATTCCTTTGAAAGAGACGCCCTGCTCTTTCGAAGATGCGTGCCTGCCTAAACAGCAACTTTTACATGTATTTCCCAGGCACATGAATTGCATTGATTGTTTTAACAATCGGCAAATAAGGAAAATGCATCATGACGATCCAGATGAATGCGTATGGCGGCAACAACTCATCAATCGCATCTCAAACGACCAAATCGTCGTCGGTAACCACAACCACACCATCATTTACCGTAGAAATGTATTCGGATCCGGAAATGCGCCCTTACCTAAGGGAGTATTATGAAAAGGCCTATGCGCCAATGCGCGAACGCATCGCCGCAATGCGCGAGGAAGGATACGAACCAGTCACATTTGAAGGCTCCAACGGAACGGTCGCGACCGAAATATCCGCCGATCAATATGAAGCCGCGATACCGGACTTTGATAGCTGGCTTGACAATCAAAAGACCATTGTCCCTAAACTTCGCTCGTCTCAGGAACAACTGCTTGAGCACGCACGGGAAAGGGTTCGCAGGGCGGAACAAACCTCGCCAGATGACCAATCAGACGTAAGAGCTATCTTTTCTGTCGGCGATCAGATTCTAGGATATTTGTACAAGAACGGTGGCATGGCGTTTCATAACATCGGTGGTTTCCTGCGCACCTTTGATATTCAGGCCAACGAGCTTGGCCTCACCGGACAAGCACGCATTGATTATGTCACCGATGCGGTTTCGCAGCACTATCCCGATGTCGAAATCACCACCTACAACGACCAAAATGCCCCGACAGAGCGTCAGTTTAAGCAACGCTGGTATCCACATCACGATGTGGACCAAGCCTATCAGACCGAGCTTAATGAAGCACGAGCAGCTCTGGCCCAAGCGGAAGAAATTTACCGGAAACAGCAAAGTAACATCCGGGAAATGCATAGCTTCCTGCTCGGCCTAATGGAACGGGATACTTAATCTACTCTGGCGGCATCACCTGAATATCTTGGGGAGGTTTCTTACCCGTAGAACGAACGATACCACTCGACGAACTTGCCGATCCCGGTTTCAATTGGGGTTGCTGGCTTGAAGCCAACCGCATCGGTCAGCGCATCGACATCGGCGTAAGTTGCTGGAACATCCCCATCTTGCATTGGCAGCATGTTTTTTTCTGCCGTTTTACCCAGTGCCTTTTCGATCGTCTCGATCATATACATCAGCTCGACCGGGCTGTTATTGCCGATATTAAACACCCGATAGGGTGCCGAACTGGTTGCCGGATCGGGCTTGGCCGAGTTCCAGTCCGGGTTCGACTGAGCAACGGTCGAGATGCAACGATACACACCTTCGACAATGTCATCGATATAGGTAAAGTCGCGACGCATCTTGCCTTCGTTAAAGACGTTGATCGGTCGCCCTTCGAGGATCGCCTTGGTAAACAGGAACAGCGCCATGTCCGGGCGCCCCCAAGGACCATAGACGGTAAAGAAGCGAAGACCGGTCGTTGGTAAACGATACAGATGGCTGTAAGTGTGGGCCATCAGTTCATTGGCCTTTTTCGAAGCCGCATAGAGACTGATCGGGTGATCAACATTGTGATGCACGGAAAATGGCATTTCGGTATTCATGCCGTAAACCGAACTGCTTGATGCATAGACCAGATGCTTCACATTGTTGTGGCGGCATCCTTCAAGAATGTTGGTAAAGCCAACCAGGTTGGCATCAATATAGGCATGCGGATTTTCAATCGAATAGCGCACCCCGGCCTGAGCCGCCAGATTGACCACATAGGTCGGCTTTTCGGTGGCAAACAGATCAGCAATGCCTTCGCGGTTTTCGAGATCCATTCTGACGAACTTGTAACCCGGCTTACCTTCCAACCGTGCGAGACGCGCCTTTTTGAGGTTAACATCATAATAGTCATTGACGTTATCAAGTCCGACAACAGTCGCCCCCTGCTCCAGCAGTTTCAGGCAAAGATGGGAACCGATAAAACCGGCGGCACCCGTGACAAGTACCTTTTCATTGGCCGGAATGATGAAGTTGGACATGCGCGTTGGAATTCCTGATTGAAGTACAGCATGAAGCGCGCCAGGCGCCGTTTGGAAATTCGGGATTTTTGATACCAGCAAGGGTACGGATACGCAAGCCATCAACCGATGCCATTACGCCTCAGGCGCCTTACACCTAAGACCGTTTATTGCGAGCCGAGACTCCCGGTCATTTTTCTGCTATGGTGTCTTTTCGTATAGGTTTCGCCTTAAGATCACGAGCGACGTAAAGACAGATGATTTCAGCTGGTCAAACCACAGCCAACCCGAATGGGGGCGGTTTGGGCGTTATCCTGAATGTTCGGGAAATTGCACAAACTGCTGATGGGCGTGTTTTGGCCGAATATGAAGCCATTGAAGTCCAACGTCAGGGCGGAAATGTGGCATCTGTTTCGCCGTATGCCATTGCTGGCGCCGGCTCAGACGGCGTGCGCACGCGGATTGTTGATCCACGCACCCTGACCGAGGCACAAGCAGTTGCAGGCGGTGTCAGCCGCGCGGAATACCGCGAGGCACGCGAAACCAATTCGGAAAACGGCAACACCGCAAATGGTCCTTCATCCGATCAGGATCTGGACCCGGCTGAAGAAGCTGTCGTCAATCAGTTGCGCGCCCGAGATTCAGCTGTGCGCCAAGAGGAAGAGGCCCATGCCGCTGCTGCCGGACCTTATGGCTCTGCGCCGCAATACACATATCAGATTGGTCCGGACGGGAACGCTTATGCCATTGGTGGTCACGTTGATGTAAGCGTATCACTGTCAGGCAGTGCGGAAGACCGTGATCGTGCCTTGGCCACCTTGCAAAATGCGGCACTGGCACCAAACGCACCTTCAGGTGCGGATATGGCAGCCTTCCGTCAGGCCAGCCTGCAGAGAGCAACCAGTGATGGTATTGAGATAAACAATACTACCGAAGAATCCGCACGTAACGCGGCGATGTCTAAAAACGGTGCGTATCAGAATATATCAATTTCTGTGTAACTTTTCCTATCATGGTTCCTTCTGATCCCCTGATATACTATTCGATGCGCGATGAAATACTTATCCTTGAGTCCGGATCCCTATTCACTTGGATAGATGCTACTATCAAAAACTATCCTGCCGTTTGACAGGGGCACTGTTTTGTTGAATGCTGCGCTCGCGTCCGGGGGGGACGCTTGGATTGAAAATATCAGAATCGCGCGAAACCATATTATTGCAATTGTGGATCGCGTTTCCGAGGTCGCTGTCCCAATTTATTTCAGTGAGCTTTGGACAAGAACAGGTACGGCATAAAAATGAACATCCTGCTAGCAGACGATCACGATCTCGTCAGAGACGGGATCACTTCCTTCCTAAAACTCGCAGCGCCGGAAGTTGAAGTCGCGCAGGCGAAAGACTTCGCAGAAGCACTTGCCGTCGTTGACGGAGAAACCAACGTCGAACTGACCATCCTCGATCTGAACATGCCTGGCATGAATGGATTGTCCGGTCTGACCGTCATGCGCCAGAAACATCCTGAAATTCCGGTGGTTATTCTTTCAGGCTCGGTAAAACGCAGCGACGTTCTGAACGCACTGGAACACGGTGCGTCGGGATATCTGCCCAAGACGCTGTCAGGTAAATCCCTGATCAACGCCCTGCGTTTGATTCTGTCCGGCGAAAAATACATTCCGTCTGCATTGCTTGAAGACGATGGCACACAGATGCGCCCGGGTGAGATCGACCTTGACGGCCTTGCACCAGACAATCCCTTGCGGCAGTTGACCAACCGCGAGCGTGAAGTTCTGGGTCTTCTGACCAAGGGCCTTTCCAACAAGGAAATCGCCAAACAGCTGACCGTCCGCGAAATTACCGTGAAAGTCCATTTGACCGGTATTTTCAAGAAGCTTGGTGCAGCCAACCGTACACAAGCGGTAAAGATTGCCATGCAATTGGGCTGGGAAGCCTGATCGCTGCCAACTCCAGGCAAACAAATCAAAAAAGCCCGGCATGATGCCGGGCTTTTTCTTTATCAATTTCAATCATAAATCCACTTGCAGCCAAAAGACTCTTGCGAATGCCTACTGGGCGAAGTTAAGCCGCGAACACTTCGCAAAGCTCATCAAGTGTAGCCATAAGTTCCTTCAAGTTCAGCGGCTTTGACATCACCGTCACCGGTGCATCTGGTCCATCTTCATCCTCAACCGGTCGGTCAGCGTCGCCCGGGTGCCCGGTCATGACAATCACTGGCAGTGCGGGATTCCGTTCCCGAAGTTCCTTGACCAAGGCGTTGCCATCCATATGTGGCATGCGAATGTCGGTAATCAGGATGTCAGGCTGCACAACACCCGCAATCGCCAACGCATCTTCACCGTTACTTGCGGCGGAAACGTTAAAGCCCTGTGCTTCAAGATATCCTGAGATGATTTCCATGGCATCAAGTTCGTCATCGACGACAAGCACGCGAATTTTCCCGCGTGCTTCGGCATTCGGCGGCACCTTGGTCAGCCAGCCATCCTCCTGACCTGCGTCGGCATGATGATCGACCTTCGCGGTGTCGACATCCGCAAGCGGCAGAGTGATTTCGAAACAGGCCCCGTCACCCTCATTTCGCACATCAATTCGGCCACCCATGGCCTCGACAATACCAAAACTGACCGACAGCCCAAGTCCGGTTCCCTTGCCAACATCCTTGGTCGTAAAGAACGGATGAAACAGCAAGTCAATGGCGGCTTCCGGAACACCCCCGCCATTGTCGTTGACAGCCAGTTTCAATGACTTCCGCGCTTCGTCAACCATTGCGCTGACACGGATCAAACCACCGATACTGCCGGCATCATCGCCGCTTTCGTTGATGGCATCGCGCGCATTGCTCAGCATATTGACCAGAACCTGTTCCAACTGAACCTGGCGGCCATTGACGAAGCAGCTCTGCCGGGGGGCCACAACATCAATTACAATACCCGACAATCTGCAATCATGTTCGACCATGTCCACAGCGCGTTCAACGGCTTTCATGACGTCGAACGGTGCAAAATCATCATCATCCGGACGGCTATATATCTGAAGATGTTTGATGATCTCGGACATGCGCTCTGTCTGGGAACTGATGAGCGCCAGTCTTTCGCGCTGGAAGGCCGGTTTCACGGCATCGAGATCATATTGCAAGGCGCAGGTATCTGCGGCCATCCTGATGACGTTCAGCGGCTGATTCATTTCGTGGGCAACGGATGCTGCCATTTCGCCAAGCGTTGCCAGTTTGGACGTTTGAACCAGTTGACGTTCAACTTTGCGTTTGTCCGTAACATCTTCTGCCAGCATCAGCATGGCTGGTGCCCCCTCGTGGGTGAAGGCAATGGCCGAGACTTCCAGCTCGACATTTTCGCCTTCCGGGCGTTGGCAGATGATTGTGAAGTCCGCACGCCCCGGATACCCGTTTCGATAGCGCGAAATATATTCCTCAAGCGTTTCGCGGCTTGAAGGATGCACCATTTCCATAAAGGATCTACCGACCAGTTTATCACTGTCGCGCGCGCCCAAAATGCTGACGCCCTGCTGGTTCATATAGACGATCTCGTCACCACTCAGGACAGAGATAAGTTCTGGTGCCAGCTCGACCAGTTTGCGGTAACGCTCTTCACTTTCCTTGAGCGCGCGTTCGGCACGCGACCGCTCAATCGCATACCTGATGGAACGCCGGATTGTACGTCCATCGGGAAATTCCTTGGTCAGATAGTCTTCGGCGCCATGTTGAAGGGCCTCGAACGCAAGTTCCTCGTCCTTGTGGCCGGTCAGGACGACGACCGGTGCGGCATTGGCACAACTACGCACACGGCTGATGGTTTGTACGCCAGACGAGTCCGGCAAGGTCAGATCCAATAAAACAACATCAAACAGTGCCTCTGGGCCGTCACCATTCAGCACCGCCATCGCGGATACAAGATCGCTTCGATGCTCGATATCAAACGGCTCGCCGGTTTCTTCCAGCAGGGTACGCACAAGAAACGCATCCCCGGGATTATCTTCGACAAGAAGAATTCGGAACCGTTGTTCAGGCATCACGTTCATTTCCAGCTTTCAGAGAAACGGGTTTTCGTGCCGCATCGCACGGATCGAAAACCCGTTGATTCTGCATGGTTTTGCGGGCGCTAGCAATCCTGAACATCAACAAGCAGACGTCCCTGCACCTGCCCTTTGAGGATCTTCTCCCCCCATGGCAGAATATCGGACAATGCAACTTTCGTTGTTGCGGATTGCAGTTGATCCTTCGGCAATTCGCGTGCCAGGCGCTGCCAGGCACGCACGCGCGTCTCATAGGGGCACATTACCGAATCAATCCCGATCAGTTTCACACCGCGCAACAGGAACGGGATAACTGTCCCGGGCAAATCCGGACCACCGGCAAGACCGCAGGCGGCAACAACACCATGATATTTCATCTCGGAAAGAACGTGGGCAAGCGTCGTGCTGCCTACACTGTCGATTGCCCCCACCCATCGTTCGGTCAAGAGAGGTTTGCTGGTATCGGTCAGTTCATTGCGATCAATGATCGTATTTGCCCCGAGGTCACGAAGATACTGATGCGTTTCGGCGCGTCCCGTCGATGCGGCAACCCGATAGCCAAGCGCAGAAAGTATTGAAACAGCAACAGAACCAACGCCCCCGGCGGCCCCGGTCACAAGGACTTCGCCATCCTGCTTTGTCGACACACCCTGATCTTCCAGTGCCATGACTGCCAGCATTGCGGTAAAGCCCGCCGTGCCGAGTGCCATTGCCTGTGATGCATCAATTCCGGCAGGTAACGGAACAAGCCAATCGGCCTTCACCCGTGCAAGCTGGGCATACCCGCCCCAATGGGCTTCGCCAACCCGCCAGCCGGTCAGCACAACTTCATCGCCTAGCCTGTAACGATCATCGGTTGATGACACGACTTCGCCGGAAAAATCGACGCCGGGCACATGGGGATAGATGCGCACAAGTCGTCCCAATCCGTTCAGGACCATGCCGTCCTTATAATTGAGAGTTGACCATTTGACCCGAACCAACACTTCTCCCGCGGGCAGGTCATCTGTCGTCAGGTTCTTGAATTCTGCTGTGACGCTTTTTTCTTTCTGGTCCAGAAACAGTGCGCGAAATGCTTCAGCCATGGGATCCTCCCGATCTGTTCGGATGATCGATCAAGAGTATGGTGCCCACCACCTTGCGTCAAACACGCAGGTTACATCCGACAAGACGGATTGATTAATCAGCCGCGGGAATGCTTGCAGGTTCAAGGGAGGTATTCATACCACCCATCACCGCAACAGCGATGACCACAATCGCCAGAATACCGAGATAGACAAACACGCGACGCGACGTGGGCTGTTTTTGTAAGTCGTCCCGGATCACTTCGCGTTGCACATCGCCAGGCAGGCTTCGATAAGACAGCCATCCCAACAAAGGCACGATCACAAGATCATCCAACCAGCCGATCCCAACCAAAATATCGGGCAGGAAATCAACCGGACTGACCAGATAAACCAGACCGGTCAGTAAAAGAAGCTTGGATCTCAGTGCCACATCTTTGCGCATCAACGTACGCAACAGGTTGGGTACGATCATCCAGACCGAAGCTTTTCTCAAAGGTAGTTACCCGTTTCAACGATGCAGTGGCGTGACATAGGCAGAGTAAGCAATCCGCATTGCGCGTGCAAACTTTTCACGCTGCTCGGCACTGGTCACCTGCTCAGTCACTTCAAACCCATATGATCCGCAATCAATCGTACATTTGGCATAGACAGTGGTCGGGAGCTTGAATTCATATGTCGCGCCCAGTGTCGCACTTTCTTTCAAGGGCAGCGCCTTAATCGATTTAGCGTGTAAATCACTTGGCGGTACAGTCATCCATGCCAGCAACAATGCAAAACCAAGAACCGCCAACATCGCCAGTTTATCAAGATACAGCATCACTCATGTCCCAACAGCATATCTGTTAATTGTTATTCGCAATTAAGAAATGCCGGAGCGAGTGATTTGTTCCCGCAAAAGTTAAGACGTCTTAACTTTTTTGAAAACTGGCGAGTGTTTCGAAAACGTCCGGGCAAGGCGCATGCCCAAGAACATGTGCCTGATGCCAAAGCGCATAAAACAGCAAATGCCAACACGCCGCACCTTCACGTTTGCCCGGAGTGTTGAAAAGTTTTTCCACCCTGTCGGCATCAGCGATCTCGATAATGCCTGCCTGTCTGGCGACCAGAGGCCCCAACTCCTTGCCGCGCGCTGCAATCCATTCTGAAACCGGAACCGTGAAGCCGCGCTTCTTGGCAAACGGCTTTGCCATCGGCAGACAGCGTTCCAGCCAACTGCGCAACAGGAACTTGCCAACGCCCTTTCTGACCTTGAGGCGGTCGGGAAGTTTGTAGGCGAACTCGGCGACAACCGGATCAAGGAACGGCGTGCGCCCTTCAAGACCGTGCGCCATCAGCATTCGATCAAGCTTGAGCAACAAATCATTGGGTAACCAGTCGGCGCAATCCACGGCCTGGGCAATCGCCAGACGCGAGCGTTTCCCACGGCTTTCGCGACTTTCCGACGCTGCAATGCCATCGCGCCACCCCTCCAAAACACCGGGCCGCAAGACATCGATCTTATCAAACGTCCCCTTGGAGCGCATCACACGACCGCCCAGCAAAAAGGGGCGCATGACCGACCGGTACCGACCGTAGCCGCCAAAAAGCTCGTCACCACCCTCGCCCGACAGCACAACCTTGAAATCGCGCGCGGCTTCCCTGGCAAGCTTATAGGTCGGCAAAATGGCATAATCCGCTGCCGGATCATCCATGCGTGCTGCGACATCCGGCAATAGCGTCCAGAAGTCATTTTCAGAAAACATCACTTCGATATGGTTGGCGTTGCACGCCTTGGCGACCTCTCGGGCGAGCTCGCGTTCATCATGCACACTGCTGGCTTCAAACGCCGCAGTATAGGCCGTTACCGGTCTCTCATTAAGCCGGTGCATCATACCAAGCAAGGACGCACTATCGACCCCACCCGACAGGAACATGGCATAATCGACATCAGATCTTTGATGCAGTCGAACCGACTCCTCGAACACCCGGTCCCACTCATAAAGCGCACTTTGGAGATTATTCCCGGTCGCACCTTCATCACTGAGAACCTGACGACGCCGGCGCTCGACTATCCGTCCGTTTTTCAAAACGATGGTTTCACCGGGCTGCAGTCGTTTGATCCCATCAAGGATCATGTCAGCGCCCGTGGTGAATTGCACCTGAAGCAACTCGGACCGGGCATCCTCGCGTACTTCCCGTCCGACAAGTCCTCCAGCGACCAATGCCTGCGCTTCGGACGCGAATGCGAAATATTCGGGGGTTTCAACGTAATATATTTGCTTGATACCAAACGGGTCGCGACACAGAACGATTTGATTGTCGACCACATCATGAATGGCAAAGGCATACATCCCACGCAGTTGATCAAACCCGCCAATACCATCGCGCGCAAATATGCGAAGTGCGGTTTCGCTGTCGGAATGGGTTTTGAAACCCTCTTCACCCAGATCTTTTCTGAGCTCCAGATAGTTATAAATCTCGCCATTGGCGATCAAAGCACTACCATCTTCGTGGTAAAGCGGTTGATCGCCGGTATTGAGATCAATAATCGCAAGGCGTGTGTGGATGAAACCGACGGGGCCTTTGATATAGCGTCCGTAAGCATCCCGGCCTCTGTGGCTTAACGCCTCTTGCAATCGATCAATTATGCGATGATCAACATTATGGCAGTTCTTTGCAATGTATCCTGCTAGGCCGCCCATATCAGCACCGTGGCTTTATACTCGTTTCGGAACAGCAGTCAGAAGTTTGCCACCGTCAAAATCTGGATAACGATAATTGGATTGAGTAATGGTGCCATCAGTGCACTCAATATCCACGGTTACGTCACGATCTGCGCGTAACTGGTCGACACCCGACAAGTGCAATATTCCCAATTTGGTATGTGGCTCATTGGGTTCGACAAAAGCTTGCTGTTCTTTATCCCAAAAAGGTTTGGTCTGACATTGCCACATCGCATAGGATGGCAGGTATTCTGCCTTGTATCCTTCAAGATGTACCAACTTTCCCAAAGACAATTGTTCAGCTGGGAAAATTTTGCCTCGCGAGGCTGCTCCAACAATGATTTCTTGCCAGCGCTTCCAATGTGGCGCGTCAGATGACAACGCAAAACAGGCTGCAGACAATACGTAGTGGGGAATTAATTTTTTCGCTGTTGGCCAACCAAACGCCTTTTTGCCGTTTGTATTATAAAAGCTGCGGATTTTAATTGGCAACCGCCACAACCAAGATACGCGAAATGCTTTTGGATAAGATCGGTCAGCACCGTTGGTTATCGCCAATCGATCGCCCTTTGCAGCCGAGCGGATGAACATCTCGACCGCTGACCAATCCTGAACCCACGTATCGCTATCCATCCAGAGATATACATCATATCCCGGGAACATATCGGGGATAAATGGACGACACACGCACGCTTTCAGATAGTCCTTTCCTTCAGCTTTGGCCGACGGAATACCTTCTGGCCATTCTGGAATGACGATGCGAGCAACTGCAGGCTCAATTGCTTCGCGTTGACTGGACGTCATGCCGGTATCCATAACGCAGATATCGACGCCACTAGATTGGGGAAATTTGATGATAGATTGAATTAATTCCAGCAATAACGGATAGTAATTGTCATCTGTGCTGGAAACTATCGCAACTTTCATTCTACCCTCAATTCACGCCGATGGATTCTCAATATTACTTTCCAAAACGCTTATAGATTTCCTGAATAACTTTCTCAACAGAGAGATCTGTCATCAGGCACTTTTGGGATTTCCAATCAACCCCATCGGCAACGATTTCGTCATAACTCCGATCCGTGCAGACATAAGTAGTATCTAGACCATACGGGGCATAGTTTTCAGGTCGCGATGGGCCAAACAATCCCAATGTGAATGTGCCTGATGCAGCAGCCATATGCATCAAACCTGAATCATTGCCGATATAGGCGTCGACATTTTCCAAACAGGCCTGAACGGTTAACAAGCTCTCATTTCCAAATATTAGAGTTCTTCTGCTTTCCGGAAGCTCTTCAATCAGGGAAGCAGCTATTTCCCGCTCTGCAGGAGCTCCTAAAACGACAACATGTGCGTCGGTAAACAAACCATCTGTAGATGTCAGACGCGCGACCAATTGCTTGAAGTTCTCAATCGGCCACGTTTTCCCTCCCCAGTTCGCGGTGGGGCCAATTGCGAGCACTGCTTTTCGGTCATTCGATGGCAATAGACTTTTTGCACGCTCCCTGTGCTCTTTCCCTACCCATATTTTGGGAAAAAGTGGCTTGGTTAAACCGATGAGACGCGCCATCTGTTCAACACGATGCACGCGATCATCATTCCCCTGCAACACCAGCCGCTTCCGCCCCGGCAACACATAAGCCGTCGCACTGCCGCGCAGGTCGACGATGATGTCCCACCAGTTCAGGACGACCGATTTCCAGAGCTTCCACCAATGGCCGCCGCGTTTTTGCTTTGGCATTTTGATGATGCGTTCAAGGTTCGGGACAGCTTCGAAGATCGGCGCTGCCACCGGGCCGCAGGCCACTGTCACCCGGATGCCCGGATACGTTTCGACATAATGGCGCAAAACCGATGTCGAAAGCACCGCATCGCCAAGACGGTTTGAGGTAATGAACAGCAGGCGCACGGCTTACAGTTTCTCCAGCTCGCCAGCGACATGGATCCATTCGCGGCGATCATTGCGTGCGGCTTCGGACTGGCTGGCAAAGAACGACCTATCAGTCAGAAGCTGAGACGTGATATTTCCAAACGCGGCCTCGTCCGGCACGATATAGCCCGTTTTGCCATCCTCAACCCTGCTTTTGGCAATGCCGCCATAGGACACCACCGGCGTTGCCGCCCCCAATGCATCAACAATCCACTGCCCGACATGATCCGTGCCATATTTGCCGTGATGCAGGAACGCACGGGCATTGGCAACAGTTTCGGCCATGTCGGCCTCTGGTTTCGGGTGATGGACCCGAACCCCCTTGTTGATGGCGGATCGCACCATATCAATCAGGTCTTCTGACACGCTGTCATTTTCGCCTGCCATGGCGCTAAACAGGTCGTAGGCATAAACTTCGAGGATCGCGTTGGGCGCCTTGGGCGCGACATAGGTTTCCCAGATGCGAATGATCTGGGCAATCCCGGTCGAGCTGTTGGCAACCGTCACCGCCAATTCATCGCGCGATTCAAACGCCCAGTGCATGTTCGATGCCATGACAAAGGATGTTGTCGCACCGGGTTTAACCACAATCGGCTTTTTGGCAAGATCGGCATCAAAGGCCTTTGCCTGCGCATCATCGGTAAAGATGACCTGAACTTTCTTTTCCTGCAGAACAAGACGCACATCATCGGCATTCAGTCGCGCCGGATCGCCATCGAACCAGAGCGCCACCGTCGCACCCTCGGGCACCGAGGCGTGGTTCAGCAATGCCGGATCACGCCAGACAATTACGGTATTGACCGCATCACCGCCAAAGGGCGGCAGTTCGGCATCAATCTGTCGCCAG
>ENA-ORCZ01000271-ORCZ01000271.1-marine-metagenome-genome-assembly--contig:-NODE-271-length-29997-cov-4.489104_pt1 | contig 29997 bp, 29 predicted proteins | sample MGYA00237785_ERZ508519 | MGnify/ENA primary metagenome ERZ508519 (study PRJEB26189, sample SAMN06268790) | marine metagenome | isolation source: Bioluminescent Bay, La Paraguera, Puerto Rico | place...
AAGGCCACCGAGCACGGGCATCTGATGTGGGTATCGTCCGTATCGTCGCGACCGGCAAGGAGAGAGCAAGCATGGATCGTCGTATCGTAACCGTTTTTGGCGGCACCGGATTTGTCGGACGTCATATCGTCAAGCGTCTGCTGGAGCGTGATTTTATCGTTCGCGTCCCGACCAGAAGCTTTGAGCGCGTCAAAAAACTCAAACCGATGGGCAATCTGGGGCAGGTCGTGCCGGTCCATTGCGATGTGCGCGACGAAGACAGCATCAAGGGCGCGCTTGAGGGTTCCGAAGCGGTGATTAACCTGCTGGGCATTCTTTATGAACGCGGCAGCAAGAATTTCCTTAACATCCACGTCAAGGCGGCCAAACGCATTGCCGAGGAAGCCAAGGCAGCCGGTGTAAAGACGCTTTTGCATATGTCGGCACTGGGTGTGGATAAAAACACCTCTGCCAACTATGCGACGTCCAAACTGGCCGGTGAAAAGGCCGTGCGCGAAGCGTTCCCGGATGCGGTGATCTTCCGCCCGTCGGTGATCTTTGGCCCGAATGATAACTTCCTGAACAAGTTTGCCACCATGGCGCGTTTCTCGCCGATGCTGCCGGTTGTTGGCGCACCGGGTCTTCCAAAAGTTGATCTGGGTGAAGGCAAGGTTGATCTGCATGGCGAAGGCGGCCCGAAATTCCAGCCGGTCTATGTTGGCGATGTTGCCGATGCCTTTGTCACGGCCCTCACCGAAGGCAAATCGGCTGGCAAGACCTATGAGCTTGGCGGACCGGAAACCTATTCCTTCATGGCGCTTTTGCAGGACATGCTGCGCATCACCCGTCAGCGCGCCATTCTGATGCCGGTTCCGTTCTGGCTGGCCTCGATCAAGGCATTCTTCCTGCAGTTCCTGCCGGTGCCGCCGTTGACCCCGGATCAGGTGCGGTTGCTTAAAACTGATAACGTGGTGTCTGAAGGTGCCGATGGCTTTGCCGAGCTTGGCATTACGCCAAATAGCCTTGAGGCAATTGCGCCGTCATACCTCAAACGGTTCTGCCCGCCGCGCAAATCCGGTGAGTTTCGCCGTTTCGTTTAAGACGCACGAACGATCAAATGATTAAAAAGAAAACCTCGCCAAACCGTTGGCGGGGTTTTTTTATTGCGCCGAGGACACCAGCCGCCTTGCACAGGGCCATCAGACCTTCTTGAGCGCCTCACGGACGGTATCGATGATTTCAGCGCGCGACGGGGCCTGAATGACCGGCTCTCCACCGGGGCGTTCAATCATGATCACCGGAATGCCAAGGTTCCGCGCGGCTTCGATCTTGGCAAAGGTCGCATCACCACCACTGTTCTTGCTGACAATCACATCAATTTCGTTGCGTTCAAGAAGCTCCGTCTCGCTTTCAACACTGAACGGGCCGCGGGCAAACAGCCATTCACCAAATTCCAGATCAAACGGATCACGTGGGGCATCAACAGTGCGAACAAGCAGCCAGGTTTTTTCAAGCCCTTCAAACGCGTGCAGGTTCTTCGCACCGCTCGCGATCAAAGCGCGCGTGCCGACTTCCGGCAGGATTTTGGCAGCTTCTTCGATTGATTTTACCAAGATCCAATTGTCATCTTCGGTCTGCTGCCAGGCAGGTCGGTGATACTGGATGCAGGGCATCGCCACGGCATGACAGGCTTGGGCGATATTATGGGAAATTTCGGTGGCATAGGGGTGGGTCGCATCAATCACCAGATCAATCTGTTCATTTTTGAGATGGGTGATAATGCCCTCCGGCCCGCCAAAACCGCCGATGCGAACTGGGACGCCATCAGGAAGGCTCGGCGCGCTGGTGCGCCCGGCGAGCGAGAGTTGCAAACGAACATCCCGGCCAAATTCATGCATCAGGTCCTCTGCAATGCGATTTGCGTCTCCGGTCCCGCCAAAAATAAGGATGCGTTTTGGACGATCGGCAGGGCGGGAGAGGGACATGGGCAAAGAACCTTGTTGTTGCTTTATAACCTTGGATGGTCTGTTTGTTGTGCAGACACGGGAACAGATTAACGAACTGCTGCTTACGATGCCACCGGTCGGAATTGATCAAATTCGCCAATCCCGTGGCGGGCAATGATGGTGCCGTTGCGGTCGGTAATAACGACTTCAACTGCCGATGCACCGTCTAATGTGGCGCGCGCGGATTCGCAGGCCTGACGGGCAATCGCATCTTCAATCTTAACGTCCGCCGCCTGACAAAGTTCCAGAACCTGTTTGGCGGTATTGGCCGTGCGGCACTGGTTTTGCAGCGTTTTATCCCCGCCGCACGCTGCAATTGTTCCTGCCAGCCGATCAAAATCGACCTGTGATCGGCTTGAATGCAAATCCAGGTGCCCCTGGGCAAGTTTGACCAGTTTGGCAAACCCACCGGCGATGCTGACAAAGGCAATCGGGTTTTTGCGAAGATATTTCAGCATCCCGCCAACAAAGTCGCCCATATCAAGGATGGCTTCTTCGGGCAGGCCATAGAATGCGCGAATGGCCGCCTCTGATGTTTTGCCAGTCGCACTGGCAACATGGTCGCGCCCGGTCGCACGCGCGACGTCAATCCCGCGATGGATCGAATGGATCCACGCCGAACAGCTAAACGGGATGACAATGCCCGTGGTGCCCAGAACCGACAACCCGCCGACAATCCCCAATCGCCCATTCCACGTTTTGGTGGCAATCTCGGCACCCCCGGGGATGGAAATCTCGATCTCGACATCGGTGCTTGCGCCATACTGTTCACAAAGTGCTTCGATCTGGCCGACCATCATTTCGCGCGGCTTGGGATTGATTGCGGGTTCACCCGGTGGCAATGGCAGGCCCGGCTTGGTAACCGTGCCAACCCCGTCACCGGCATGGAATGTGATGCCGCTTCCGGGTTTGCCGACGCGCACCGTCGATATGATCTCCGCCCCATGGGTGACATCGGGATCATCCCCGGCATCCTTGATCACGCTGGCACGCGCCCAGTCATCGCCCTTTTCCGCCTTGATCAACTTAAAGGACGGCGTTTCTCCGCCAGGCAGGGTGATGGTGACCGGATCGGGAAAATCGCCGGACAGCAATGCCTGCCACGCGGCACGGGTTGCGGCGGTGGCACAGGCCCCCGTCGTCCATCCCTTGCGCAGTGGTCCTTCCGGCTTTCTTGCCATCAGTCGATTTTTTCCTGTTAATCCTGTCGGTGTTTTCGCTATTGAGGGCGGGGATGAGGTCCGCTTGGGAAACTCAATTAAACATCAATATTTATGTTGTTTGAAAAGTTATACGAAAAAATCTCGGAAATATGTTGTGCGTATCGTTTGATTGCTGTTTAACATATCCTCTTGATGCGGTCCTGCACAGATGGCTGCATTTTATTTAAGTAGAAGTATCGCGCGATGACGAACCTTGGTGTTGATTTTCCGGTTTTTGAACCGGGTTGGGTATGGCTTGTTGGGGCGGGGCCCGGGGATCCCGGTCTTCTGACGCTGCATGCCGTCAACGCCATGCAACAGGCCGATGTTGTGGTCTTTGACGCGCTGGTCGATGAGCGGATTTTGAACCTTTTGCGTCCCGATGCCAAACGCATCTATGCGGGCAAGCGCGGTGGTCGTCCGTCTTCCAAACAAACCGATATTTCCCTGCAGCTGGTTGAACTGGCCAAACAGGGCCTGCGCGTGTTGCGGCTTAAGGGCGGTGATCCGTTCGTGTTCGGACGTGGCGGCGAAGAGGGCATGACCCTTGTTGATCACAATGTACCTTTCCGGGTGGTGCCGGGCATTACCGCCGGGATCGCCGGTGCGGCCTATGCCGGTATTCCAACCACCCATCGCGACTGCAATTCGTCTGTCACCTTTGTCACCGGCCACGGATCGAGTGGCGAAGTGCCAGACAACATCAACTGGGCGGCTCTCGCCAAAGGTGCACCGGTGCTTGTCATGTATATGGCGATGAAACATCTGCGCCGGATTTCGTCTGAACTGATGGCAAATGGCCGGGCTGCGGATGAACCGCTTGCGGTCATCAGTCAGGCGACCACACCGGGACAGGGCATTTTGATCACCACCCTTGAAAAGGCGGCTGATGACGTCGAACGCGAAGGTGTTGAGCCGCCTGCGGTGTGCATTCTGGGTAAGGTTGTTGGTCTGCGTGATCGTCTGAACTGGCTCTCGCCGCAGGATGATGTAACTGCGGTGCGCCATGTGCCGTTCGAACAGGTGCTTGACCTGATCACGACCCCGGCAGACCCGTTGAAATCCTGATTTTGATCCTTCCTGATATCGCTGCAACGGATTGATATATATCGTTGCCGGTGGGACGCGCGACTGTACAATCGCGCGCATATGTTTTGACCCGGATGGATCATGGACGAACAGCAGGTATTGATACGCATCCTTGAAAGCGGTTGGGCGCAATGTGCCGATATCGTGCGCACGGATGGCGGGGTGCTTCTGACTGCTTTGGTGGCGGGACTGGTGGGTAGTGCGACCCATTGCGTCGGCATGTGCGGCCCGTTCGTGATCAGTCAGGTCACGAGCCGGATGGAACAGCTCCCGGTCGAAAAAATGAGCGAGTTTCGCCGTCTGACCGGTGCCGCGCTTTTGCCCTATCAGTTCGGGCGTTTGTCGACCTATTGCCTGCTGGGCGTGCTGGCCGGCTATTTCACCGACAGCATCAGTGCGCTCACCCGCGTCTGGTGGATCGGACCGGTGTTGCTAATTGCGGCCGGCGTGTTTTTCCTTCTGTTCGGCATTCTGGGCTTGATGCCCCATCTTGGCGGGTTGTTGCCATCGACCGGCGAATCACGCTGGTGGAACAAACTGGTTGGCAATCGTGCCCGCGGTCTTTTCCAGGCCCCCTATGGCTGGCGGGGTTATTTGCTGGGCGTGATGCTGGGCTTTATTCCCTGTGGTTTGGTCTATGGCGCGCTTGTCATGGCGGCTGCGACCGGGGTGGCGTTGAATGGCGGGGCGGTGATGCTGGTGTTTGGCCTTGGCACGGTGCCGATGCTGTTTGTCACAGGTTTTGTCGGCCAATATGCCGCCCAGCGTTTTAGGGCGTTGATGGTGCCAGTGGGCCGTGGACTTATGATTATTAACGGCCTGATCCTGTTTGCCTTGGCGGCAACCACGTTGGGCTAAGTCGTTTGGCAAATCGCCGTCGGACAAGGGACTGTATTCTAATGGGATTGTGATCAAGTGTGAGCTTTCCCACAGGTGCTGACCTTGCAAGAATACGTGGGGTATTTATAGTGCCCCGTCAGACTGTGACGCACAAAGATCGGTTGTCCGTAACCGGCAAAGATATGAGGGTGGACGCGTGAGCAAAAAGACGCTTTTGGCAATTCTGGGTATTGCCCTGGTTCTTGGTATTGGCCTGACCTATCGTCTGATGATGATGGGCACGGAAACCAATTCGTCTGGTGCGGCGTCCATTGGCGGTCCGTTCGAACTTGTCAATCAGGATGGCGAAACCGTCACCCAGGACACCTTCAAGGGCAAATATATGCTGGCCTATTTCGGCTATACCTTCTGCCCGGATGTTTGCCCGACAGAATTGCAGGTCATGGGCACCGCCATGGATATGATGCCGGGTGACGTTGCCAAGGAAATCACCCCGGTCTTCTTCACGGTCGACCCGGAACGTGACACGGTCGAGGCGATTGCCGAATACGTCCCTTACTTCCATGATCGCATGGTCGGTTTGACCGGCACGGTGGAACAGACGACTGCGGCCGCCAAGGCCTATCGGGTGTATTACGCCAAAGCCATCCCGGAAGGTGAGCCGGAAGATACCGACACCTATCTGATGGATCATTCGTCATTTGTTTATCTGATGGACCGTGACGGGCAGTTTGTGCGCCACTTCAATTACGGCACCAGCCCCGAAGACATGGCAAAGGGCGTGACCGAGGCAGTTAAAAAGAACGGCTGATTATTGGCTCGTGCACTGCCATGACCGCCGCAGATGAAATCGGCTCGGAGAATAGCCTAAATGCCTGACACCATCCCGGGGATCGTAATTGCGGCACCTGCGTCAAATAGTGGCAAAACCGTCATTACGCTCGCCCTTTTGCGTGCGCTGACGCGTAAAGGTCACGCAGTTGCTGCGGCCAAAACCGGGCCCGATTACATCGACCCTGCCTTTCAGGCCGCCGCCTGCCGCGATACCTGCATCAATCTTGATCCGTGGGCGATGACACCGGCCCAAATCAAGGCACTCACCACTGATCACGTCAAAGGCAAAAGCAAAAGCTTTTTGATGTGCGAGGGCGTGATGGGCTTGTTTGACGGTGCGGCCAACGGGGATGGATCAACCGCGGATTTGGCGGCCCTTGCTGGATGGCCGGTTGTTTTGGTGGTCGATGTCAAAGGCCAGTCTGCATCGGCTGCGGCGGTGATTTCCGGCTTTGCCAATTTTCGCGATGACATCAATGTTGCGGGTGTGATCCTTAACCGGGTGGGCAGTGACCGCCACAAGCAGATGATTGTTGATGCTTGCGCCAAGCATCTGCCGGACCTGCCTGTTGTTGGCGCGGTCCGGCGTAGCGAAGACCTGATCCTGCCGGAACGCCATCTTGGTCTGGTGCAGGCGGGCGAACATGCCGAGCTTGATACGTTTCTCGATCGTGCCGCCGATATCATCAGTGAAGATGTCGATCTGGATGCCCTGATCGCACTGGTGGGTGAAAAGGTCGGCAAGGTCAAGAAAACCAAAAAATCTGCAAATCCCGTGCCGACCGCACCCGTAATTGCCCCGCTTGGCCGTCATGTTGCGGTGGCGCGTGATGCGGCCTTTGCTTTTATCTACCCCCATCTTCTGGATGGCTGGCGTGCGGCGGGGACGAAAATTTCCTTTTTCTCACCGCTGGCGAACGAGGCCCCGAACCCGGATTGTGATGCCATCTACCTGCCCGGCGGCTATCCGGAACTTCATGCCCAAACCCTTGCCGCAGCCAAGGTTTTCAGGGCCGGCATGCACGATGCGGCCCAACGAAACATCTTGATTTACGGCGAATGCGGCGGGTACATGATCCTTGGCAACGGCCTTGTTGATGCCAGTGGTACGCGCCATGAAATGCTTGGTCTGTTGCCGCTTGAAACCAGCTTTGCCAGCCGCAGGCTGCATCTTGGCTATCGCGAGGCGCAGCTGGGTATTCCGACCCCGTTTGGTCCGGCGGGCATGAAGTTGCGAGGTCATGAATTCCACTATGCGACTACTTTGTCGGAAGACGGCATGCCGTTATGCCGGATGAAAACGGCGACGGGCCTAGATCTCGGCCCTGCCGGTCTGGTGGACGGAAGTGTTTTTGGATCCTTCTTCCACATGATCGCAGAGAGTTGATCAATCCGTTGTCAGACTTGAATTCGACGGGGATTACGCGCGGGTTAGACTATGTTATGTCTCAATGACGGCCCGACTGAGAGAGATCATGGATAAAAAAGACCGCGTCGCATTGCCACCTGAACCGTTCTGGGAAACCAAGACTCTTGCTGAAATGACGCAAGCGGAATGGGAATCCCTGTGTGACGGCTGTGGCAAATGTTGCCTGCACAAGCTGCAGGACGAAGAAGACGATTTTGTCTATTACACCTCGGTCGCGTGTCGTTTGCTCGATTGTCATACGTGCCGCTGCAAGGATTACCCCAACCGGACCCAGCATGTTCCCGATTGTGTGCAGCTTTCCAAGGAAAACGTCGAAACCCTGTCCTGGATGCCATCCACCTGTGCCTATCGCCTGATGGCAGAGGGAAAACCACTACCCGACTGGCATCCGCTTAAGACAGGTGTCGCAGACTCGGCCATTATGGCCGGTATGTCCGTGCGCGGCATGGCCATCCCCGAAGACGAAGCCCATCCTGATTTGACGCGCTACATCGTGAAGTGGCCTGCCTGAATATACGAATAGTTGCAGTCAGATATGACGGTGTCTCATTCGAATTTTCTCAAGCTTCGCAAATTTGATCGCAGGTTTTCGCATGTTAGTCCGAAATAACTGAGGGTGTCTTCTCTCCAGAGAACCGCAAGCCATAAGTTGCAAATGACACTGTTGTAACTTTATGGATGAAAAATTATCCGACCCCATGGTTGAAATACTAGCTGCATAGCTAATATCTACCTTCATGTTGTTCTCCAAAAGTATAGTTATTTAGCTGTGAGGGTATTGAGGTGGGGTTTCAGTTTTTGCAAGGGGATGCTGACGCGCGCGGTGAAAAGCAGGTTACCGCAGCGCTTGGCAAGTCAATGGCGCGCATAGAATTTGACGTTGACGGTAACATCTTGCGTGCCAATGAGAACTTCTTGGCTGTCATGGGCTATTCGCTCTCCGATATTAAAGGCAAGCATCATTCGATTTTTGTGCCCGGCGAAGTCGTCAAAAGTGCATCTTATGCCGAATTTTGGAAAAAGCTGCGATCGGGGGAATTTGCTTCGGGTGCCTTTCAGCGTGTGCGCCAGGACGGTGAAAAAGTGTGGCTGGAAGCAACGTATAATCCAGTTTTTAATGAACGCGGCAAACTGATCAAGGTTGTTAAATTCGCTGCCGACATCACCGCAAGACGCAAGGAAGCGGCTGTAAAGGATAGTGTTTTGCAGGCGATTGATCGCTCGCAGGCTGTGATCGAGTTTGATCTTGATGGTACGGTCCTGACAGCGAATGCAAATTTCCTCAAAGTAATGGGCTATGAGCTCAAGGAAATTGTTGGAAAAAAACACCGTATATTTGTTGAAGACGCGTACAGTAAAAGTCCGGAATACGCCGCATTTTGGAAAAACCTTGGTGAAGGCGAGTATCAGGCCGCCCAGTTCAAGCGTATTGCCAAATCTGGAAAGGAAGTCTGGATCGAAGCATCTTACAACCCGGTATTCGATCAGGACGGCAAGCCCTTCAAGGTTATCAAGTTCGCAACAGACGTTACAGAGCAGGTCTCCCTGCTGGTCGATCTTAAGAAGATGATCGATACCAATTTTTCCGAGATTAACCAGAATATCCAGAAACTTGAGCAAGCGGCCCAAAGTGGTGCGTCCTCAGCTGAGGAGACTTCGGCAACCGTCCAGACAGTTGCGGCAAGCGCCGAAGAGCTGGCAGCTTCAATTTCGGAAATAGCACGCAGCATGAATAAATCTCGTGACGAGACGGAACGTGCGTTTGAACAGACACAGGCGGCCAACAGTTCGACACAAAAAATGTCGGAAGTTGTCGCGTCAATGGGCAGTATCGTGGAGGTCATTCAAGGCATTGCTGGTCAGATTAACTTGCTGGCGCTGAATGCAACGATCGAAAGTGCTCGCGCAGGTGAAGCTGGCAAGGGTTTTGCCGTGGTGGCAAACGAGGTAAAAAATCTCGCCAATCAGGCCGCCAAGGCGACCGACCAGATTTCTGAAGAGATTTCAGGAATCCAGAATATATCTAACGAAGTCGTCAACGTGCTTCAGGCCATAAGTGGTTCAATTGAAACCGCACGCGATAGCGTGACCAATATCGCGTCTGCCGTTGAGGAACAAACTTCGGTAACCGGTGACGTATCGCAGAACATGCAAAGTATGGCTCTGGCGGTAGAACAGCTCTCATCAGATCTTGATGAAATCAATCAGATATCCACTCTGGTTGGAGACTCGGTTGATCGCACTGAACGTGCAGCAGAAGTTCTTGCCCGCTAAAGTTCTTCAAATTCATGTACATCTATATAAGTGGGCCAAAGCTGAAAGGCTTTGGCCCATTTGTTTGTGACATCAAAATGCGGACTCATACCTTGCCTTGGTGCAGAAGGTTTTACCAAGTTTCTACGGAACGGATGATTATCTGGTTGAGCTCACAAGCTCCATCCGCATTTGCGCTAACTTCTTCGATGTGGAGCAATAGCTACACGCATTGCAGTACTTTCCGGGAACTATGCAAAAGGGTTGCAATCTAGGGTCCAAGCATCCTCTTGTGCGTAAGATAAATCTCTTGAAATACGGTAGAATATTTCTGTCGTTGCCAAGCAAATTCACTTGCGATAATCAAAGGTATATGTTTGGTATAGTCGATCAGTTGTTCAAGGTGAGATCAATTATTCAACAGCAGAAATATTTCAAACTTCGCCCGGTATGGCTAAGAGCCTAGCGTACCCGGCGCAAAGTTTGAAAAACTGCAAGAAATTCCGAACATCTGACTCATCAAACGCTAGCCGTTTGAAAACCGGAAATGATCTGTGTTGAAGATCTAACCGTATCCTCTCGCATGAGAAGTGAACGCTCTTAGGGCTAGGTCCAATCATGCATATGTATGGGAGACTGGTTCATACGTTCATCATTACGACCAAACGGTCATAACCCCGCGAGGCTGACGGGAATTAACGGGTTAAACCCGTTTACGCAAAGGGTATAAAAGTGGGTATCGGATTTTTTAAGGGTGCGTCCGAGGCGCGGAACGAACAGCAAGTGACGGCTGCTCTTGGACGGTCAATGGCTCGCATTGAGTTTGATGTGAATGGCAAAATCTTACAGGCCAACGAAAACTTCTTGCGCGTGATGGGCTATTCCCTGCCCGAAATCGTCGGGAAACATCATTCTATTTTTGTTGCTGAGGACATCGTAAGGGCCCCCTCCTATAAGGAGTTCTGGGACAAGTTGCGTGCGGGGGAATTTGCCTCCGGGGCCTTTCAGCGTGTGTGCAAGAATGGTGACAAGGTCTGGCTGGAAGCGACCTATAACCCGATTTTTGATGAGCGCGGCAAGTTGATCAAGGTGGTAAAGTTTGCATCTGACATCACCAAAAGACGCCAGGAAGCGGCGGTAAAGGATGGAATTCTTAAAGCTATTGATCGCTCACAGGCCATCATTGAATTTGATCTTGATGGGACGATCCTGACTGCGAATGCCAATTTCCTTGATACGATGGGCTATGAACTGAAGGAAATTGTTGGCAAACATCACCGCATGTTTGTCGAAACCGATTATGGCAAAAGCCCGGAATATAGGGCGTTCTGGGAAAAACTGGGCCAAGGAGAGTTTCAGGCTGCGCAGTTCAAACGAATCACCAAAGCTGGTAAGGAAATTTGGATTGAAGCGTCCTACAACCCGATCTTCGATCAAGATGGCAATCCGTTCAAGGTCATCAAATTCGCAACAGATATTACCGATCAGGTAAAGCTTTTGGTCGATCTCAAAGAGATGATCGATACCAACTTTGCCGAGATAAATCAGAATATCGAACGGCTTGATGGCGCTGCCAATAGCGGTGCAACCTCAGCTGAGGAAACTTCGGCGACGGTTCAGACAGTTGCAGCAAGTGCCGAAGAACTCGCCGCATCAATCGGTGAAATTGCGCGCAGTATGAACCGGTCACGCGATGAAACCGAACGTGCCTTTGAGCAAACCCAGGCTGCGAACAATTCCACACAGCGTATGTCGGAAGTTGTTGCCTCCATGGGCAGCATCGTAGAAGTCATTCAAGGCATTGCTGGTCAAATCAATCTGTTGGCACTGAATGCCACCATTGAAAGTGCGCGTGCCGGCGAGGCTGGCAAAGGCTTTGCCGTTGTCGCCAACGAAGTTAAAAACCTTGCCAATCAGGCAGCCAAGGCCACCGACCAGATTTCCGAAGAGATCGCCGGCATTCAGGGGATTTCGAACGAAGTCGTCGATGCGCTTCAGGGGATCAGTACGTCGATTGAAACCGCCCGTGATAGCGTTACCAATATCGCGTCTGCCGTTGAGGAACAAACTTCGGTAACCGATGGTGTGTCGCAGAATATGCAAAGCATGGCTGTCGCGGTTGAGCAATTGTCGGCAAACCTCGGCGAGATCACCGATATGTCGGAGTTGGTTGGAGCTTCGGTCAATCGTACCCAGAAAGCAGCCGAAGTGCTCGCACGCTAATTAAGGCCGTTTTCACCGGCCAGTAAAAGGGCGGAGCCGTTTGGCTCCGCCCTTTTGTCATGGAATATGACAGTTTGAAGATGATCAAGGTATCCTGCGGGGAACCACTTGCCTTAAACAGGTGGAAGTCACAAGAATGTCGGCTTGAGACACTTGGAGCTGATATACTCCGGGCTTGCAGGGGAAATACGGGGCGATAAGGAAATGAACAGCGATCATCTGCGCATTGATGTTCTTGGTGTGGGCGAGGCCTTCGATCCGAACTTTGAAAATTCATCGGTCGTGGTGTCTGCGGGCGACTTTCGCCTCTTGATCGATTGCGGGGCAACGGTGCCCGGGCGGCTGATGGCCAAGTTTCCCGATCCGGATGCGATTGATGCCATCTATTTCACCCACATGCATCCCGATCATGTGTTCGGTCTGGTGCCGGTCATGCTGAACTGGCGCGATGATGGCCGTTCAAAGCCGTTGCGTATTTTGTGCAGCCCGCAATTGCGCACTCATCTTGAAAAACTGATGGAGCTCGGCTTTACCGGGCTTGGATCAGCCTGGCCGTTTACCATCATCTGGCATTCGATTGCCGAGACAAATTCAATTGGTCCGTTTGAGTGCCGTTTCGCAAGGTCTGATCACAGTGTGCAGAATCACGCGATCCTGTTGCGCTACGCGGACAAGGGATTTGCCTATTCCGGCGATGGCAATGTAACAGCAGAAACCGCCGCCCTGTTTACGGGCGCGGATCTGGTATTTCAGGAAACCTATCTGATCACGCATGATCCGCAACATGCAGCCCACTGTGATCTGGAAACGGTTTTGAAACTGGCCTCTGACATGCCCGGTGCGCGATTCTGGCTTTATCACGTCAAACGCAATGTCCGTGCGGAAATGGCCCAGATGATCAGGGGCAATGAACAGGTCCGTATTGCGGCACCCGGCGAAGTGATTGAAATCCGCTGAGCGGGTCAGTTTTCCCGCAATAGAAGGCAAAACAAAAATGCCCGGCATTGTGCCGGGCACTCAGGCATGCAGGAAATGCTTTCCTGATTAGTGAACCGCACGTGGTTCCATGTCGTGCTGGCGGATGGCAGCATCCGCGACGGCATGATTTTCAAACGACGCGATATGAGTACCGTCGGCGGTGAAGACACCATAGACCAGTTCGTCACTGTCGTTTTCCGTGTTGGGCACCGGGCGGATATAGGCAAAATCGTGAATACCCAACAGGGCAAAGTCACCATTTGACAGAAGGCCGGTATCCTGGCCGATCCGCTGATCGCTTTCGGTATCGTGGTTGTTTGGTCGATTTGTCATTTGAACCACTCCTTGGTTAGGCTTTGCTGTCTTTATGATCAGCATTGCTGTCCTCGTCCTCGACATTCATGTCGATGGTTTTTGACGGCACAGCTTTTTTCTTGTTCGAGCCAATCGCGATTTCACGCACGACCGGTTCCGGAAGCGGTCTGTTCAGGTCAACATGCAGCAGACCATTATCCAGATGCGCGCCGACGACCTCAATGCCTTCGGCAAGGACGAAAGATCGCTGGAACTGGCGTGACGCAATGCCACGATGGATATAAACACGTTCGCTGTCATCATCGGTATGTTTGCCGCGAATGATCAGCTGGTTGTCTTCAGTGGTTACCGACAGGTCGTCTTCGGCAAATCCGGCGACTGCGACCGTAATGCGCAGCTTGTTTTCGCCGATCTGCTCGATGTTATAGGGCGGATAACCCTCGGCCTTGGTTTTAGAGACCTGATCAAGAACGCGTTCGATCTGGTCAAAACCCAAAAGCAGCGGGCTATTAAACATAGAAATCCTCGACATTTGCAGCACCTCCTCCATCAGAGCGAGTGTGGTTGTTTTCAGATCCCACGCATTGTGCGTTTCGGGCATCTGGATGTTCGACCCGAGACATTCGGCACCGAACTTTTCATATATTCAAATAAATGTGGTTTTCCCGCCAATAGTCAAGCCTTGCCTGCCGGCGTCACAGCAGAGACTGCCTATTTCTTGGTCTGTGTCAGATCCGGCATGGCCTCAAGCGCATAATAGGCAACCGACTGATCCTTGCCGCGCAGCGCAACCTCATGCATTACGGCGTTTTCCGGCAAGGGAATCGGCCCGTGATCAAACAGCGTCTTGGAAATCACCAATGGAACGCCATGTCCCTTGGTCTGGGCTTCAAGGCGGGCGGTGGTGTTGATCGTATCACCGATCGCACTGATATTTTCGCGGCCGGGTGGGCCCATTTCCCCGACGATTGCCTTGCCCATATGGATGCCAATCCCAATGCGAAGCGCATGGGGAAGTTCTGACTTCAGATGCAGGTTAAGGCCCTCGATCCGGCGCAGCATCTCTGCGGCGCCTTCAAAGGCCTGAAGGATGGTGCGTTCGGTATCATCACTTTCATGACCATAAAGCGCCATCAGGCCATCGCCGGTAAACTGCGCGTAATAGCCACCTGTGCCGCGCAATGCCTCGGTCATCTCGGCAAAGAACTGGTTGAGGATGAAAAGCACGTCATAGGGCATCTTGCTTTCGCCAAGCTTGGTCGAATCGCGCAAGTCGATAAAGATGCAAACAACCTGTCTTTCACTGCCCGAAAGTCCGCCGGGACGCCGTCCGTCACGCGCGGTTGCGTTGGGCGGCAAAAGCGGGGCGACCGCCAGATCATTATGCGGTCTGATCTGACAGGCAAGGCGCATGCCCTTGGGGGCCTGAATGCTTTTGAGTGCCGCGGCCTCAATATCGCCGGGAGGGGCGAGGTGATCACTACCTGATCCACAATGAATACGGCATGTCGTGCAGCGCCCGTGTCCACCACAAACCGATGCCATCGGAACACCGGCATCGCGCAGCGCCTCAAGCGCCGTGGCACCGGGCGATACACGCACGAAACGCCCGTTTGGCAGGCTCAACATCGGGCCGCGCTTGACCCGATCAAAAGTCTGACGGATTTGGCGCACACCAAAAGGTGCCAGCGCAAGGGCGATACTCAGGATCGTGAACGGCACAATGGCGCTTTCATAGAAGGTGATGGCGTCCTGATTGACATTGGCCGCATCAATCACTCCAAACACATACTTGCGTCCGCCTTCCTCTGCGCGGCGGATCACTTCGGCCGCCGCGGCTGAATAGCCGGCAAGCGAAAGTGTCGGGATCAGAATTGCCAGCGTACCAAGCGTATTGCGCCATTTCGGATAGAACGGTTTGACCCGCAGCCAGAAATGAATGCCGATGCAGCCATGCGCCCAGACGACAATCACCGTGATCGCCTGCAAGATGCCCTGATGCGGAATAAACACGGCCAGATCCAGAAGAACGCGCTCAAACGGTGAATCAACATCAAAGCCCAGATCGATAACCCGGGTCGCAATGATATGTCTAAACAGCAGAAACGGAATGCACAGTCCAAGGATCATCTGTGCCCATTCCGACTTGCGCAGGCGCAAGGTGCGGCGGCTGGTCAGGCGTGCGGTTGCCAACAAAAAGTGCGTTATCAGTGACAACACCAACAGGATCTCAAGCGGTGGAAACTTCCAGATTGTCGTGGTGTATTCCCCGGCTTTTTCCATCAGTTCCGGTGAAACGATGCCTGCTGTATGGTTCAGCAAATGCGTCAGCACATAGGCAAACATGGTCAGGCCGGAATACAGCCGCAGATTCTGGATCATCGCTTCGGGTGCCTATTCTTCATTTGCGCGGTCTCTCGGTGGTCCAAGCTTGAACGTCGACATTCTGCGGTCGATAACATCATTTTGCTGCGTCCATGGTTGAACAGGATCATGCAACACTTTTGGTTGATAAAGTGTTTTGCATCTTCAGGCACGAAAAAAGCCACCGGGATTTCCGGTGGCTTTTTGTGATTTGATGCGTGATGTCGATATGATCCGCGCCTTAGGCAGCGGACTTGATACGCTTCCGGGTCATGAACTTCACGAGTGAGCGCGCGAAATCAACACTCGTGACCGGCGTCTCAAGCGACTTCATGGCAGCTTCATGTACATCATCGGGGATCAGGTCATAACGGGCCTGCAAAAGGGCGGTCTCGTAGGGTTTCATGAATTCCGGATGCGGCTGGATCGAGGCGGCATTATCGCCATACTGCAAACCGGCATAGGGGCAAAAATCGGAACTTGCCCAGACCTTGGCACCTTTGGGTGGCTCAACCACCTGATCCTGATGGAAGGCATTGATGCGGATCTTAGCCGGGCTGTCCGACAGCCAGTCGCTGTTGCGGGCATCAACCGCGTATTCATGTACGCCCACACCCCAACCCTTGTCGGACTTGATGACCTTGCCGCCAAGTGCTGTTGCCAGAATCTGATGGCCAAAACAGATGCCAAAGACCGGCTGACCGGCAGAAACGGCGTCGCGCAGGAAGTCCTGCAGGCGGATCATCCACGGCAAGTTTTCATAAACGCCATGTTTGGACCCCATGATCACCCAGCCATCGGCATCACGGATTGAGGCCGGAAAAACGTCTTCCAGAACGGTCCATGTTTCGAACTCAAGGCTTGGGTCAGCGTCGCCAAGAAGTTTCTCCAGCATTCCGGGATAGGATGCGAAATCTTCGCGAAGTTCTTCCGGGGCGAACCCGGTTTCAAGAATGCCGATCTTCATCTGGAAACCCTTATGGACATCAATGTGGCGCTATTTCTGAGGTATGGGATTTTAACGCCAAAGACAAGCCCGGTGCTGCGAGATTTTACGCAATTTTTGACTGGAAATGCGAAACCGCCCGGCGTAAAGCCCGGGCGGTTGCAAAACCTGCGGCCAGCGTCTGGGGGATCAAACCGGCTGCAGATTATCGGGGCCAGGTTTTGACCGGGTTTATTTGTTAAGACCGATGGCACGCGCGCCGCCCATGCCGGCAATCATCGCGACCACAAAAATAATCGTTTCGGTATGGCCGAAGGCCAGTGCACTGAGTGCTGGACCCGGGCAATACCCAACCAGTCCCCAGCCTGTGCCAAACAAAAGGCCACCAACAACCAGTTTGGTGGTGATGGCACGGTTGGTCGGAAGGCTCATCTCGCCGCCACAGACCGCCTCGGTCCGGTTCTTTGCAAACTGGAAGATCGGAATGGCAACCGCCAGTCCACCACCCATGACAAACGCAAGACTAGGATCCCATCCACCATCGGCAATCGCCCAGACATCAAGAAAGCCAAGAACCTTTTGCGGGTCGATCATGCCCGAAATGTAAAGGCCAAAGCCGAAAATCGTGCCGCAAATAAGGGAAACAATTATCCGCATTACATGCCTCCCATCAGATGGCGGGTGACAAGAACCGTGACAAAGCCTGCTGCCATAAACGACAGGGTCGCGACCAGCGATCGGAGCGAGAACCGCGACAGGCCGCAAATGCCATGACCACTGGTGCAGCCACTACCAATCGTGGTGCCAAGACCAACCAGAAGACCGGCAACGATGATGACCGGCAATGAGCTTGTCACGACACTCTGGGCTTCGATCTCGGTTGCGGTCATCAGGATCAACGGACCTGCAATCAGCCCGATGATAAAGGACAGGCGTTCAAAAACGGCAGAACCCGCCTTGGTCGGGGTCAACAAACCGCCAAGAATGCCGCTGATCCCGGCAATCCGCCCATTGAGCAAAAGATAAAGGCCAGAGGCCAGACCAATAAGTCCACCGCCAATCAGGGCGGAAACCGGAGTGAAGTTTTCCATCATTCAATCCATCAAAACCAGAATTTATATTAATGTATGATAATTAATTGATTTTATCAATGGGGCGGTGGAATTTTGTGCCAAATTTCTTTGTGGAAACCGTTGCTAAAATCGATGCAGCCGTACGCGAAAGCACCCAATTATCGGTCGAGACCCTGTTTGCATTGGTATGCGATTCTGGAAAACAGATAAGGTGTTGATTTGTCGACGTTTTATCTATCTTGCAAAACACCGAAAATAGGAAGATATAGCAGTATCTTTGGTTGCGGTTTCGGCGTGTTGCCCAAACCCCCTTTTCGGATTTCATGCATGAGCAAAGATCGTCTCTCCGCCAGTCGGCGTCTTGATGTCGCATTGGCGCTGGTATCACAGGGTGACTACACCGCTGCGATTGACGTGGCGCGTGCCGCATTGGCCGCTGATAGCGACTGGGACGAAGCCCATTTTACGCTGGGCGATATTTATGAGCGTGCCGGTGAAACCGAAAATGCCGTTGAGGCTTTCCGTCAATATCTGATGCTTGATCCCAATGACCGCATGGGTGCAGAGGTCCGTCTGACCCTGCTTGGTGCGGTTGCCCTTCGTGATCGGTTGCCGCCCGACTATGTCCGTGCCCTGTTCGACGATTATGCCCCACGGTTTGAAATCAGCCTGCGGGATCGACTGGCCTATCGTGGACCGGAACTTTTGTTTGAAGCCATCCGGACTCATCTGCCGGAAATGTTGCGTCCGATGGATGTACTTGATCTTGGTTGTGGTACCGGGCTTGTGGCCGAAGTGTTTGCTGGTCATGTTGACGCGATTGATGGCATCGACCTGTCGCCGCGCATGATAAACCGTGCACGCGCCAAGGGTCTTTATCGCACCCTGGTCGCTGGCGATATCACCGATATGCCCGCCGACATCGGAACGGATTACAGCGTTGTCATTGCGGCGGACGTTCTGAACTATCTTGGCGATCTGGTGCCTGCGCTCCGCGCCGCCCATGAGCGGATGAAGCCCGGCGGGTTGCTGGTATTCACGCTCGAACACGGCGATAATTTCCCGTTCGATCTGGGCCCCGGGCAACGCTTCCGCCATCATCAGCGCGCAATCAGCGAATGGCTGGTTGAATGCGGCTTTAACGTTCTTTCAGACACTTTGGGTGTCCTGCGTCAGGAAAAAGGCAATCCGGTGGAAGGTCGGGTCATCGTCGCGCGTGCAAGTGATGCATTGGCGCTGATGGCGGGCGATCTGATCATTCCGGGCGATCCTGACCAGGCATCGGGTCAAACCCTTCACTGAGATGCAGTTGCGAACTGCTTAATGCAAAACACCCCGTAGCCTGTGGCTGCGGGGTGTTTTTATGTGCCATTGATCTGGTCTTAGACCGGTGTGCCGCGAATGACCGCCACCTCGTGATAAAGCGGCACATTCGGATCATCATTGATCATTTCCTGGGCCTTGGTGGCCGAAAGCGGCTGTTTGCTTTCCGGGTCGCCATAGAATTTGCAGACAAGCTGCTTTTCATATTCGGTCCCGTTCAGCGCCTTTTCCAGTGACACGAAAAACGAAATATCCGTGCCGGAATGTTGTAGAACGATCTTTGATGCGATCTTTTCGGGTTTGTAGCCGTTGGCCTCAAAGCATTCGCAAATAATCTCGGTGCCAATGCGGCAACCAAAATTCATCACCAGTTCGGCCTTTGGCGCGTGTTCGCGAATACGGCGCATAAGTGCCTCGTTCAGGCCAAGACCGACCGAGTTGTAGGGGTACTGGTCAAACAAGCTCCAGGGATAATAATGCGCGATATGGTCTTCGGCCTCGTCACCGGCCCCTTCGGCCAGTTCGATGGACTGGGCTTCGCGAAAGGCTGTCAGGCGTTCATCACTGGGCTCGCCGACCTGTGGGATGCAGGCAATCACCACATCGGTCTTGGCAATTTTTTCGCGTGCCTCATCGGTATCGACAAGGCTGACACTGCCATGGACCGGTTTGAAATGTTTGGCATGTTCGGGGGAAAGGATTTTGATGTTGCGCTCTGCCAGAACGACAAGGCGGGGGTCAAGGTCGCTGCCATAAACGCGTCTGGCGCCGCAGCTTTGCAAGATAAAGGCGACATTGATGCCAGTACCAACACCGACCTCGTAAACGGTTTTGCCTTTCAGATCAGCGCGCGCAAGTCCTTCCTGGAATGTTTGTGTCCAGGGATCATCGGGATCAAAGGCAAAATCTGGTGTTTCGGGATCACTGGCGTATGGGCTGGATGTCTCGCTGCTCTCTTCTAGCATAGTGCTTCCTGTTTTCTTGCGCATCAGCCGGTCGCAGGACCCCGCAGGCATGGCAAAAAGCGCCATATAACCCGGTGACAAGGCAACCGGATGGTGTTGGCGCGACAAGCCCGCATAAACGGTACCGGGATCGACAAGCCAGTGCCGATGCGCAGCGTTTTATCTTATTCTTGACGCGGTCAGGTGAGCGCGACGTGACGCCATACAGGCATCATGGACGGGAAGATTGCCGGCAATGGCACAGCATCGGCTGGGCAACAAGCGCCCCTCAGTTTACCGCGGCAAACTGTTTTGCGTCGCTCGCCAACTGAACATCTTGGGCAAGCGGGCCAAGCGAAACTGCCAGACTTTCACAATTGCAGTCCGCGCCGACCAGAACATTGAGTGGGGATGTGCTGTCTTCACGGCCCACCAGCGCCTGCATGATCCGCAGAAGGGTTGGTGCCGGGGACAAACCGTTGCAATCAATTGTGTTCGATACTTGCATGTCGTCTTCTCCTTGTCTGGCAAGCAGGAGCTTCGGCACACCGCCGGGGACGGTTAAGAATGCCGCAGCATGACGTGTTCCCGATGCCCGACAAGATCTGCGGGCAACCTGATAGAAACACTCTCGACCTTTGCGCGATCCCAGCATCAAGCCACCACGCGGTGGCATTATCGGAATGACAGATGGCCCGATCCAAAGACCCGTTCTGTCAGCTGGGCGGTCGTAAGGGTCAACTTTTGCAATTAACCCGTTTTGGTCATCAAACTCGTTTCGCATCGCGACTGTCGCGCATCAGCACAAGTTATGATTTTCAATGCGTTGGGATTGGGTGAGCCATCAAAGTGGCTTTCTCCGAACCCCGACCAAAACACACCGGAAAATTCACCGGTCCGACCTTGTTGAATTCAATCGTAGCAGTCGGCAGGTGGGTGTCAAGGACGGATTTGATTATCTTTTACGCAATTGGTCGAACAGATTAAATTTTAATCACAAATGTCCCTCATTCCTGCCCAAAGATTTGGACGGGTTGGAGGATGGGTCCAGAAATATGAAAACCAGCAAGTATTTACCGCGCTTGCGAAGGGGTGGAATGCGCTGCGGTGGCGTGATGTTCTACGCCCGGAAACCGGGGTCGAGGCGGTCGGCAAGGCGCATTTGCGCCTCCCACTCCAGGGCAACATCACCGTCTTCATAGGCCATCTGGCTGAACTGTTCGGAAACGCGTTTTATCACCGCATCATCAATCTTTCGAAGCGGTCTTCCCATCGCCAGGGTAGATTCCTGAATCTCGCACGCCCGGTTCAAATAAAACATGTTTGAAAACATCTGCCCGGCGGTTGACCCCACGGTCAAAAGACCATGATTGCGCAGGATCAGCGCGATGTTGGCGCCAAGCGCTTCAACGATTCTTTCGCGTTCCTCAAGATCAAGCGCGATGCCCTCATAATCGTGATAGCCGATCTGGCCATAATACTGCAGGGCGATCTGATTAAGCGGCATCAGACCTTCTTCAAGGCAGGAAACGGCAAACCCTGATCGTGTATGGGTATGCATCACCCACGCGGCATCATGGCGACCGATATGTACGGCACTGTGAATGGTAAAGCCTGCCGGGTTCACCCGATAGGGGCTGTCCACGACCTTGTTGCCGTCGACATCGATCTTCACCAGCGAAGAGGCGGTAATTTCCTCCCACATCAGGCCATAGGGATTGATCAGAAAATGCCCCGGCTCGCCGGGAACACGGGCCGAAATGTGGGTATAGATCGTGTCGGTCATTCTGTAATGCGCCGCCAGCCGGTAACAGGCGGCAAGTTCGATGCGGCACTGCTTTTCGCTGTCGCTGATTTGTGGATCATTCATGACGCTGGTCTCGGCGTCCTTCTGTGTCGCGATATGCATGCCGACCTCCATTGAACTGATCAAACGGCTTTACTCTTTGATATACACTTGTTTAACTGAGGATGAAACCAAAGCGCAAATTTTCTTGGTATGGTGCCCCGCAAATCGGGTGAGCCAACAGGGATCAGGCGCGAAGAAGAAGATGATGTAAGGGGCTTTGACTGATGGCGGTGGCGGAACCGATTTACGGTGTTCTTCTGAGCGATGCGATGGATCTCAAAAGCTATTATTCGCTTGATTTTGGCGATGCGGCGCCCGATGTCCGCCTGCTTAACCCCGATGAAGTCACCAACCCCGATCTTATCCGTTTTGCGGTGTGCTGGCTGCCGGGCCCGGCGGCGTTTTCGCCCTATCCCAATATTGAAATGGCGATGTCGGTCGGGGCCGGCGTGGATGCCTTGCTTAAACATCCGGGCTTGAGCGATGACGTCGCAATCTGTCGGGTCCGCGACCCCAATCAGGCCGATCTGATGGCGGGTTATGCAGTGCATGAAGTCGTTCATATCGAACGCGGCTTTGCTAGTATGCAGCAAAGTCAGGCCAGCGCCGAATGGGCCCCGCCTGCGATCCGGCCGCCGCGCGATCTTAAGGTCGCCGTGCTTGGCCATGGCTCCATGGGGGCATCTGTTGTCAAAGCCTTGGCTGCATGCGGATTTAGTGTTTCGGTTGCCTGCCGCCGTGATCCAGCCGATCCCGTCGAAGGCGTGCGCTATTTCACCGGTGACGACTCGGTTCTGCAATCGGTGACCGGTCAGGATGTGGTGATCAATGTCCTGCCCCTGACAGCCAAGACCGAAAATATCCTCAATGCAGCGCTGTTTTCAAAACTGGCCAAGGGCGCCTGGCTGATTCAGATCGGACGCGGCGAACATCTGGCCGAAGATGACTTTGTTGCCGCCCTTGATCGTGGGCAGCTCAGTGGCGCGACCCTTGATGTGTTTCGCACCGAACCGTTGCCGTCTGATCATCCGTTCTGGGCGGATCCGCGCCTGCGCATCACCCCCCATATCGCCAGTGATACAACGCCGCGCATTGTTGCCGAACAAGCCCTGCAATCAGCCCGTGAACTGCATGCAGGCAAACCGCTCAGTCTTGCTGTCAGCCGCGGTCAGGGCTACTGAGCGGTCGGCTCAACATACCCGCACCCGATTACACGCTTGAAACTCGATCAAAATTATTCAATTGTATAACAATGAGCCGAAAAACATTTCAACGCCTGTCGCTTGATGTCCGCCGTCGCAGTTTGATCGAGGCGACATTGACCTGCATTGCCCGCGACGGGCTGCATGGGGCATCGGTGCGCCGGATTACCGAAGAAGCCGGGGTGACCGTCGGGCTGGTGCGCCATTATTTCGGCAGCAAGGATGACATGATCCGCACTGCCTATGCCTATCTGGTGGGCCAACTGACGGCACAGGCCAGCGAAAGTGCACGTGCAACCGAAGGTACGCCAGAGGCCAAGCTGGCAAGTTTCCTGCGCGCTAACCTGACCAAACCCAACATGGACGAAGAAACGATTTCGCTTTGGGCGACATTCATCGGCCGGGTGCGTCATGATCCCGACTTTGCCGAAATTCACCGTGATGGCTATCGCGAGTTTCTCAATGTCCTTGAAACCCTGATCGAGCCTGTCCTGATCACCCATGGCTGCCCGCACAGTGTGGCGATTTGTCGCAACCATGCGATTGCACTCAATGGCCTGATTGATGGGCTTTGGATGGAAGGGGCGCTGAATTCCGGCTTGTATGCGCAGGATATCCTGCCCGATCTGATCACCGGTGCCGCCGAACGCCTGCTTGAATTGCCCACCGGGGCGTTGTCCGCACCCGATATTGCCCTTCAATCGGCACGCCACCAGACACAGCCAGAACAACAAAGTAAGCCGTCATGAGATATGCCAAGATTACCGACCGTCTTGCCGAGTTGGGTGGGGCCAAATGGGCCGTTCACAACACCGCCCGTGATCGCGAGGCCCAAGGTGCCAAGATCATCGAATTGACAATTGGCGAGCCTGACATTCCCGTCGACCCGGCCCTGATTGACGCGTGCGAGGCCTCCATGCGCCGTGGCCGCACCCATTATTCCAATGGTCGGGGCGAGGTCGGGTTGCTTGATGCGCTGGTGGAAAAATACAAACCCGTCTGGCCGGATGTTACGCCGGAAAACATCCTGTGTTTCCCGGGCACGCAGACCGCCCTTTATACCGTGATGACGGCGCTGGTGGATGCCGGGCAAGGGGTGCTGGTGGGCGATCCCTATTACGCGACCTATGCCGGGGTGATCCGGGCATCAGGGGCCGAACTGCAATCCGTTCCGCTGTCGATCGAGCATGGCTTTATCATGCAGCCGGGTGACCTGCGCGCGGCCATCACCAAGGACAGCCGTGTGTTGCTGCTCAATACGCCACACAATCCGTCCGGCGCGCTGCTGGATCGCGCAACACTGGTCGAACTTGGCAAGATCGCCATCGAACATGATCTGTGGATTGTCTGTGACGAGGTCTATGAGGATCTGGTGTTTGAAGGCAGTTTTGCCTCCCCGCTTGAAATTGAAGAGCTGCGTGATCGCACCATCGTCACGTCCTCGATCTCGAAAACCTTTGCGGCCACCGGTTTTCGCAGTGGCTGGGCCGTTGGCCCCGAAGAACTCTGCACCAAGGTCCTGCCGATTTCCGAAACCATCCTGTTTGGCAATCAGCCCTTCATTGCCGATGCGACCGAGGTCGCCCTTCGGGGTAATTTCGATACCGCGAAACGCATGTGCAAAAGCTACGCCGCCCGTGTCGATATGATCGAGACGGAGCTCGCCGGGTGCACCGTTCTGAAACCCGGCAAGGTATCGGGTGGCATGTTCGCCATGATTGATGTCGGCGGAACCGGCATGAATGGCGAAGAATTCGCCTGGGGACTTCTTGATGATCAAAACGTCGCGGTCATGCCTGGCGCGTCCTTTGGTGAAAACGCCAAAAACCTGATCCGCGTGGCTCTCACGGTGCCGGACGATGAACTCCGCGAAGCCATCAAACGCATCCGGGCCTTCGCCGAAAAATCGGCCTAAGGCCCGGAGCTTAAAGAGGGCTTTGGCTTACGCCTTGGGCATGTCACCACGGATGATATAGGCCAGTGCCGCAACCACTTGTTCGGGTTCGCGGGCGACACCATTGGCCGCACCATCCACTTCCTTAAGCGCGTGATCATGTTCGGCCGGATGCAGCGTAATATAAGGAATGCCAAGGGCGGACGCCTGACCGGCATCAAAGGCCGCGTTCCACTGCTTGTATTTCTCGCCAAAGCGAATAACGGCAAGGTCGGAACCCTCAAGCAGGGTTTTGGTGCGCATGGCATTTAGCTGCGCGCCCTTGCGATCATGCCAGAACTTGTTTTCTTCCGCGCCAAACACGGCAACGCCGCAATCATCAGAATCTTCATGCACGGTGATCGGGGCAACCAGCTCGACCGGAAGGCCGGCTTCTTTTACGCCCGTTTCAATGCGCTCGCGCCAGTCACTGTGAATTTCGCCCGACAAATAAACGGTCCAAACCTTGCTCATGATCTTCTCCCTGTGTGCTAATCACAATACTTTCGCTGACCGACTAACTGAATGATTTCACACTAAAGCGCAATACCGGTGTGAAAAAATTCAAAAAGTGGAAAAATAGTGCAAGTAAAACCGAAAATAAAATTTATGGAATCGATATATCGCTAAATTTTATGTACAAAGTTCGGGCAGGAGGATTTTAGAGCATGCCAATATACAGACTTTGGCGAGAGCCCTTTACTGAGGCAATGATGTAAGTTGATGCCAAGTCAGGTATCGACGCGATTACACATTTTGGTCGGGAACTCGGGGAGCCTCTAACACTGGATAGCAGGGAGAGTATTTCTCCATACTTGATGGATCTCGTCGAGCCAAACGGACCGCCAAAGTTTACCCGTCCAGATATTCCCATCTTTTTGAAAGTAAGTAGCTAATGATTACCCACCCGGACCTTAAGAGAGCATACATCAAATTGGAGTCTTCAGGTGGCACAATAAATCACGTTCTAGTCTTAGAAACCACGCTGGAGCTTGATTATCAAAGTCCAGGTTTTGATTCAGGGCGCTTGGACGACTTAATAGATTTTGCGACTGAGGAATTCAACAAGAGGCATACCATCCTTGAGCGAATGGACATTATTCCTGCGTAAAAGCAGTTTTAAGGTGCTCAGTACTTCTTAAGAGAAGTATAGCTCTTCAACGACAAAACCCGTCGCCAAAGGCAACGGGTTTTGAATGGTGGAGCCGATCAGGATCGAACTGACGACCTCTACAATGCCATTGTAGCGCTCTCCCAACTGAGCTACGGCCCCACTTTGTCCGCGACGCAGTCTGCATAGCAGGCTCTGCGGCGCGGCGCATATTTAGAAGGTTCGCCAAATGTTGGCAAGACCCTTTTTCAAAATTTCTTAGCGATCGTCGTCGTCTGATTCGACATGCTCATAGACTTCGCCAAGATCATCATCATCTTCGCCAAGATCAGAAGCATCTTCGAGAATATCGTCGTCGATATCGGTATCGACATCATCGTCAAGATCGGTGACGTCATCGACGTCTTCGTCTTCTTCCGGTGCCGGTTTTGCAACCGCGGATTTCTTGACCTTTGTCACCCCGTCCGGCGTTTTGCATTTCGGGCAGACAACCGGGGTACGGTTCAGGTCGTAATACTTGGTACCACAGGCGAGGCAGTGACGTTTCTTACCGCGTGCTGACATTACGGCAAATCCTCTTAATTACCGTTATCAATTAAGAAAAAGACTTTGTGTCGCAAAAGCGCAGCAAGGCTACGCACAGCGTCTTGTCTGAAAGGCCCAATTGCCATCTTGCGAGCACCTTGTCAAAAGGAAATTGCGCGTTTTTCCCTTTGGCAAGGCGATGGGACAAATCTGCCGCACATTCGTGCAATTTCCTACACCGAATTTCGGGTTCGATACTGGTGCGTGCCAACCGCTTGTGCTAGAGCATTGGTCCCCTGATTGAAAGGCCCGCGCGCGCCTGAAAACATGGCCGCAGCGCAGTGCAATTTCAATCAGCCTTTTGTTGATGATCAAACAGTGACTGGCAGGTACGAGCCCATGAGTTCTTCGCAAACCAAACGTCCGCTTTCCTCGGCCAAGGCCGGGCCGCTTTCGGGCGATATCCGGGTTCCGGGTGACAAGTCTATTTCTCATCGCTCCCTGATGTTTGGTGGTCTGGCAATCGGTACAACCAAGGTTACCGGCCTTTTGGAAGGCGAAGACGTTCTGGCAACGGCGGACGCCATGCGCAAGCTTGGTGCCACCGTCACCCGCGATGAAGACGGCACCTGGCATGTCACCGGCGTTGGTGTCGGTGCCCTTCGTGAACCCGATAGCGTGATTGACATGGGCAATGCCGGCACCGGTATTCGCCTGATGGCGGGCATCGTTGCCACCCATCCGATCACGACGTTCTTCACCGGCGACGCGTCACTGTGCAAACGTCCGATGGGCCGTGTTGCTGATCCGTTGTCCGAATTTGGCGCGCAATTTATTACCCGCGATCGCGGTCGTCCGCCGATGGCGGTGATTGGCACCGATGAAGCCAAACCGGTGACCTATACCCTGCCGATGGCGTCTGCCCAGGTGAAGTCGGCGGTGATGCTGGCCGGGTTGAACACAACGGGCACCACCACGGTGATCGAACCCAAACCATCGCGTGATCATACCGAACGCATGCTCCGCCACTTTGGCGTCGATGTGGATGTGAAGATCAATGACGATGGCGGCCGCACCGTCAGCCTGACCGGCCCGGTCGAAATGAAAGCCGCCGATATTGTCGTGCCGACCGATCCGAGTTCGGCCGCCTTCCCGATGGTTGCTGCCCTGATCAATCCGGGCTCCCACGTCACAATTCGTGATGTTTGCCTGAACCCGCTGCGCACCGGCCTGATCACCACCCTGATCGAGATGGGCGGGGATATCACGATCACCAACGAGCGTGAAGAAGCCGGTGAAACCATTGGCGATCTGGTGGTGACCGGCAAAAACCGCCTCAAGGGCATTGTTGTCCCGGCCGAACGCGCCCCATCCATGATTGATGAATACCCGGTTTTGGCTGTGGCTGCGGCCTATGCCGAGGGTGAAACGCGAATGTGCGATCTTGAAGAACTTCGCGTGAAGGAATCGGATCGGCTGGCGGCGGTGGCCGCCGGTCTTGAAGCCAATGGCGTCATTCACCGGATCGAAGGCGATGATCTGATTGTCACTGGCGGTGTGGTGCCGGGCGGTGGCATGGTGGAAACCCATCTTGATCATCGTATCGCGATGTCGTTCCTGGTTCTGGGGCTTGGCGCGGAAAAGCCGGTTGCGGTCGATGATGCCAACCCGATTGCCACGAGCTTCCCGAACTTTGAAACCCTGATGGGCGATATGGGCGCAAAATTTGCCCTGCATTCCTGATCGGGCTCACCAATATATAAGTCACCATCCGGGACTTATGGATGCACCAGACATAATCACGAGGGAGTGACCCATATGATCATCGCCATTGATGGGCCGGCCGCGTCCGGCAAGGGGACCTTGGCACGTCGAGTCGCAGAAGCAATGGACTATGCCTATCTCGATACCGGCCTGCTTTATCGTGCGACCGGTGCGAAAGTTCTGGCCGAAAATGGCGATCCTGCCGACGAGGCCGCCGCGGTTGCTGCGGCCGAAAATCTGAGCGCGTCCGATCTTGAAGGTGAGGCCCTTCGCAGCGAGGAAGTCGGAACGGCTGCCTCAAAAGTTGCAGCAATTCCAAGGGTTCGCGCCGTCTTGCTTGATTTTCAGCGCACCCTTGCCACCACGCCACCCGGCGGTAAACGTGGTGCCGTATTGGATGGTCGCGACATCGGAACGGTCGTCTGCCCGGAAGCACCGATCAAGTTTTATCTGACAGCCAGTGTCGAAGAACGTGCAAACCGTCGGTTCAAACAGTTGCAGGAAAAAAATCCCGCTGCTATATACGAGCGCGTTCTTAAAGAGCTTGAAGAACGGGATGCCCGAGACAGTGCTCGCGATGTCGCACCGCTCAAGATGGCAGATGACGCAATCCATATTGATACGGACCGTCTGAATGCCAACGCAGTGTTCGATGCCGTCATGGCACATATCCATACCCATATGGGTGCGGATGACTGATCAAAAGGCGTTTTAACCGTCAGGCGTTGAACGATCCCGAGGTACCGGTCCTTTGGCCTGTTCCTAAGGTGAACGACTTGTGCGTTCACCTTTTCGTGTATGGAAGGTTCGCCTTCACATGCGTTCGGGTTTGAACACTGAATGACAAATCGCCGCGATTTTGCGGCAAAGACCACCGGACACAACCGGTTGGCCAGAATATAGTGACGATACTCGAAAGGAAGTCTGGTTTATGACCACCGCTGAAGAAGCACAATTCTCGACTGGCGAAGATTTTGCCGCCCTGCTGGCTGAAACCCTTGGTTCTGAAGACGAAGGTTTTGTTGGCCGCGTAATGACCGGTTCGGTCGTTAAAAAAACTGACGATGATGCCATCGTCGATGTCGGCCTGAAATCCGAAGGCCGCGTTCCGCTTAAAGAATTTGGCGCAGGCGAAGTAAACATTGGCGACACCGTTGATGTTTATGTCGACCGCTATGAAAACAAGGATGGCCTGATCGTCCTGTCGCGCGAAAAAGCGCGCCGCGAAGAAGCTTGGGTTGAGCTGGAAAAACAGTTCTCCGAAGGCAAACGCGTCGACGGCACCATCTTTGGTCGTGTTAAAGGCGGCTTCACTGTTGACCTGTCGGGCGCTGTTGCGTTCCTTCCGGGTTCCCAGGTTGATATCCGTCCGGTTCGTGACGTCACCCCGCTGATGAACAACCCGCAGCCGTTCCAGATCCTGAAAATGGATCGTTCGCGCGGCAACATCGTTGTTTCGCGTCGTGCCGTTCTCGAAGAGACCCGTGCAGAACAGCGTGCTGAACTGATCCAGAACCTTCAGGAAGGTCAGATCCTTGACGGCGTCGTCAAAAACATCACCGATTACGGCGCGTTCGTCGATCTCGGTGGCGTTGATGGCCTGCTGCACGTTACCGACATTGCTTGGAAACGTATCAACCATCCGTCCGAAGCCCTTCAGATCGGCCAGACTGTTAAAGTCCAGGTTATCCGCTTCAACAGCGAAACCCAGCGTATCTCGCTTGGCATGAAGCAGCTTGAAGCTGATCCGTGGGAAGGTGTCGAAGCCAAATACCCGGTCGGTTCGAAATTCGAAGGCCGTGTCACCAACATCAC
>ENA-ORCZ01000273-ORCZ01000273.1-marine-metagenome-genome-assembly--contig:-NODE-273-length-29921-cov-63.310850_pt1 | contig 29921 bp, 30 predicted proteins | sample MGYA00237785_ERZ508519 | MGnify/ENA primary metagenome ERZ508519 (study PRJEB26189, sample SAMN06268790) | marine metagenome | isolation source: Bioluminescent Bay, La Paraguera, Puerto Rico | place...
CTACCAACCACAAACGAAAAACGGCTGAACCCGCGTTTCCGCGGGTTCAGCCGTTCACAATGTCCTGAGACATCACATGGTGGCGAGTGAGGGATTCGAACCCCCGAAGTCGTAGACAGCTGATTTACAGTCAGATCCCTTTGGCCGCTTGGGTAACTCGCCGAACGCCCGACCACGTTGTTCACATGACCGGGGGCCACACAAGGATACCCGCGGTCGGCCGATGCGTGAAATCGAGCAAGGCGAGGCCGAACGGCCGCGTCAGAGCCGCTCGATCGGGACCGTGTCGTTGGGCCCGAGTCCCTCGGCGCGGTCGCTCGTCGCCGGCGAGGTCCGGGGCGCCGCACCGGTGGCGGACTGCGGCTGCGGTCCGCCGCCCAGCGGGGCGCCGGTCGCCCGGTTGACCGGCCCGCGAAGGCCGGCGCGCGCGATGACCCGCTGGATCGTGAGGTCTCGCTCGTTCGGCGAGCCCACGAACCGGATCTCGTTGAGGCCCTGCCGCTGCGCGGCCGACTCGAAGATGATGTGGCCGAAGCCGAACATGCGGCCGACGACCGGCCGGTGCACCGAGATGTCGAGGATCCGCGAGAGGGGCATGGTCGCGATGTTCTGGCTGAGGATGCCGTGCACGCGGAACACGCGCATGTTCGTGATGACGAACCGGTCCATCTGCGCCTGCAGGATCCGCCAGAGGCAGTAGCACGCGAGCCCGATCGCGAGGACGGCGGGCAGCCACCACGCCTGCGCCGGCACGACGAACGCGAGCAGCAGCAACGGCACGGATGCCACGAGCCCGAGCACCGGTGCCACGATCGCCGCCCAGTGCTTCGCGACCTCGTCGACCACGACCTCGCCCTCGTCGGCGATGAGGAACCGCTCGACGTGCGGGTCGAAGATGCTGCGTGCGTCGGCGCTCACGGATGCTCCGTCAGGATGCGAGCGACGTGAAGAACCGGCCGACCGACTCGGCGGCGCCCCAGACGGCGGCGAACGCGCCCTGGACGGCGTTCGCGGCATCCTCGGGGCGCGTGATCGTGTAGAACAGGGCGAACCCGACGACGAGCCCGATGGCGATGCGCTTGACCCACTTCACGGCGGTGTTCCCTTCGAGTAGAGGTGGGTATGGGCAAGCCAGGCCCCCCGAAGGCCCGCCCCGGACCCGCTCTTTTCTACCGCACGCCGATACCGCCCTCAACGCGCCACTCCGCGCGGCGATAGGATCGGCTGTCCCGGTCCGCGCTCCCGGCGGACGGCATCAGGCGAGGAATCCATGGTCGGCATCGAAGAGGTGGCCAAGCTCGCGGGGGTCTCCACCGCGACGGTCTCGCGCGCCCTGAGCGGCCGCGGTCACGTCTCGCCGGCGTCGAAGGCGAAGGTGGTGGATGCCGCGTCGCAGCTCGGCTACGTCGTCTCGTCCAACGCCTCGAGCCTCGCGTCGGGTCGCACGCGCAACGTCGGCGTCGTCATCCCGTTCCTCAACCGGTGGTTCTTCGCATCGGTGCTCGAGGGTGCGCAGCAGGCGCTGCTCCGGCACGGCTACGACGTGACCCTGTACAACCTCTCGGGCGACGGGCGGGAGCGCTCGAGCGTGTTCGAGCACTTCCTGCTCCGGCAGCGGGTCGACGCCGTCGTCGCGGTCTCGCTCGAGCTCACCGAGCACGAGGTGCAGCGCCTGCACGACCTCGGCAAGCCGCTCGTGGGCGTCGGCGGCCCGATCCCGGGCGTCCGCACGCTCACGATCGACGACGCCGCGGTCGCCCGGCTCGCGACCGAGCACCTCATCGCCCTGGGCCACCGCCGCGTCGCGCACATCGGCGGCGACCTCGAGTTCGACCTCGACTTCCACCTGCCGACGAACCGCCGGCTGGGCTACGAGGCGGCGCTGCGCGACGCGGGCGTCGAGCCCGATCCGCGCATCTTCGCGCCGGCGGACTTCACGATCCAGGGCGGATACCACGCCGCGAAGCAGTTGCTCGGGGTGCCGCACGAGCGCCCGACGGCCATCTTCGCGGCATCCGACGAGATGGCCATCGGCTCGATCCTCGCGGCGCGCGACCTCGGCATGGTCGTGCCGCGCGACGTCTCGATCATCGGCATCGACGACTACGACCTGTCCGACTTCTTCGGACTCTCGACGGTGGCGCAGTTCCCGCGCGGCCAGGGCGAGAAGGCGGTCGACATCCTCATGGAGCAGCTCGAGCCGGGCCCGGATGCCGCGCCGCCGGCCGCCACTCCCCTGCCGTTCGAGCTCCGCGTCCGCTCCTCCACGGCGGTCCCGCCCGAGCGCTGACGCGGCGCCCGCGCCGGCGCCCGCTCGCGCCCGCGCCCGCCCCATTCACGGACGATTTCTGCGGTGGAGTACGCGAACACCCCGACCTCCAACCCAGAAATCGCACTCGAATGTGGCGAGAGCGCGGGGCGAGAGCGCGGGGCGAGAGCGCGCCGCGTCAGGCGGGCAGGCGCAGGCGCGCGAGCGACGCCTGGATCGCGACGGCCGCCGCGCCGCGCGCCCACGAGCTGAAGCCCGCCGCGTCGACGAACACCTCCACGGGTGTCGCCTCCGGGTCGCGGTCCGCGGCGAGGGCGGCGAGCGCCGTGTCGCCGGCCACCTGCCAGAGCCCGACGCCCTCGCCCGAGAGCACGATGGCGTCGACCATGGTGAGGTTCGCGATGTACCCCATCATCCGGCCGAGCGCGCGGCCGGCGGCGGCCGTCACCGAACGCGCGGCCGGATGCCCCGCCGCGGCCAACTCGAGGACCTCGTCGTAGCCGACCTCGCGCCCGAGCGCGATGCCGACCTGCGCGCAGATGCTCGGGATCGCGAGCATCGCGGTCGAGCACCCGCGGTGCCCGTCGAGGCAGAGCGGTCCGTTCTGGTCGAGCGGCAGGTGGCCGCCGAGGCCGAGGCCGGTGTCGGGCGTGGTGACGACGCGGTCGTGCATCACGAGTCCGTAGCCGACGCCGGCGCCGACGGTCACGACCGCGAACGCGTCGTGCGCGCGGGCGGGCCCGAACCACTGCTCGGCCGTCGTCAGCGCGGTCACGTCGTTCTCGAGGTCGACCGGGAGGCCGAGACGCGCCTCGAGCAGCTCGGCGAGCGGCACATCGCGCCAGCCGAGGAACGGGGCGCGGGTCACGACGCGCTGCCCGGCCACGTTGCCGCCGATGCTGAGCCCGACGCCGCCGAGGGCCGAGCGGTCGAAGGCTGCTCCGTCGAGCGCCCCGCCGCCCACCCCCGCGCCGCCGGCATCGTGCGCGCCGCCGGCCCGCGTGAGCTCGGTCACCATCTCCGCGATCACCTCGACGACCCGCTCGACGTCGTGCCCGTCGAGCTCTCGCGAGGCCTGGGCGAGGGCGGTCGCGCGCAGGTCGGTGAGCACGCCGTACGCCGTCTCGCCGGTGACCTTGATGCCGATGAACCGCTGCGCGTCGACGCGCACGTCGAGGGGCCGGGCCGGTCGCCCGGTGGCGCCCTGCACGGCCTCGGCGGACTCGACGAAGAGCCCGCGGTCGAGGAACGGCTTCGACAGCCGCGTGAGGCTCGCGGGCGAGAGCCCGAGTCGGCGGCCGAGGTCGGCGCGCGAGATGGGGCCGTGGATGAGGACCTCGCGGGCGAGCTCCCGCGCCGAGTCGCCGAGTTCCACCTGCGTCATCCCGCCTCCTCACGCGATTCCTTCCATCATGACATGAACGGGCGTCAGACGCCCGCTCGGATGCCCGCACGAAGTGAGCATTGACACTCCGTTATTTCTGTCGTAGAAATAACTCATGCTCCGATCAGCGCCGATCCACCTCCGCAACGGCGGCACCAGCGTGGTGCTCGACCCGGCCCGTGCGGCGCTCCCGACGATCGTCCACTGGGGGTCCGATCTCGGCGCGATCACCGCCGACGACCTCGAGGCGATGGCGATCGCGGCACTCCCCCAGCGCGTCTCGGGCGCCCTGGATCGCCCGGCTCGGCTCACCGTGATTCCGCAGGAGGCCGACGGCTGGCTCGGGACCCCTGGCCTCGCCGGCCACCGCGGCGGGCGCGCGTTCTCCACGAAGCTCGTCACCGGCGAGATCGACGTCGACGGCGCATCCGCCGTGATCAGGGCGACGGATGCCTCGGCCGGCCTCGCGGCGACCATCGAGATGTCCGTCACCGAATCGGGCCTCCTCCGCCAGCGCATCACGCTCGAGAACCTCGCCCCCGGGCCGTACGCGCTCGCCGCGCTCGCCCCCACGTTCCCGGTCCCGCTCGCCGCCGACGAACTCCTCGACACAACCGGCCGCCACCTTCGCGAGCGCAGCCCGCAGCGGCACGCGTTCACGATCGGCACGCACCTCCGCGAGAGCCGGCGCGGCCGGCCCGGATCCGACGCCAGCCTCCTGCTCGCCGCCGGTCGCGCCGGCTTCGGCTTCGAGCGCGGCCTCGTGTTCGCCGTGCACTCGGCCTGGAGCGGCAACCACCGCCTGCTCGCCGAGCGCACCCCGACCGGCGAGGCGTTCCTCGCGGCGGGCGAGCTGCTCGTGCCCGGCGAGATCGAGCTCGCCGAAGGCGAGTCGTACACGACGCCGTGGGCGATCGGCTCGTGGGGCGACGGGCTCAACGAGCTGTCGACGCGGTTCCACGACGAGCTCCGCGCCCGGCCGCAGCATCCGCGCCGCCCCCGCCCGGTCACGCTCAACACGTGGGAGGCCGTCTACTTCGACCACGACCTCGACACGCTGGCTGCGCTCGCCGAGCGGGCCGCGCGTGTCGGCGTCGAGCGGTTCGTGCTCGACGACGGCTGGTTCCGCGGCCGCCGCGACGACACCGCCGGGCTCGGCGACTGGTTCGTCGACGAGGACGTCTGGCCCGACGGGCTCGGGCCGCTCATCGAGCGCGTCCGCGGGCTCGGCATGGAGTTCGGCCTCTGGGTCGAGCCCGAGATGGTGAACCTCGACAGCGACCTCGCGCGCGAGCACCCCGACTGGATCCTCCGCGGGCGCGATGAGCTGCCGGTTCCCGCACGACAGCAGTATGTGCTCGACCTCGCGAACCCCGACGCGTGGGAGTACCTCCTCGACCGGCTCGACGCACTGCTCGCCGAGTACGACATCGCGTACCTCAAGTGGGACCACAACCGCGACCTGCTCGAGGCCGGCGCCGCCGACACCGGGCGCCCGCGCGTGCACGAGAACGTCCTCGCGCTCTACCGCCTGCTCGCGGCGCTGAAGCGCCGCCACCCGGGCCTCGAGATCGAGTCGTGCGCGTCGGGCGGCTCCCGCGTCGACCTCGGCATCCTCGAGCACACCGACCGCATCTGGACCTCCGACACCCTCGACCCGATCGAGCGCCTGCAGATCCAGAAGTACACCGGGCTGCTCGTGCCGACCGAGCTCATGGGCGCGCACCTCACGAGCCCCGAAGTCCACTCGACCGGTCGCTCGGTGAGCCTCGATCTCAGCGCCGGCGTCGCGATGCTCGGGCACTTCGGCATCGAGTGGAACCTCACGGACCTCGACGACGCCGGGCTCGACGCGGTCGCCGCATGGGTCGAGCGCCACACGCGCCACCGCGACCTCATCCACTCGGGCACGTTCGTGCACGGTGACGTGACGGATGCCGCGACCGACGTCCGCGGCGTGGTCGCGCGCGACGGAGCATCCGCCCTCTACACGTTCACGCAGGTGACCACCGGCGTGACCCTCCCGCCCGGCCGGTTCACGCTGCCTGGACTCGACCCCGACCGGCGCTACGTGGTTCGGGTCGCCGGCGGCGACCCGGCCGCCGGCCCCGGCCAGTCACCGCTGCCGTGGGCCGAGCGGCCCATCACGCTGACCGGCCGCCAGCTCGGCACCGTGGGTCTGCAGGCCCCGGTGCTGTACCCCGCGCAGCTCGTGCTGCTCGAACTCACCACCGCCTGACCGTCCGAACCGCACCGACCGACCACCTCGCGCAAGGAGGCGCATGATGACCGACCACCCCACCCGCCGGCAGCCGCATCGGAGACGACGCGCACGCCGCCGAGCGCTCGCCGCGGCATCCGTCGCCCTCGTCGCCGTGACCGGCCTCGGCCTCGCCGGCTGCGCGAGCGGCGCCGGCGACGGCCGCGTGAAGCTCGACTTCTTCCAGTTCAAGGGCGAGGCCCTCGAGGACTTCGAGCAGATCATCGCCGACTTCGAGGCCGAGAACCCCGACATCGACGTCGTGCAGAACCAGGTCGCCGACGCCGACACGCTGATCCGCACCCTGCTCGTGAAGGACCGCACGCCCGACGTCATCACCCTCAACGCGAACGGCAACTTCGGCCGGCTCGCGCAGGCGGGCGTGTTCCACGACTTCACGGGCGACCCGCTGCTCGAGACGATCAACCCGGCCGTGCAGCAGATCCTCGCCGACCTCGGCACCTTCGGCGACGAGGTCAACGGCCTGGGCTACGTCAACAACGCCAACGGCATCATCTACAACCGCGACATCTTCGAGGAGCAGGGCCTCGAGGTGCCGGAGACGTTCGACGAGCTGATCGCCGTGTGCGACGAGCTGCAGGATGCCCGCATCACGCCGTTCTACGGCACGCTCGCCGATTCGTGGACCGTGCTCCCGTCGTGGAACGCGCTCGGCGCGTACCCCGCGCAGGGCGACTTCTTCGACGAGATGCGCGCCGAGGGCGAAGACGTCGGGCCCGACTCGCCGGTGTCGTTCCAGAAGGACTTCCCCACCGCCATGGAGCAGCAGGCTGAACTCTACTCGTACGCGCAGGAGGGCTACCGCGGCCGCACCTACGACGACGGCAACGCCGCGTTCGCGAACGGCGAGGCCGCGATGCTGATGCAGGGCATCTGGGCGGTGAACCCGATCCTCGGCATCGACCCCGACGTGAACCTCGGCATCTTCCCGTACCCGGGTACGGACGACCCCGACGACCGGCTGCTCGTCTCGGGCGTCGACGTCGTCGTCACCATGGGCAAGGACGGGCCGCACCAGGAGGAGGCGCAGCGCTTCATCGACTACCTCTTCCAGCCCGAGGTCATCGAGGCGTTCGCCGCGTCGCAGAACATGGTCCCCTCCGTCGAGGGCGCCGAGCTCAGCGACTCGGCCGCGATCCAGTCGGTCGCGCCGTGGTTCGAGGAGGGCCGGATCACCGGCTTCATCGACCACCAGGTCCCGCCCGGCATCCCGCTGGATGCCACGGTGCAGGAGGCCCTCTTCACGGGCGACGCCGAGGCGGCGCTCGCCACCCTCGACCGCGAGTGGGCGAAGGTCGCCGCTCGCACGATCCCCGTGACGGGAGAGTGAGACATGTCCACGCTGACCCAGGCGGTCCGCACGTCGTCGACGGGCGGCACCAAGCGACGCAGGGCCACCCGCACCCGCGTCGAGTCGCGCCGCGCGATGCCCGCCTTCTACTGGATGGTGTGGCCCGCCGTGATCGCGTTCGCCGCGTTCCACACCCTGCCGGTGCTCATCGGCATCTTCTTCAGCTTCACGAACTACGCCGGCTACGGCGCATGGAACTTCGTGGGCCTGTCGAACTACGCCAACCTGTTCCGCGACGACCGCGTGCTCGCGGCGTACGGCTTCTCGTTCCTGTTCGCGATCGTCGCGACGATCCTCACGAACGTGATCTCGCTCGCGATCGCGCTGGGCCTGAACGCGAAGATCGTCGGGCGGAACTTCTTCCGCGGCGTGTACTTCGTTCCCTACGTGCTCGCGATCCTGGTCATCGGCTACGTGTTCCAGTTCTTCTTCTCGAACTCGCTGCCGAAGATCCTCTCGGGCATCCCGCTGTTCCGTGACAACATCCTCACCAGCCCCGACTGGGCGTGGACCGCGATCGTGGTGCTCGCTGTATGGCAGGCCTGCGCGTTCGCGATCATCATCTACCTCTCGGGGCTGCAGACGATCCCGGGCGAGCTCTACGAGGCCGCCTCCCTCGACGGCGCCGGCGCGTGGCGGCAGTTCCGGTCGATCATCTTCCCGCTCATCGGGGCGTTCTTCACCATCAACGTAGTGCTCAGCCTGAAGGGCTTCCTGCAGGTCTTCGACCCGATCGTCGCGCTCACGAACGGCGGACCGGGCACCTCGACCGAGTCGGTCACGCTGCTCATCTTCCGAGGCGGTTTCTCGGGCGGCGAGTTCGCCTACCAGACGGCCAACGCGGTGATCTTCTTCATCGTGATCACGGTCGTCTCCCTCTTCCAGTTCCGGGTCCTTCAGCGCAGAGAGGCCGATTTCTGATGACCACCGCAACCACCACCCTCGCGCAGGCCGAGGAGGCCATGCCCACGGGCGCCACCGCCAGCTCCAGCGACGGCGACGGCCGACGGCCCCGACGCGGCCGCGGCCGCGAGAGCGACGACACCCGCCGCGTCAACTGGTGGGCGACCGCGCTCATCGCGGTGTGCTCCCTGACCGTGCTCATCCCGCTCTATCTCGCGGTCGTCGTCGCCCTCAAGACACCGGACCAGCTGGTGTCGGGCACGGGCTTCGAGTGGCCGAACCCTGTGAACTGGGGCAACTTCGCCGAAGCCTGGGAGCGCACGAACTTCCCGCAGGCGCTCATGAACACCGCCCTGATCACGGTCGGCTCGGTCGTGTTCACGCTGCTGACGAGCTCGATCGTCGCGTACGCGCTGGCCCGCAACATCCACCGGCCGTTCTTCAAGGGCGTGTTCTTCTACCTGCTCGCGGCGCTCTTCATCCCGTTCCCGATCATCATGCTGCCGCTCGTGAAGCAGACGGCGATCCTCGGGCTCGACAACCAGGCCGGAATGATCGTGCTCTACACGATCTACGGGCTCTCGCTGAACGTGTTCATCTACACCGCCTACATCCGCTCGATCCCGATCGAGCTCGAGGAGGCCGCGCGTGTCGACGGCGCCTCGACGTGGCGGGTGTTCTGGCAGGTGATCTTCCCACTGCTGACGCCCATGAACGCGACGGTCGGCATCCTCACCTGCGTGTGGGCGTGGAACGACTTCATCATGCCGCTCGTCGTGCTGACCGACCCCGCTGCGCGCACCCTGCCGCTCGCGCAGTACGTGTTCCAGGGCCAGTTCAACACCGACTACACGACGGCGTTCGCGTCGTACCTGATGGCGATGGCACCCCTGCTCATCGTGTACGTCTTCAGCCAGCGCTGGGTGATCTCCGGCGTCACCCGAGGCTCCATCAAGTAACCTGCGCGGATGCCGCGGGGCGGGCGCTGCGTGCAGACCCCGTCCCGCGGCATCCGTTCGGCCGCATCATCCCGCTCACTCGAGAGGAACCGCACCGCATGACCGAGACCCGCCCGTCGACGCTCGCAGACGCGACCGTGCTCGCCGCCGACCCCGACTGGTGGCGGCAGGCCGCCGTCTACCAGATCTACCCGCGCAGCTTCGCGGACGCGAACGGCGACGGCATCGGCGACCTGAAGGGCATCACTTCGCGCATCCCGTACCTCGTCGAGCTCGGCGTCGACGCGGTGTGGCTCTCCCCGTTCTACCCGTCGGCGCTCGCCGACGGCGGGTACGACGTCGACGACTACCGCGACGTCGACCCCAAGCTCGGCACGCTCGCCGACTTCGACGAGATGGTCGCGGCGCTGCACGCCGCCGGCATCCGCCTGATCGCCGACATCGTGCCGAACCACTCGTCGAACCGGCACGAGTGGTTCCGTGAGGCGCTGGCTGCGCCGAAGGGGTCGGCGGCCCGCGAGCGCTACATCTTCCGTGACGGCGAGGGGCCGGATGGCTCGGAGCCGCCGAGCGACTGGCAGTCGATCTTCGGCGGCTCGGCGTGGGAGCCAGTGGGCGACGGCCAGTTCTACCTGCACCTCTTCGCGCCCGAGCAGCCCGACCTGAACTGGGCGAACCGCGAGGTGCGCGACGACTTCCTCCGAACGCTGCGATTCTGGTCGGACCGCGGCGTCGACGGCTTCCGGGTCGACGTCGCGCACGCCCTCGCCAAGGACCTGACCTACCCGCTGCGTTCGCACGCCGAGCTCGAGGCCACGAAGCTCGCGACCGACGGCTCGCACCCGCTCTGGGACCGCGAGGAGCTCGACGAGATCTACGCCGAGTGGCGCGCGGTGTTCGACGAGTACGACCCGCCGCGCATCGCGGTCGCCGAGGCGTGGGTCGAGCCGACCCGCCGCCACCGGTACGCGGCGCCGACGAGCCTCGGCCAGGCGTTCAACTTCGACCTGCTGCGCGCGAACTTCGACGCTGCCGAGTTCCACGAGATCGTCGAGCGGAACATGGTGTTCTCGGCCGAGACGGGCTCGTCGAACACGTGGGTGTTCTCCAACCACGACGTCGTGCGGCACGCCACGCGGTACGGCCTGCCGGCCGACCCGACGGGCGACGGCGCGCCGGGCAAGGACTGGCTGCTGCGCGGCGGGTCGCCCGCCGAGGTCGACGCCGCCCGCGGGCTGCGGCGAGCGCGCGCCGCGACGCTCTTCCTCCTGGCCCTGCCCGGCAGCGCCTACCTCTACCAGGGCGAGGAGCTCGGTCTCCCCGAGGTCGGCGAGATCCCCGAATCCGAGCGCCAGGATCCCTCGTTCTTCCGCAACGCGGGCGTCGAGGTCGGGCGAGACGGATGCCGCGTCCCGCTGCCCTGGGACGCCGACGCGCCGTCGTTCGGCTTCGGGCCGGCCGGTTCGGATGCCTCGCACCTGCCGCAGCCCGACTGGTTCGGGTCGTACGCGGTGTCCGCACAGGCCGCCGATCCGACCTCGACGCTGTCGATGTACCGCCGCGCGCTCGCGCTGCGGCACGAGCTGCAGGGCGTCGAGCGGCTCGCGTGGATCCCGCTGGACGCACCGTCCGTCCTCGCCCGTGGCGGCGCCGCCGCGTCCGACGCCGCCGGCGCGGCCGCGTCCGACGTGCTCGCCTTCCAGCGGCCGACGGGATGGACCGTGGTCACGAACTTCAGCACGACCCCGTTCGCGCTGCCCGCCGAGCTCGCCGGATTCGAGGTGCTCCTCTCGAGCGCCCCGCTCGCCGACGCCGCACCCGCCGCCATCCCCGCCGAGACCACCCTCTGGCTCCGCTGACGCGCGCCTTCAAGCACGCTCACGCACGATTTCTGGGGTGGAGCGCGCCGTCACGCCGACCTCCACCCCAGAAGCGGCACTCGATCGGATGCCGCCCCTGGATCTGCACGCGGGGATGGGCGGACGGCCCTATCGCACGATCAGGTGCACCGGCTTCCGCATGATCGGGAGACCTGCGGCGACCAGCCGGTCTCGGATCGGGTCGCGCCGCCACATCTCCTTCCAGTCCCACCGTGCGAAGCCCTTCACCTGCGAACGAATGGCATCTTCGCGTGACTTCTCGGCAAGCACGGCGTCGACGGTCGATCCCGCTTCGCCGCTCACGTACTTTCCGCGCCCGTCGGCCTCGCCCACGATTTCGTGTTCGGGCCACCAGAGGTCGAGGTACGCGTCGCGATCGAGGCCGGGCAGGTGGAGGCGGTGCTGGAGCATGGGCTCGGGGAAGCCGAACTCCTCGACGACGAGACGGCTCATCGTCTCGAGCGGGCTGTCGGCGTCCGTCGTCGCACGCGCCAGCACCGCGTCCATGCGCCGGCTGCCGTGGTACGGCAGGAGTCGTGCGTGTTCGGCGCGGAGCTCGTCGAGCGTGGTCAGCGGCGGCGGCGCGTCGGCCGATCGGGACACGTGCAGCGCGGCATCCGTCGCCACGAGCGCGGTTGCGAGTGACGCGTGCCGGGCGAGCTGCACCAGGCTGAATGCGATCGTCGTGGCCGTCAACCCGTCGGTCGTCACCGTGTCGATCTCAGCGGTGCGCGCGACCCTGACGATGTCGCCGCGGCGACTCCCTCGGCCGTCGCGCGACATGATGTGCACGTTCCGCGGCCACGCGCCCACGATCGGGAGTCCCGCAAGTGCGATCGCGGCGAACGACGTGAAGATCGGCGCCTTCAACGAGATCCCGACGGCTCGGACGAGGTCGCGATACCGGGCAGCATCGCGCTCGGGCGGCGACATCGCGGATGCGCCGTCCGGGTCGCGGAACACGCCGACTCGGACGCGATGGAGGCGACCCGCCTCGACAGCGGCGTAGAACTCGGCTTCACGGCCCGCGGCACGTGCGTCGCGGGCCAGGACGAAGCCGAAGGTGGTCATCGGGAACGGCTGGTTCACCCGCCGATCCTGTGCTGTCGACGACGGATGCCTCGGGCTCACCCCCGAGTCCGTGGATGACGCACGCCACGACTCTCCTGTGCAGGCACGGTCACACGCCCCGCGAGCGGCGTCGCGAGCTCCCCTTCAAGCACCATTTCTGGGGAGGAGAGCGCGTATACCCCGCACTCCGCCCCAGAAATCGCACTCCAACGGCACGAAAGCCCCTCGCTAGACTGGCGCGCATGGCTGATTCGACGTTCGACATCGTGAGCAAGGTCGACAAGATGGAGGCGGAGAACGCCGTCAACCAGGCCCGCAAGGAGGTCGAGCAGCGCTACGACTTCAAGGGCGTGGGGGCGTCGGTCGAGTGGTCGGGCGAGAAGATCCTGCTGAAGGCCTCGACCGACGAGCGCGTCAAGGCGGTGCTCGACGTGGTGCAGTCGAAGTTCATCAAGCGCGGCATCTCGCTGAAGTCGCTCGACTCGGGCGAGCCCTACCCGTCGGGCAAGGAATTCCGCATCGAGATCGCCCTGAAGAACGGCATCGACCAGGAGCACGCGAAGAAGATCAACAAGCTCATCCGCGACGAGGCGCCGAAGTCGGTGAAGTCGCAGATCCAGGGCGACGAGCTGCGCGTCTCGTCGAAGAGCCGCGACGACCTGCAGGAGACCATCCGCCTGCTGAAGGGCGCCGACCTCGACGTCGACCTCCAGTTCGTCAACTTCCGCTGACGCCCGCCCCGTACCCCTCCAACCACCGCGTCACCGCCGCATACGCCGCCGCCCGCGCCGGCTCCCGCGACAGGAACACGTCGTGCAGCGCCCCGTCGATGCGCGCGACGGTGACGTTCGGCCCGAGCTTCAGCGACTGCCGCGCGATCTCGTCGACGACGAGCACGATGTCCGACGTGAGCATCGCGTCATCCCACGTCGCCTGCAGCACCGACCGCGCCGACACCAGGGTCAGCACGGGCGCCCCCACGTCGATGCCGGCGGCGACGGTCGCGTGCCCGGCGAGGATCGCGGTCAACCAGGCCGGATGCGTGCGGAACCCGCGGTCGGGCCGCCACGCGTGGTCGTACTCCCACTCCCCGTCGAGCTCCTTCGCGACCGATCGCGCGTAGAAGCCGAGGTCGACGTTCGGCAGCGGCCCCATCGGGTCGAGCCGCGCCCGGAACCCGATCATCGGCTGGATCGCCTGCCGCCCGATGCCGCTCAGCTGGAACTCGAGCCACGGACTGTTCAGCACGAGCGCCGCCGCCCGCCCGGGGTTGCGCGCCGCCCACAGGCTGAGCGTGAGCCCGCCGGTCGAGTGCCCGACGAGAATCAACGGCCGAGCGGATGCCTCCGGCCCACCCTCGCGCGCGATGACCCCGAGCGCCGCCTCGATGTCCTCGTCGTACACGGCCAGGTCGGTCATGTACCCGGGCGTCTGCCACTCCCGCAGGCTCCGCCCGTACTTCCGCAGGTCGAGCGCGTAGAACCGCGCCCCTGCATTGCTCCAGAACCGCGCCAGCTCGGGATTGAAGAAGTAGTCGCTCCACCCGTGGACGAACAGCACATCGCACCCGGATGCCGCCGGCCGCCGCTCCGGCTCCGCCTTGCGTTCCCACGGCCAGCGCCACCGGCGCTTCACGGATGCCGCGACCGCGCGCTGCTCCGACTCGGTGTGCCGCACGAGCGTCGCGACGACCTCGCCCTCGTCGTCAGCCTCGAGCGGCAGTGTCAGCTGCTCGAACCCGGGCCCGAGCACGTCGGGCCGCCATGTTTGTGTTCCAAACAGCGATCGCTCCACGCCCCCGTCGCCCGCCATATCGACAGCCTAGGCACGTCGGATGATCGGCCGCATTGGACGGATTCGTCGCCCATACGTTCGCTCCGGACTTCCGATGCCGGCCAGGATCGGGCCCGGTGCGTTGGCGTCCAGGAGCACGCCACCTAAGGTGGGCATGTGCACGCTCGCCCCCTAGCCGCGACAGCGCGCCGGACGGTACGACATCCCCGAAGGCTGGTTGTCGCGATAGCCGTCGTGATCGCGCTGCAGATCATCGTTCCAACGATCGCATTCATTCCGGCGCCTCCCCAGCGGTTCAGCTTCCAGATGTACTCGGCTCGAGGTGGCATCGAGGTAACCGTGATCGACGATCAAGGGGTGGAGCGTGCGTTCGATGCGGAACCTCTCGTGGGCCAGCTTCGACCCGAGATCGATTGGAGCCGGACACTTCCCGAGCAAGTCTGCGCCACCGAAGAGGGACTCGCCGCCGTCAAGATCACGCAGTTCGAGATGGTAAGGATCGTCGAATGCGCTTGATCGAGCTCCAAGTCGATCCTCGCCCAGTCGCGATCGCGCGGATGGGAATCGGCGTCGCCACCGTGCTCATGTCCCTTGAGGCATTCGAGATCCTCGAACGCATCTCCTCCGGGCGGCTTGCGGCCCCAGTGTTCTCTGAGGCACCGGCGATCGGACTAGCGCCTCTCATCATCCTCACGGTCCTTCAGATCTCAGCCGGTAGCGCCGTGGCGCTTGGCTGGAGGACTGAGATGGCCGCCGGTTTGTCCGTGCTGCTGAGCTTCGTCACGTTCCTGGCCGACCAGCAGACTTACAGCAATCACCGGCTGCTCGTGACGCTGCTGCTCACGTATCTCCTCTTCGCCAAGGCAGGCATCGCCTGGTCAATACGTCCAGCACCGGAGGCGCGATTCGTGCCGTTCTGGCCCCAGCTACTGATGATGACGCAGCTGTCCGCCGTCTATCTCTTCTCGGCGATCAGCAAGATGAACCCGACCTTCGCCTCGGGAAGACCGCTCGCCACCTGGGTGTGGATCTCACTACCGTGGCAGGCCTACACGATCGCGGCGATCATGACGATCCTCGTCGAGATCGTCATCGCGATCGGGCTCTGGTTCCCGGCCACCCGTCGTGTGGCCGCGCTGCTGGGTGTCGGGCTTCACCTGTCGATCGTGATTCTCATGGACCACGAGACGCTCGCACTCGTTGCTTTCGCGGTCGCGTGTCTGTCGCTCTATCCGCTATACCTCACGCGACCGACGCTCACCGCACGGCATCGGCGAGCTGGAGTTTCCCGGAGGACTGGCTCGAACGAGGAGCGTCACCGCGCGTAGTTCTCAGAGCGTATCGATGCCGGTGAACGTCTCGATCATGCCAAGCGCGGCGGGTGTCAGCAGCACGATGAAGAGAACGGGCAGCAGGCAGAAGACCAAAGGGAAGATGATCTTCACAGTCACCTTCATCGCCTGTTCCTCCGCCCGCTGACGACGCTTCAATCGCATTTCGGCGGCCTGCACACGAAGGACATCTCCGATCGCAACCCCGTAGGCGTCCGCCTGGATCACTGCTCGGATGAATCGCCGCAAATCCTCTTGGCTCGTTCTGCCCTCGAGTTCGGTGAACGCGTCCCGTCTGCTGCGTCCGATACTCATGTCCTGAAGTACACGGATCAGTTCCTCGGCCAGCGGACCCTTGCTGTTTCGCGCTGCCTTCGCCATCGCCGCATCGAATCCGAGGCCGGCCTCCACGGCGATGGTCATCTGGTCCAAGGTGTCGGGCAGCGAGTACTTGATCGCCTGCTGACGATCGTGAGCACGGCTATTGATCATCACATCGGGGAGGAAGAACAGAAGAACGGTTCCTGCGATGACGAGCAGGACCTTGAGCGCGTTCGGCCCGCCACTGAAGATGAACATTGTCCCGAAGACCACGCCGAACAGCGCCAGAATAATCTTCCACGTGACGATTCTCTGTACTGTCCATCCGATCGGCCGCCCGGCGAACACGACCTGCTTCTCGATCCAGCCCACATAGCCGCGTGGAGCTGCGGCGATGATCGTGGCGCTGAAGCTCGACTGTTGAACCGGCCCGATCGCCGAAGTCGACTCCGACGACGGCTCGGCGGCCGACTTGCGCGACGGGAAGAGGAAGAAAACAAGGAGACCGAGCGATACAGCGGTGACCGCGATCGCGATATAGGCAATTGCCGCGGGCGCCATCAGAACTTCACCTTCACGGCGAACGAAACCCAGATCGCGCCAAGTATCAGGAGCAAGATCGCGACGATGAGCGCGATGATGCCGATCGGATTGGTGAAGAAGACTGTGACGTAACCCGGCTGCACCAAGGCAAGAAACAGGAATACGGCGATCGGCAGGGTCACGAGCACGACAGCGGACAGTCGACCCTCAGCGCTCAGCGCTCGAACTTGGCGACGGATTTCGTTGCGCTGTCGAATCGTCTTGCCAACTTGGTCGAGTACTTCGGCGAGGTTGCCACCGGTCTCTTGGTTGATCGCGATCGCTTGCGCCACCCATTCGAAGTCGGGGCTTTGCATTCGCTGTGCTGTCACGGCCATGGACTCCGCAAGGTTCCGACCAAGACGAGTCTCATTCACGACGCGAGCGAGTTCCTCGCTGGTCGGTGCCTCGGCATCGTTCGCAACCGCCGCCACCGTGCGCGATAACCCATGACCCGCGCGCAAGCCACCAGCCATCAGCTGCACGGTGTCGTCGACCTGATCGGAGAACCGCGCGCGCCGGCGAGCCGTCCGGTTGATAAGCACGAGCTTCGCTCCGATGGGCGCGAAGAGCGCGAACACGAGCCCCCAGAGCAGAGAAGTCCCGCTGGCGAAGCCGAGGAGCACTCCGACCAATGCGAGCACGCTCGCCGACGACGCAACCATGATGAGGAACGCACTCGGCTCCGACTTGACTCCTGCCAGTTCGAGCTCGTCAGGGCCGAAAAATCGGCGCGTGCGCCGGGATGTGGCGCTATCGATCACCTCGGTGGTGCGTTGCGTGATGCGGGATAGCGCAGAAACGTACTCCACTCCAGGGGCGCGACGTCGCTCGGCCGCAACTCGCGGTGCCGGCGGTGCGATCACGAAGAGAACGAGAGCGAGTGCCGCAAGGAGGCATACGCTGATTCCTGCGACCAAGGCTCCCGGGTTCACCGGATCTCCCCGAGCATGCCACGCAGATCTGGCTGGAAGACGGAGATCGGGAGCGGAATACCGTGATCCGCAATGCGTTCCGCGAACCGGGGCCGTACTCCCGTAGGTTCGATCCGTCCGCGGAGCCCCCCATCCTCGTCGAATCCCGCCGAGTAGTCGAAGGTGAAGGCGTCCTGGAGCGTGATGATGTCCCCCTCCATCCCATGGACTTCAGTCACGTGCGTCACGCGACGAACGCCATCCTTGTGGCGCGTGATCTGGACGATGAGGTCGATCGCGGATGATATCTGCTCGCGGATCGCACGCAGTGGCAGATCCATTCCTGCCATGAGGACGAGCGTTTCCATTCGGCTTATCGCGTCGCGAGGAGAGTTCGCGTGCAGTGTCGAGATGGAGCCCTCATGACCGGTGTTCATCGCCTGGAGCATGTCCAAGCTCTCCGCACCGCGGACCTCGCCGACGACGATCCGGTCAGGGCGCATGCGGAGGGAGTTCCGGACCAGGTCGCGGATCGTGATCTCTCCACGACCTTCGATGTTCGGCGGCCTCGACTCGAGGCGTACGACGTGATCCTGCTGGAGCTGGAGTTCGACTGCGTCCTCGATAGTGATGATGCGCTCGTCTACCGGGATGAAGGCTGAGAGCACGTTGAGCATTGTCGTCTTTCCGGTACCAGTACCTCCGGAGACAAGAATGTTCAGCTTGGCGCGGACTGCGGCGTCCAGCACCGTGGCGACTTCGCGCGTGAGGGTGCCGAACCGCACGAGATCTTCAACCGTGTACGGTGTGCCGGCGAACTTGCGGATTGTGAGTGAGGAGCCGTTCACCGCCAACGGGGGGATGATGGCGTTCACTCGGGATCCATCTTCGAGCCGCGCGTCGACAAGGGGGGACGACTCATCGATTCGGCGACCGACTCGGGAGACGATGCGTTCGATTACCCGACGCAACTGGGGCTCGCCGGTAAACCGGTGCGCTGTCTCCATCAAACGACCGTTTCGTTCCACGTACAGCTGGTCGTGCCGATTGACCATGATCTCAGTCACGGTCGGATCATCGAGAAGTGGCTCGAGAGGGCCATAGCCGAGAACGTCGGCGCCGATGTCGTCGATCAGTCGGTTGCGCTCCGCAGTCGTCAGCGCAAGCTGCTCGCCCGCGACGATCTCGGCGAGTTCCGCGCGAGCGAGGGCATGGAGCTGTTCTTCTGTCAGGCTCGCGTCGTTCAACCGCGATCCGATCCGGACGAAGAGCTCCTGAGCAGCCTTCTCCTTGACGGAGGCCAACGGATCCACGGTGGGCGGCGGCCGGAGCTGGCTCGTCGTTGCGGCAAGTGGAGGAATGGAAACCCGAGGCTCGATGCTCGGGGTGTCCTGCTGCTCTGACGTCGAGTCGACGTGGACGGGCTCCGGATCGACAACGACGTTCGTCTGAGCGGGCGCCGACGCCGACGGCATCTGCGTGTTGCGGAGGGCATTCAGCCGATCATTCAGTCCCATTTGATCGCCACCTTCTCTGGATCTTGGTGCGCTTCGGGTACGCCTCGGGAGCGATTCTCATGACGACCGAGCGAACGGCCCGCGCCGCGGGGTCACGTACATCGTCATGGATGAGGGGGATTCCGCGGTTGCTCGCCAGGAGCACGGCTGACGACTTGGGGACGGCGACATCGACCGGTGCGCCGACCAGCGCCTCCGAATCCTTGACGGTCAGTCCGCTCATCTTGTCGACTTGATTCAACACGAAGTGCCGATTGCTCGGCATGAGCCCCAACGTCGTGAGTAGCTGGAATTCGGTGCGCATCGCCCGGAGGCTGGCAACGCTCATGTTGCTGACGAACACGGCATCGGTCACGTGCTCGACTACCGCGAGCGTGTGGTCGCCAAGGCCCGGTGTCGTGTCCACCACGACATACCGGAAGGTTTCGCGCAGCCGCTCGATCAGATGCCCGAGAGCATCGCTCGCCACAGCATCGCCCAGTTCAGGAGAAGGTGCGCTGGCGACGACGAAGAAGCCATCAGGATGGTGAGTGAGTGCTGTCTTCAGGACGAGTTCGTCCTGAGCACTGTCGGCGACGGCATCCACGATAGTTCGCTCGGGTGTGAGGTTCAGCGCCGCCGTGATGTCCCCGAACTGGAGGTCGGCATCGACGAGCACCACGGAGTTCGGCGCGACCTCCGCAAGTCCCGTTGCCAGGTTCACGGCGATCGTCGTCTTCCCCTGACCGCCCTTGGGCGCGACGACTCCGATCGCCTCGGATGGTACGCCGCTCTCAAGTGGCGGAAATTCCCACTCGAAAGGCTGCGACTCCGAACCTGCTTCAACCTGGTCGGCTTCGTTGAGCGGCTCAGCGTCCGGGCTACCATGCACGAGAGCAGCGATCACCTCGCCCACTTCGCTCGCCGGCGGCTCTTCGAAGTCCTCAGGCGCGGCGCGGCCGTTCGAGACAAGCCAACCGGAGAGACGGTCGAGAAGCTCGGTCGTCGTGGAGTCTGCGGCGTGCGGACTCAGCACGGCGTGCAGGGGCAGGTCATCCACCCAGTCCTCGAGGTCCGTGCGCTGCTCTCGCACGACGATCAACCCAATTTCCGGGTACCGCTGGGTGAGTTCACCGACCAGTCCGCGAGTCTCTTCGAAGTTGAGGACAGGCCCGAGGAGCGCGATTCGAGGTTGGTGATGCACACGTTCGATAACGGTTTGAGGGCCGAGCATGAGGAATTCACCGGGTACGACGGCAAGCCGACTGCCGAGTAGCGACCTCAGGCGGGTCTCGTACTCGGCAGAGCGACTGATCAGCAAGAAGGGCTTCACTGCCAGGCATTGCTTCCGTCGACGGCACCGGCACCGCTGTTGTCGGTCAACTCGTTCTCGAGCGTGAGCCACATCTGCGCATATTGAGCGGCCTCACCCTCCGTGAACCAGACCCAACGCACGACATCGGGGGCAGAAAGCGCGATCGTCAACATGATGTTGTCGCCGGATCCCTGGTCCTGTGCCTCGCCGGTCTCCGGGTCGACGGCCACAACACCTTGCACCTTCGTGACCAGAACCCCGTGGAAGGCGAACTGCGAGATCGGATTGACGACGTCTTCGGCGTCGCCTACTTCATCGGGATCGACCGTCCCCACGAGCCCGATCCGGTCACCGGCGCGGACCTGCCCACCGACGACTCGGTCAGCCGGGAGCGTGAACGAGAGCAGCTGCATTCCCTCCGGGACCGGCACATCTCCTCGCGCCGCGAGCTCGTCCGGGTCAACGAACCGCGTGACAAGCAGCTGTTCCCCGGGGAGGAGGTCGGCATCGGCGACCAGCCCAGCCAATTCGTCGAGGTCGGTGACCGCGCCCTCAGCCAGGTTGCGCTGGAGGACGGTGTCGACTCTCACGAACTCCGCGACGTTCTCACCCGCGGTACCTTCGGGGATCGACTGCTGGACAACGTATGCGTCCACCAGTTCCGCGCCCTCAGCCGCCCGGAGGTCGGCCCCCCGAACATAGCTGACTAGCACGAACGCGCCGACCACGGCCAGGATGAGGGCGACGATCGCGCCGATGATGCGGGTCTTCATTCGGGTCCTTGCGAGTTTGGGGGCGTATAGGGGTTGGGGCGGTCGGGTTCACCCGATGAGGCGCGCGATCGAGAGTCCACCGTCGGGAGAGTCGCCGAGCTCGAAGTCCTCACCGATTGCGACGTAGCGTTCGAAGTATCCCTGCAGCCCGAACTCTCCGCCCTTGAATCCGGGTGAGTTCTGTTCGCCGGGGAGGTAGCAGTTTCCTCCGACCTTGACGCCGGGTGCGTCGCACTTCCCGCTTGCGACATGGAAGCCCGTCACCTTGAAGGCTGCGAAGCGACTGATGTTGTAGCTCCCACCGCTTCCACCGCTTCCTGCCGTGTAGGAATCGTAGAGCGGGATCAGGACGGTCTTGCCGAGCAGCCCTGCGATGTAGTCGTCGGGGCAACCGCCTGCCTTGGTGTCGGAGCTACCTGGGACCCCATCCTCCGGAACACCTACCTCCACGATGACCTCGCAGTCAGGGCTGCCGTCTCCGTCGATGTCATCGCCCTCGAGCCAGCCGAAGCCGCCTGGGTATCCGGGCGCGCAGTCGGCCGGGTTCTTCGAGCCTTTGCCCGGGCCGATGAGCAGAAGGATAAACGGGTCGCCGGTCGTCTCCGTGCCGGGGTCGAAGTGTTTGGAGAGCTCGCACTCGGCGATCGCCAAGGGGATCGTCGACCCCTTCTCGGGTGAGCCCCACTCGGCGGTGGCACGCGCTCGGACGGTCGTATTGTTCGGGTCGGCATCGCCGTCGACCAAGGATGCGAAGAAGTGCGGGAACTCTGCCGCAGCTGCCAGACGGACGGTGTTGTTCGCGAGGTCGAGGAGTTCGATCTCCGCCGCTCCATCGACAGGGGTTCCGCTGTTGTCCCCGATGAACGTATTGCCCGTGGACGCAGCTGTCGAGGTGCTACAAAGTGCTTCGTCCTTCGCGCACATCTTCGCGACAGCAAGCGCGGCGGCGTCCGCTCCGTGCTGAAGTTGCGTGCGTTCGGCGTGTTGCGCTGATACATCGAGCGCGAGCGCTCCGATACCCATGAGCGGGATCATCAGCAATGCGATGAGCACCGCGTTGGCGCCGCGCTCCTCTCGGAACACCGTCTGGCTGTGCTGCGTCAACCACCGCATGGCATCGTTCCTGTCGCGCTGAGTGTGATCGGACTGCCGAGTGCGTCGGCAAACCAGGTGGTGATCGAACCGGGTGAAACCTCGATCACCGATGACGCGATCTCCGCGCCCTCGCAATCGATGTCGATGTCGATCGTGGCGGAGGACCAGTCGACGAAGCCCGGGATCGCCGTTGCCCGGTCGGTTGCCTCCTGAACGACGTCGGCATCCTCGGGATGGATCGCAGCGTAGCGGGCGGAAATCCTGGCACCGTCCGCGATCGTCGCCTGAATGTTCCAGAGCCGGGAGAATTCGAGCACCGTGATGAGCAGCATGATCACCAGCGGGAAGACGAGAGCGAACTCGACCGCAGCAGCTCCACGCTCACCCTGACGTTTCCTCATCGGAACCCAACCCTACTGCGAAGGGGGTCCGGGGAGCACGATCGCCCCCCGAACCCCGCTGACAGGCTTTGCGCAGTCAGGTCAGCTGACGCCCTGGCCGGCCATCCACGTGCCGATGGCAGCGACGAAGTCATCGAGGATACCGGTGAGCGCGGTCGCCGCGACAACCAGCGCGATGGCGACGAGACCGAGGACGAGCGCGTACTCGGTGGCAGTCGCGCCTTCCTCCTGGCTGCGGAGCGTGGCGAGACGGGCCTGGGCCTTGGCAACAAGCTTGGACATGAGTGACACCCTTCGGGTCGAACAGAATCTGGGGTGCCGCCCACACGTGCAAGCGGCGAGTGAACCGTATCGATGCGAACGAATCAGACGCTATGCCCCACTTCGGGGCACCCCCTGATTGGGTACAGGCAGGGGTACAAACGTGATCTGCCCGTAACCGAGTAATCGTCATCCGAGTGCTAGTGTCCGCTTTTCGGGGGACACGAGGGTCGAGGTCAGGGGACAGCCGAGAATACGCGAGTCGCGATCGACCCGTCAGGCCCGCAGAAGCACCAACGCCAGCACCGCCCCCGCCAGCATCGACGGCCCGAACGGCACCGATCCGCGCAGCGTCACCCGCCGCAGCGCGAGCGCCACGATCGCCACGATTCCGCCGACGAGGAACGCCCCGAACAGCCCTGCGACCCACATCACCCACCCGAACCATCCGAGCGCCAACCCCAGCGGAAGCGCGAACTTCACGTCGCCCATGCCCATCGCCTTCGGCGAGATCAACGCGAGCACGAAGTAGAAGAGGAACATGCCGGCGGAGCCGGCGGCCGCCCAGGCGAGCGCGAGCCACTCGCCCGTGAGGGCGGACGCGGGGACGAGCAGCACCGCGACCACGAACAGGGTCGGGAAGACCATGGCGTTCGGGAGGCGCTTCTCGGTGAGATCGACGATCGAGAGGGCGACGCCGGCGGCGGCGAGCGCGAGGAGGGCCGGCAGCACGGGGTCGAGGTCGTAGCGCCAGGCGAGCACCGCGAACAGGAGGGCGGTCGTGCCCGCCGACCAGACGCGAATGGCGCGCAGCGGCATCCGCTCGCTCGGATCGCGACGGATGTTGCGATCGGTCCACGCGGCCAACGGCCACCAGCCGAGCACGGCACCGACGATCGCGGCCCCGACGGCGAGGGCGACGGGGGCGAGGGGCATGGAGTGCAGCGTAGCGCGGCGCGCGATGGCCGGGCGGCGTAGGCTCCCCAGCGAAGCGACCGACGAGGGGGAACGCATGGACGAGGTGCAGGCGACGTACGACGCCGTGGCGAACGAACTGCTCGAAGACGCCGACTACGACGTGGATGCCACGCCCGACGGGTTGCTTGTGAAGGGCAAGCTGTTCGCGTTCCTCGACGGCGGCGAACTCGTGGTCGACCTGCCGGAGGCGCGGTCGTCCGACCTGCAGCAGCGTGGCATCGTCGTGCCGTTCCACTCGACGCGCGGCGGCGACAGCCGCACCTGGGTGCGCGTCGCCGACCGCGAGCTCTGGTCCGAGCTCGCCCGCGAAGCGCACGAGTTCGTCGGCGAGCCGCGGGTCGGGCGGCAGTCGTAGCGCCTGGGCTCGACGCGCTCAGCCGCCGAACTCGACCACGTCGGGCAACACGTACTCGCGCGCGAGCACGCTGTCGCCGGGCTTGTAGACGCGGAAGAGGAAGTTCCAGCCCTCGCTGATGTCGAGGCGGTTCGGCTTGTCGCCGATGATCTCCTCCGAGCCGAAGTACACGGTGAACGTGCCGTCGTCGTTGTAGTGCGTCGTCGCTGGGCTGAGCGTGGCGTTGTCGGAGTGGAAGAACGCGTCGTCGCCGTAGACGGCGATCGACCAGAACGCGTCGTTGGGCGGCACGGTGTAGGTGGCGGTGTAGGCCTTCGACGCATCCGCCGGGCCGGTGTAGTTGATGTACACCGCCTCCCTCTCGGGGAACAGGCCCCATGCGCCCGCGACCGCGAGGTGACGCGTCTCCTCGTCGACCTCGCCGCGACGGCCCATCCATTCGGCCGGGTACTGGGTGTACGTACGGAACTCCTGCTCGTACTGCGCGCGGAGCGCGAACATCGAGTCGTAGTCCCAATCGGCGGGCACGAAGTCCTCGGCGCTGCCGGCCTCGATCGTGAACGAGCGCAGCACCTCGACGACCTTCGCGATCTCGTCCTCGTCGCGCATGTCGTGCAGCTCGACGCGCGGCACGGCGACGCAATAGCGGGTCGGCGAGTCGATCTCGTGCCAGCCCGGCTCGTGGAAGACGTCGACCGTGTAGTGGTCGTTGTCGATGACCATCAGCGAGACGTACCGCCCGTCGGCGACCTCGGGCACGTGGACCCGGGCGCCCTCGGCGGTGTCGATCACGCCGCCGCCGTAGAGCGTGTCGCGGTTCATCCGCACCACGGGCTGCTCGTCGGTCGGCACCGGCCGGCTGATCAGGTAGAAGTGGTTCACCTTTCCGCCGGCGCGCTGCTGGAAGACCGCGAACCGGCCGTCCACCTCCGCGCGGATGTAGGTCTCGGGCGTCACGGTCACTGCCATCGGTTCTCCCCCTCGTCGGCGATGCTCTCATCGTAGAACGGAGAGGCGTCTACGGATCGAGCGTCGAGACGTCGCCGACGAGCTCACGATCCGACCCGCTCACAGCGGAACCGCCTCACCGAGCACCCGGTCCGCCAGGTGCTCCTGAAGTGAACGAGCCGGAACGACGTCGTCCTGGGCTCCGAGGAGGTCTGCAAGCTCAGCTTCGAGACGTGCAAGCGAGAACAGACCGGTCCCCGGCTCAAGGTCGACGAGGAGATCGATGTCGGAATCAGCACTGTCGGCACCGGTCGCGACGCTGCCGAACACCCGCACGTTGCGGGCGCCTCAGCGGCATCCTGCACCTGGTCTTCGGCGCCCTCGGGTTCGCCGCCGTCGCAGCGGCGGCGCTCGCGTATGCCGGGTTGAGCCGGCGCGTCGGGGCACCGAAGCGGGCAGCGCTCGGGATCGTGCTCGGCGTGGTCATCGTCGCGGGGTTCTTCGGCGGCGCCGCGCTCTCGACCACCCCGGCCGGCGTCGCCCTGCTGTGGCTGGCAGTCGTCGCGGCGTGGACGTGGCTCGCGGTGGCGTCGGCGCACGTGTACGCGTGGTCGCCGCATCCGCTCGGCGCGTCCGCGACGGCGGGCACGGCGACGGTGACGACCACCGATCCCTGAGGAGCGCTCGTGCAAGTCGTGGAGCCGCCGGTCGGATACCGATCGTGAGCCGACGCGACAGACGGCCCGACCGGCGCTCGCGGATCGAGTGGCACTCCCCTAGTGTTCGTCCCATCGGCGGGGGCCGACCACCGCCGGAAGGGAAGGCAATGATGCGCATCCGGTCCCTCACCACCGTCGCCCTCGCCGCCGCGATCGCGACGTTCGGAATCGCCGCCCCGGCGAACGCCGCGCCACCGGCCCACAGCAACGCACCCGCGGCGACCGCCGCCGCCGGCATACCCGACGGGCAGGACGTCACCATCACCTATGGCCTCAACCGCGGAGCCCAAGCCGTCGCCGACCAGGCCTGCGAGCTCGACGGCGTCGAGATCCCCTGCGACGACGTCGCCGACAGCACCACCAAGAAGGCGTCGACCTACTCGGTCGACCTGACCGGCCTATCCGTCGGCGACCACGTCTTCACGGTGACGTTCGAACTCACCGACGGCGGCACGGCATCCGCGTCGGCCGAGTTCACCATCGAGCAGACGCTCGAGGAAGCGTGCGCCTACCTGACCGGAATCCTGACCACGTCGGAGACCGAGACCTGGGTGTGGAAGTGCATCGCGAACCCGTACACGGGCAGCATTCCGACCCCGATCGAGCTGGTCGAGACCGGGGTCGACGTGCTCACGCCGTACTGCCCGTCGGGCGACTTCAGCGGCTCGTTCGCCTCAGCGCCACCGCTGCTCGGAGAGTGGTACTGCAACGCCTGATCGGCCGCGGGAAGCGGCGCCCGAGACCTCGCCGTGCGGCTAGACCTCGCCCCGCGAGATACCCACCATCTCGTCGCGCGGCACGACCTTGATGCGCGTGCGCTCCTCGGCGGAGCCGAGTGCGAGTTCGTGCTCGTCGAGGCGGTGCCATCCGTCGAGGTCGGTCCACTGGATGCCGCGGGACTCGAGCAGTTCGATCACCGATTCCTCCGACGGCGACTCGGGCCGCCACCAGTTGCCGAGGTCGTTGATGAGGTGCTTGATGGTCTCCATGGCGTCGGACTTCGTATGGCCGATGAGGCCGACCGGCCCGCGCTTGATCCAGCCGGTCGCGTAGACGCCGTACATCTGGCGCGACTGTCCGGTCTCCTTGTCGCGCATGAGCACCTGGCCCTCGTGGTTCGGGATGACGCCGAACTTCTTGTCGAAGGGGATGCCCGGCAGCGGCGAGCCGAAGTAGCCGACCGCGCGGTAGAGCGCCTGGATCGGGATCTCGCGGATCTCGCCGGTGCCGACGACCCCGCCCTCACCGTCGGGCGCGGTGCGCTCGTACCGCAGCGCGGCCACGTGCCCGGACCCGTCGGACACGACCTCGAGCGGCTTGGCGAAGAAGTGCAGGTGCAGGCGACGCGATGCCTGTCCGGTTTCGCGCTGGCGCCACTGCTGCAGCACCTTGTCGATGACGAAGACCTGCTTGTTGCCCGCGACCGCGGCGCGCGCGGCGTCGTCGTAGTCGAAGTCCTCGTCGTAGACGATCATGTCGACGTCGCGCAGTTCGCCGAGCTCGCGGAGCTCGAGCGGCGTGAACTTCACCGAGGTCGGGCCACGGCGCCCGAACACGTGCACATCCGTCACGGGCGAGGCCTTCAGCCCCTCGTAGACGTTCGCCGGGATCTCGGTCGGCAGCAGGTCCTCGGGATGCTTCGCGAGCATCCGCGCCGCGTCGAGCGCCACGTTGCCGTTGCCGATCACACCGACCGACTGCGCTTCGAGCGGCCACTCGCGCGGGTAGTCGGGGTGCCCGTCGTACCAGCTCACGAAGTCCGCCGCGCCGTACGAGCCCTCGAGCTCGATGCCCGGGATGTGCAGGTCGGCATCCTTCACCGCCCCGGTCGCGAAGATCACCGCGTTGTAGTGGTTCTTCAGGTCGGCGAGCGTGATGTCCTCGCCGTAGCGCACGTTGCCGAAGATGCGGATGTCGCCGCGGTCGAGCACCTCGCGGAGCGCCGTGATGATGCCCTTGATGCGCGGATGGTCGGGCGCGACGCCGTACCGCACGAGCCCGTACGGTGCAGGCAGGTGGTCGAACAGGTCGATCGAGACATCGAAGTTCCGCTCGGACTTGAGCAGGATGTCGGCCGCGTAGATGCCGGCCGGGCCGGCGCCCACGATGGCCAGGCGCAACTTGTTCCTCGTCACCGGCGGTGACCTCCTGTCGTCGATGAAGGAGCGGAGCTCAACTCGAGCGCTCCACGATGGTGTCGGCGAAGCGCGTCAGCGCCTTCTTCACGCTGCCCTCGGGCACGGGCGCGAGGGCGGCGACCGCCTCGTGCGCCCAGCGGTGCGCCTCGGCGAGCGTCGAGCGCGTCGCCTCGTGCTCGCGCAACTCGTCGACGAGGGCGTCGACCGTCGCACGCGACGGCACGATCCGGGCGGCGAGCGTGTTCGTGTCGAACGGGTCGCCCGCCTCGTCGGCCGGCGCGGGGAGCACGTCGCGGCGGATCCGGTCGAGCAGGTCGGCCGACGAGGCATCCGTCTTCGCCAGCAGCTCGAGCCGCAGCAGCGGCAGCGTCACGACGCCCGCGCGCAGGTCGGTGCCGGGCACCTTGCCCGTCTCCTCCGGCTGCGGCGACAGGTCGATCACGTCGTCGATGAGCTGGAACGCGACGCCGATCTTCTCGCCGAATTCGATGATCGGCGCCTCGAGCGCCGGGTCGGCGTTGCCGAAGATGACGCCCGACTGCGCGGCCGCCGCGATGAGCGACCCGGTCTTGTCGGCCAGCACCTGGATGTAGTGCTCGATCGGGTCTTCATCGGGGTCGGGCCCGACGGTCTCGTTGAGCTGGCCCAGCACCAGGCGCTCGAACGTGTCGGCCTGCATGCGGATGGCGCGCTCCCCGAGCTTCGCCATGAGCTGGCTCGCGCGCGCGAACAGCAGGTCGCCCGTCAGGATCGCGACCGAATTGCCCCACACCGTCTGCGCGCTCGGCACGCCGCGCCGGCGCTCCGACTCGTCCATGACGTCGTCGTGGTACAGCGAACCGAGGTGCGTGATCTCGATCGCCATCGCCGCCGTCACGACATCGTCGACGGCGCCGTCGCCGAGCTGCGCGGTCAGCAGCGTCAGCATCGGCCGCACGCGCTTGCCGCCCGCCTCGAGCAGGTAACGGCTCGTGACATCCGCCACCGTGTCCGCGAAGCGGACCTGCTCGGCGAGCCCCACCTCGACGCGCTCAAGCCCGTCGTCGATGGCCCGAGCCATGGCGCGATCGGCCGCGGAGGCGAACACCCGCTCGCTGAGGCCGAGATTGGCCGCGAGCGAGGAGGCGCGACGGACCGTGTGGCTCGGATTCACGTGCCCCAGCCTACCGAGAGCGAGCCGAGCGGATGCTGCGAGCTTGTCGAACGCGGAGGCGTCAGCTGTCCACGTCGGCGACGGGCTCGCCGGGCTCGCCGGACGCGCCGAGCCCGCCGGGCTCGCCGGGTTTGCCGGGCCCGCCGGGCTTGCGCGCGCGGTGCAGCGCGACGATGCCGGCCGTCAGGTTGCGCCACGCGACATCCGCCCACCCGCTCTCGCGGATCCACGTCGCGAGCGTCGGCTGGTCGGGCCACGCGTTGATCGACTCGTTGAGGTAGTCGTAGGCGTCGTCGTTCGAGCTCGACAGCTTCACGAGCGGCGGCATGACGACCTTCTGGTAGAAGTCGTAGCCCGCGCGCACGACCCCCACCGGCGGGTGCGAGAACTCGCACACGACGAGGCGTCCGCCCGGCTTCGTCACCCGCAGGAACTCGGCGAGCGCGACCTTCGGCTCCTTCACGTTACGCAGGCCGAAGGAGATGGTGACGGCATCGAACTCGTCGTCGCCGAACGGCAGCTTCATCGCGTCGGCCTCGACGAACACGAGGTTCGGCACGTGCGCCTGGCGGCGGCGGCCGACCTCGATCATCCCGGGCGAGAAGTCCGCGGCGACGACGCTCGCGCCCGACTTCGCGAGGCTGGCGCTCGACGTGCCCGTCCCCGCGGCGACGTCGAGGATGCGCTCGCCGCGCTTCGGCGCGACCGCCTTCGTCGTCGCGACACGCCACAGTGCGGCGTTGCCGACGGAGAGCACCGCGTTGGTGCGGTCGTAGCGCGCCGCGACCCGGTCGAACATCGCCGAGACGTCACGGGGGTCCTTGCCGAGGTCTGCGCGCGTCATGCCTGCGAGTCTACGGTCGCCCGGCTGGGCGGGCGCGGTGAGGGCGCCGGGGTCGGGGGCCGGCGCCGGGGGCCGGGGCCCGGGGTGGGCGGCCCGGGGGTCGGAGCCGGGGACCCGAGTCGCGGTGCCTCGGGGCCTCAGGCGGATGCCGCGAGGCCGGCGCTGCCCGCGCCATCCGCTCGCCGTCGCCGGACGCCCCTCAGCGCACGCGAGTTCGCAGGACCACACGCGCCATCCCCCGCGTCCAGCACCCATCGCCCACCTCATCCTGCACACCGCCCCGCCGGGGCCGGATGCCGCGAGGCCGGCGCTGCCCGCGCCATCCGCTCGCCGTCGCCGGACGCCCCTCAGCGCACGCGAGTTCGCAGGACCACACGCGCCATCCCCCGCGTCCAGCACCCATCG
>ENA-ORCZ01000275-ORCZ01000275.1-marine-metagenome-genome-assembly--contig:-NODE-275-length-29437-cov-4.324693_pt1 | contig 29437 bp, 29 predicted proteins | sample MGYA00237785_ERZ508519 | MGnify/ENA primary metagenome ERZ508519 (study PRJEB26189, sample SAMN06268790) | marine metagenome | isolation source: Bioluminescent Bay, La Paraguera, Puerto Rico | place...
GTGAATATCTTGTTGAGAACGAAAGCGGGAAGCCCCGCGGCGAAGCCCGCAAGCACCGAAGCCGTGAGCAGCGTTGTCTCGCGACCGAACGCGCCCCGCTCGAACAGCAGGGCGACGAGTTCCGCAGGAATGACGATCAACGCAACCGCCGCCGGAACAGTCAGCGCAAGACCGAATTCAAGGCTGCGGTTTTGCAGGTATATTGCTTCCTTGATGTCCTGCGCCTTGAGCGCGCGGGACAGTTCCGGAAGCAGCACCACGCCCACGGCGATGCCGATGACGCCGAGCGGTAGCTGGTAGAGGCGGTCGGCGAAATACAGCAGCGCGTTGGCGCCTTCCTGCATCGAGGCGATGATCTGGCCGACGGCGATGTTGATCTGCGTGACGCCGCCGGCGACGACGCCCGGAATGCCGAGGATCAGCAGGCGTTTGGCCGAGCGGGTATAGCGGGGCCGGACAATCGGGATGCGGAAGCCGAGCCGTTTCAGGTCGATGATGACGACGATCAGCTGGACGATGCCTCCGACGGTGACGCCGACCGAAAGAATGATGCCGAGGCTGAGGTCTTCCTTGATGCCGAGGAAGAGCACCGTGCCCAACACCGCGCTCATCACCACGTTGAGCATGACGGGCGCGAAGGCGGCTGCGGCGAAGCGCTGGTAGGTGTTGAGAATGCCGCCGATGAAGGCGAGCAGCGACATGAAGATGAGATAGGGAAAGGCGATCCGCGACATCAGCACGGTGAGGTCGAATTTCTCCGGATCTTCCACAAATCCAGGCGCCAGGGCCCAGACCACCAGCGGCATGAAGATCTGCGCCAGGGCCGTCAGCACAAGCAGGCAGAACAGCAGCGCGGATCCGATCTCCGCCGCAAAGCGCTTCGCGCCTTCCTCGCCCTCTTCCTCGACCGTGCGGCCGAACAACGGGATGAAGGCCGAGTTGAAGGCGCCCTCCGCGAAGAGACGTCGGAAGAGATTGGGCAGGCGGAAGGCGACCACAAAGGCATCGGCAACCGGTCCCGCGCCGACCGCTGCAGCCAGCAGCACGTCACGGACGAAGCCGAGCAGTCGGCTCAGCAGCGTCGCACTGCCGACGGTTGCGAAATTGCGGACGAGACTCATTTGGAAGGGGGCTCCGGAGAGGTGTGAAGGCTCACTTATGACGCCTGCCGCTGCGCCTTGCGGGCCACCGGCGCTGCCGGATCGAGTTCCACATTGCCCTCCACCGCGTCGGCAAGCCGTTCACGAATGATTTCCTGGCGGCCGATATTGGCGATCTTCTGTCCGGTCAGGTCGGTCACGTAGAAAACGTCGACCACCTTCTCGCCGAAGGTCGAGATATGCGCCGAGCCGATATTGAGGTTGAGCGTCGCGATGGAGCGCGTGAGGTCGAAGAGCAGTCCCGGCCGGTCGAGACCGGCGATCTCCAGCACCGTGTAGTCGTCCGACAGGGAATTGTTGACGAGAACCTCGGTCGCGACCTTGAAGGCCTTCATCCGGCCCTTGACGGCGCTCTTCCTGGAAACGGGCTCGGGCAGTTTTTCCTCGCCGCGCAAGGTTGTCTCGATCAGCTGCGCGATGCGCTCGCCGCGCCGGCGTTCGTCCTCGTCGTCCGGCAGCTCCCGGCCGATGAAGATGGTATCGAGCGCATAGCCGTCGGTGGTCGTATCGATCTGCGCATCGACGATGTTGGCGCCGGTGGTGAAGCAGGCACCCGCGATGATCGACAGGAGCCGAGGATGGTCCGGCGCCATGATGGTCAGCTCCGTCACGCCCTCGAAGGCGCGCGGGGTCACCTGAAAGGCGAGTTGCTTCTTCTCCTTGTCGGCCTTGTGCAGCAGTTCCGCATGCGCCGCCAGCCGGTCCGGTTCCGTGCGCAGCCAGTAGGCGGGATAATGCCGCTTCAGATAGGCGTTGCGGTCCTTCGCGCTCCAGTGTGCGAGCTTTGAACCGAGGTCCTCCTTGGCCTGCTCGATGGTCTGGCGGTGGGACAACTTGGTGTGCCCGCCGGACAGATGCGGCTCGGTGGCGTAGTAAAGCGTGCGCAGAAGCTGGCCCTTCCAGCCGTTGAAGACACCCGGGCCGACGGCGCGGATATCGGCAACCGTCAGGATCAGAAGCAACTTCAGCCGCTCCAGCGACTGCACAGTGTTGGCGAAATCGGTCACCGTCTTGCGGTCGGACAGATCGCGCGACTGGGCGATGGTGCTCATGTCGAGATGGTGTTCGATCAGCCAGGCGACGGTCTCGGTCTCCGCGTCGTTGAGGCCGAAGCGCGGGCACAGCTTGCGGGCGACCTTGGCCCCGGCGATCGAATGGTCTTCCGGCCGGCCCTTGGCGATGTCGTGCAGGAACATCGCCACATAGAGCACCTTGCGGTTCTGAAGCGTCAGGATGAGATCGGTCGCCAGCGGGTGGTCGTCACCCGAATTGCCGCGCTCGATATCCGCCAGCACGCCGATGGAGCGGATCAGGTGCTCGTCGACCGTGTAGTGGTGATACATGTTGAACTGCATCATCGCGACGACCTTGCCGAATTCCGGCACGAAGCGGCCGAGAAGGCCGGTCTCGTTCATCTTCCGCAGCGCCTTTTCCGGCGTGTGCCGCGAGGTCAGGATCGACAGGAAAAGCCGGTTGGCCTCCGCATCGTTGCGCAATTCCGTGCCCACCAGCTTCAGCGAATGCCGGATCAGCCGGGTCAGGTCCGGATGCATGTTGTAGGCGTGCTTGTCGGCAAGCTGAAAAACGCGCAGCAGATTGGTCGGGTCGCTCTCGAACACCGTGTCGGAGGTGGCGTTGAGGCGGTTGTTTTCGACGATGAAACCGGTCACCCCCTCCACCGGCTTCGGCGCGCCGGAGACCCGGCCGGCCCGCAGGCGCCGCATCATGCCGGAAAAACCCTTGCCGCGCGGCTCCTTCACATGCTCCTCCTCCAGGGCGGCGCAGATGATGCGGGTGAGGTCACCCACGTCCTTGGCCACGAGGAAGTAGTGCTTCATGAAGCGCTCGACATCCTTCATGCCCGGATGCTGGGTATAGCTCAGCCGGATGGCGATCTCCCGCTGCACGTCGAACGACAGGCGCTCCTCTGGCCGCCCGGTCAGGAAATGCAGATGGCAGCGCACCGCCCAGAGGAAGTCCTCCGATTTCTTGAAGCGGGTATATTCGGACCGGGTGAGGACGCCCTTCTTGACGAGGTCCGACTGCCTGTCGACGCGATAATGGTACTTGGCGATCCAGAAAAGCGTGTTGAGATCGCGCAGGCCGCCCTTGCCTTCCTTGATATTGGGCTCCACCAGATAGCGCGAGGCGCCCTGGCGCTTGTGGCGGTCGTCCCGCTCCTGAAGCTTGGCGGCGATGAATTCGGAACTGGTACCTTCGACGACCTCCTTGTCGAAGCGGCTCACCAGTTCGTTGAAAAGATCCTCGTCGCCCCAGATGTAGCGCGCTTCCAGGATGGCGGTGCGGATGGTCATGTCGGCCCTGGCAAGCCGCAGGCACTCGTCGATGTTGCGGGTGGCGTGGCCCACCTTGAAGCCGAGATCCCAGAGCATGTAGAGGATATATTCCACCACCTGCTCGCCCCACGGCGTCTGCTTGTAGGGCAGAACGAACAGGAGGTCGATGTCCGATCCCGGCGCGAGCGTGCCGCGGCCATAACCGCCGACGGCGGCAACCGACATGCGTTCGGCGGCAGACGGGTTCTTGATGCGGTAGACGTGATTGAGGGCGAAATCGTAGATCACGCGGATCAATTCGTCCTGGATGAAGGACAGGCGGCCGGCGCACAGCAGCCCGCCGCCATCCTCGTCGAGCATCTCCTGGACACGGCCGCGAGCGTCCTTCACCACCTGCTTCAACTCGCCAAGCACGGCAGAGCGGATCTTGTTGTCCGAGCCGTCGCCGTCGCTTGAGGCGGTCAGCGCGCTCAGGCGCGCACGCAAGGCATCGGCGTCGATCAGTCCGGCAAGCTCTTCCTGGGAAAGTTTCATACTGGTCCGGTGTTTCTTTGTGCGGATCGAGTTTGTTGCAGCTTATATAGGGAATGGCCTTGAAGGACACGTAAATCGTTTCAGGAGCGGTTCCCGTGCTGCCGGTCTGCCGTGTACCGTGAACTTGCTCGCTCGTCGTTCCCCACGGCGTCATCGCCGCAACCGCTTTCGCGGGCATAAACTCCAGCGGAGACCCGGGAAACCGCATCGCTGCACCCGGTATGACTATCACAGGAAACGCGAGCCCGCTAAACCCCGTCCTTTGCGGCCGCCACGCGCAACTGGTGCAGCAGGCCGCTCAAGGATTCTTCCGACAGACCGCCGATCTTCAGCGCCAGCTGGTTGGCAAGTTCCGTCGCTTTCGGGTCCATGCCGGCGGTGTCGATCGTTACCCTCGGGTCGGAGAGTTCGGCAAGCCGCTGGATTTCCTCCGCCTCGTCCCAGATGACGTTGAAATAGGTGATGATCCGCTGCACGAGGAACCAGGTCGGCTTGCCGCGCTTCCCGTGTTCCAGCGCCGAGAGATAGGCACTGGAAACGGAAAGGGCCGACGCCATCTCCTTCAGGGAGACGCCCCGTTTCAGTCTCAGTTCCCGGATCTTTGCACCAAGCGGGGTCACGGATCCTACCTTTTTCGTCTTATGCGCACATAAAGGGCGCCGCTGCCGCCATGGCTCGCATGGGCTTCCTCGTATCCGAGCACCACGGATCTGAGGTCAGGCAACGCCAGCCACTGGGGCACCATTCTGCGTAAAACGCCGCGCTCGTCCATATAGGCGCGTGTCTCGCCGCCGCCCTTGCCGGTGATCACCAGAACGACCTTGCAGCCGCGCGCCTGGGCGTGAACGAGAAAGCCGCGCAGCCGGTCATGCGCCTGGTGCTGGGTGAGGCCGTGCAGGTCGATGCGCGCGTCGATCGGCTTGACGCCGCGCACGAGCTTGCGGCGGTAGCGGTGCTCGAGCTGGTGCAGGGGCAGCGGTGCGGCCGGCTGGCGGACAGCCGCGGGGGCCTGGATGGCGGTCTCGGTCTTGGGCGTTGCCACCACAGCGCCGGGCTCCGCGTCCTTGAGTTTTTCCAGCTCCGCTGTGAGTTCCTGTGCCCGCTCTGGATGAAGCGGCGTCAGCGTCCTGGCGACCTTGCCCCACAGGTCCCGGTCTTCCGGAGACAGCGCCCCCTTTTTCCCCCGCCGCGCCATCGGTCAGTCGACCGCCTCGTTTATGGCGCCTTCCGGCACCAGTACCGTGAAGTCCGCCGCATGGCGGATCTCGCCCGCCAGGGCACCCGCGTCCGCACCCGAGCCGGTGAAGATGTCACCCCGCGCGGGGCCCTTGATGGCCGAACCCGTATCATCGGCCACCATCAGCCGCGCGAAGGTCTCGTTGGTGCTGTCCGGATCATCAAGCTCCGAGGCAACGAAGATCAGGGCGCCATAGGGCAGGAAGGTCGGATCGACGGCGAGACTGCGTCCGGCTGTCAGCGGCAGGCCGGCGGCGCCGAGCGGACCCTCGTCCGGGCTGATTTCCTCAACCTTGCGAAAGAAGATATAGGACCGGTTTTCCTTGAGAAGCGGCTCTACCTGGTCCGGATGGGCTGCCAGCCAGGTCCTGAGACCGGTCATCGTGAAGTCTTCCGGTGTGCCCTCGCCGCGGGTGACGAGAAGACGCGCAATGCCCGTGTAGGGGTGGCCCGTCTTGCCGGCATAACCGACCCGCATCGCCGATCCGTCGGCAAACCGCAGCCTGGCGGAGCCCTGCACATGGACGAAAAAGGCGTCGACCGGATTGGCGAGCCAAACAAGTTCGAGCTGTTCGTGATCGAGCGCGCCGTCCATGATAGCGCCCCGGTCGGGCATTTCCGTCAGCTTGCCGCCGACCCGGCGACCATGGCTGAGGCCGGCCGGCCAGTCCTCGGGCCGGTTGTCGTCCGTGACGGGCTCGAGGCCTTCCGGTTTCGTGTGCAGTGGCACTGGGAATTCGGACGTTCTAAACCGGGATGCACTGAGTTCCGGTTCGAAATAGCCGGTGACGAAACCCTTTTGCGCGACCCGGTAGGGACGGAATTGCTTTTCGAAAAAGCGGCGGGCCTCGGCCACCCCTTTCCCGGCCTCTTCTTCCGCCTTCCGGCACAGCAATTGCAGCGCCTCCGGTGACAGCCGGGGCTGAACTTTGTTTTCCTTGAAGATCTCGGGCTTCCTGCAAAGGCGCAGGTAACTGTCAAGCGCCGCGCGGTGATCGTCGCCCTGCCAGCCCGCCAGCGCGGAAAAGGAGATTTCCTCGAACCGGTCCGGGATCCGCGGGCCTTGCGCCATGGCGGGGGCAGCTCCTGAAATGAAAAGCGGCGCGGCCAGAACCGCGCCCTTTAGAAATGCGTCAAGCCGGCAGGCCGGCCCGGGACGTGTCGTCCGCTTCCCCCGCATCATGGTCAGTCGGCGGATTCGGTCGCAACCAGCTTCCAGTTCGGATCCCGGGAATTGGTATCCCGGGCGAACGTCCAGATGTCGATCACCTCGCTCACCTTGGAGGGATCGCCGTCCACCACCTCGCCCGCCTTGTTCCGCGTCGCGGAAATAAGCTGGCTGTGGATCTTGACCGTGACCTGAGCGGTCGAGCCCTTCAGCGCCGCTTCCACGATTTCGGCCTTGTCGATGCCGACAAAGGTGGATTCGATGGTCTCGCCGCGTTTTTCGCGCTCGTCGATGGCGGCGACGAAGCCTTCGTAGACTTCTCGTGACAGAAGGTTCTTGAGCGCCTTCTTGTCGCCGTCGGCAAAGGCCATGACGATCATTTCATATGCCGCCTGCGCACCTTCAAGGAAGGGTTCGGGTTCGAAGCTGCGGTCGACGGAGAGGATCTGCTTGAGCGCGCTGTTGAGTGCCGAGCCGGCCGGGGCAACCTTGTCGATCACCACATTGCCGCCCGACCCGTGCGTTTCAACCGGTTCCGGCTGATCGGAGGTCTGGTTCGGCAAGGGGATCACGTTGTCCTGTCCGTTGCCGTTGCCATTGGCCCGGTCCCGCGGCTGATCCTGTTTGGAATAGGGATCGAAGGGAGGGCGCTCGTTGCCGGTGCGCTTGCCCAGCACCGACCGCAACCTGAACAGGATGAAAACCGCCAGGCCCAGAAGCAGAAGGTTCAAGGGGTCAAAAATCTCGTTCATCGTAACTTCCGGTTACCCTTCTAGAGGCTCAGGTGCCGCTTCCGTTTCTTGGATCGAGCGTCGCCAGTGCGCAAGGTCAATAGGTTCCTATTTAGGGGGTCCTTGAACCAGCATCCAGACCCAAGAGCAAGTCAGATTTTCTGCCAAGCCGGTCTTTCCGTGACTGCCTGCTCGCATTTTTGCGACTGAATGTCTACCTTATGGCCAAATAGCTTATCAGACGATGGAGGTCCCGTGGGACTTTATATCATTGCCGCAATCCTTCTGCTGCCCTTGATCGAGATTGCGGTCTTCATCTGGGTGGGCGAACTGATCGGTGTCCTGCCGACGGTTCTCCTGACGGTGGTCACGGCGCTCGCCGGCACGTTGATGCTGCGCCAGCAGGGGCTGTCGCTGCTGATGCGCATGCAGAAGGAACTGGATGCCGGCCGCTCGCCGGGCAATGAGGTAATGCAGGGAGCTATGATCGTTCTTGCCAGCATTCTCCTGCTGATTCCGGGCTTTGTCACCGATGCCGTCGGCCTTCTCCTGTTCGTTCCGCCGGTGCGCGAGGCGCTGGCCCGCTTCATCATCTCAAGATCAAACGTGGTGATCGTTGAAGGTACGGCGGGCGGACGCCGGCCACGGGAAGGCGTCGTGGATCTCGACGAAGCCGACTGGTCGGAAAAGAAGGACACGCCTTCCGCCGAAGGCGAAAAGCCGAGGCTGAGCCCCTGGGAGGACGGTTCCGGCAATGCCAAGCCGTGACGTCACGTCGCTGCCCGGCCCGGTCACCAATTTGTGACAACCGGTGTATTCGTTAAATTTACCATTTCCGGTTAAGTCTGCCTCCGATCCGCACAGGCATGGACGAGTACATGCCCCAGAAACGGAACAGGCAAGCTTGAGATGAGCGCTGCACGTGTCGACTGGGTAGATACAGCCAAGGGCATCTGCATCATCTTCGTGGTGATGATGCATTCCGTCCTGGGCGTGGAGGCCGCCGCCGGCGAGACGGGCTGGATGCACGCTGTCGTCGCCTTTGCCGCGCCGTTCCGCATGCCGGATTTTTTCCTGATTTCCGGTCTCTTCCTGTCGAATGTCATCGATCGCGGCTGGAAACTCTATCTCGACCGCAAGGTCGTGCATTTCGCTTACTTCTATGTGCTCTGGATGACGATCCAGTTTCTGGTCAAGGCGCCGGTCTTCGTCGATGAACTGGGACCGCGCGGCACGCTGGATTTTTATCTCGTCAGCTTCGTCGAGCCCTTCGGCACGCTGTGGTTCATCTACATGCTGCCGATCTTCTTCGTCGTCTGCAAGGCTGCGCACGACTGGCGCATTCCCTGGCAGATCATGCTGGCGCTCGGCGCCCTCCTGCAGATTACCCCGATCCACACCGGCTGGCTCTTGATCGACGAATTTGCCTCCCGTTTCGTCTATTTCTATTGCGGCTTTGTCTTCGCGCCGCAGATCTTCCGTCTGGCCGCCTGGGCGCGCGAGCGCGCCAGCATCGCGCTCGCCTACCTGCTGGTCTGGGGATTGGTGAACGGCGGCCTCGTCCATGTCGGCTGGTCGCAGCTGCCCGGCGTCGCCCTGGCGCTGGGTATCTTGGGTGCGGGCGCCATCATCCTGACCAGTACGCTCCTCGTGAAATGGGGCCGGCTCGATTTCCTGCGCCTTTGCGGCGCCAACTCGATCGTCATCTACCTTGCCTTCTTCTTGCCCATGGGCGTGATGCGGGTGCTGCTCCTGAAACTGGGCATTCTCGACATCGGCACCATCTCGCTGCTGGTCACGGTCGTCGCCGCGGTCAGCCCGATGATCCTGTTCTGGCTGATAGGCAGAACCGGGATCGGCTGGTTCCTGTTCCGGCGCCCCGCCTGGGCGTATCTCAGCGGCACCTTCGGCGGCAAGCGCCAGGCGCAGGCAGCCGAATAGGTCGAACCTGCAGCATTCTCCGCTGACTTCCACCCGGCAAGCCCCTATAAGCGGAAGAGCGAATGCCGCCACCCCGGCAGTTCGCGGACGAATTTTTCGACGTCAGAGAAAGTGACCGCTTCCGGATGAATCGCATCGTCGTCTGTCGAACCTGCAGGACTGAAAAGCCGGAAGCCGGCGGCGATGTGCTGTCGGCGCTGACCGGTGCCTTGCGCGACGCAGGACTGGAGGGTGCGCTGGATGTCGCGACCGTAGACTGCATGGGAGCTTGCGAAGAACCGGTCTCGGTCGCCTTCCAGGGCGACGGCCGCGCGACCTTCCTGTTCTCCGGCGTATCGCTTCCGGAGGATATTCCCGACATCGTCGCGACGAGCCGTGTCTATCTCGATGCAAAAGACGGCTGGATCGAAGACGCCCGGCCTTGCGGCCGTCTTCGGTTCTGTCTGCGAGCGCGGGTTCCGGCGCTGAAAGCCGGAGCCTGCTGAGACGCGCCCAGCTATTTACACTGTGCTAAACCAGATATCATTTACCGAAACAACCTCTGCCTCAGTAATAACGGCCGACATCTCGAAGCCGAAAATATTCTTCAGCAAATTCGAATCCACAATAAATCTTTTGTCGTCGAAATCTTCTATATCGATAGTGATCGCCGCGTAACTCTTGCATAATTGTGCAAGCTGTAAAACGTAGGCGCTTTTCACAAAAATTAATGGAACCACCATACAGGCAAACGCGATTGTATTGTTGGAAGAAGAAAAAGCAGCCCAGCCCTCGCCGGTCTGTTCTTCCCAGTCCAAAACTATACTGTCGTTGTTAAGGATCTGATTGTTCAGTTTTGTGTATATGTCTGAAATAAATTCCTTCGCAAGTTCGCGGGACCATTTGTTTTTTTGATCAAATGCCGATTGAAACTCTTTTGAAATGTCGATCCGCACGATTTATTTCCAGTAGTCTATGTATAAAGCCTGTTATGATCATATAAAGACTAATTTTGTTCAAGAAAGCCTCATATACCAAACGTGAAATCGAGCCACAGTTTAGTTTTACCATTGCCTTGATCTCATCCTCGGCAAAGCGGTCATCGCTGATCGGATGCTTGTCATGTAGGCCCCGGGCGCTGAAAGCCGGAGCCAGCTGAAGGCAGGTTATTCGGACGTGACCGTCACCGAAGCCGTGAGGGCCTTGCCGCCGACGGCAAGCGCACTGTGGTCGTTGGCATTCAGCGTCACCTCGACCACGGATTCGCCTTTCGGCAGGGCAGGCACATGGAACCAGGGTCCGTAGACCCGGGCGACCTTTTCGCCGTTGACATAGACATGGGCATGGCCTTCACCCGGAGCATTTGCCAGACCCGCACGGTCTGGGGCGAAGGTGAAGTTGTCGGTCAGGATATGAAGGTTCCAGCCGGAGACCGGGTCCGGTTCCAGCGAGATGTCGAGAGCCGGGGCGCTCGGACCGGCCGGCAACGAGACCATCGCATCGTGACTATGGCCGGCGGCGTCGCCGGCGGGATGTTCGGTCGAAGCCGGGAGGACGTTATGTACGTCATGGCCGGTGGCATGGTCATGCCCGTCGAAGGTGACGCCGTTGCCTGCGGCAACGACGAAGCCGATGCCGCCGCCGAAGATGAGGCCGATGGCAAAGAGAACAAGGGAGCGATCCATGGGATATCCGCTGTAGCATCAAAAAGACCGGGGGAACTTTTCATTCTGCCCGGCCGGTCTTGATCAGGAAAAGGAGGTCAGGCCGTCTGGGCCGCGCCTTCCCGGGCGCCTTCGCGCTGCCAGAAGTAGCCGGCGAAACCACCGAGGAGCAGCCAGGCCGCTGCCCCCACCCCAAAGGCGCGGCTTGCGAACAGGGCACCTATCTCGGTCGGTACCGGTCCGGTGAACGCGTCCGGCTCCGGCGCGCCGACGACATGCGGTGCCAGAAGCAGGATGGCTGCCGCGCCCCATGCCAGCCAGTTGCGGCCGAAGGCAATCAGCCACAGGCCGGCACCGGCCGTTGCAACCGTCGACCACCACCACACCTGACGGGCATAGACATCGGCCGCCGCCACGCCGGGAACTTCCGGTGCGAGCGTGAAGCCCGGTGCGAAGTGAAATGCCACAAAGCCTGCAAGACCCCAGATCAGGCCGTTGCGGGCATTGATGTTTGCGCCGCGCGTTTCGGCGAGTGCCATGCCTGCCAGAAGGATGAAGGCGTACCCGGTGTAGGTGAGCATCGTGAAGATAACGCTCAGGCCGTCGCGCATCGGATCGATGCCGCCAAGGTCCTGATGTGCGCTGACGGCTTCGGCACCGAAATGCACGAGCTCTCCGGATTCGTAAAGTTCCGCGTGGAGCAGGACGGGCTGCACGAAATAAAGCTGCAACAGGGCCGCAATCAGACCTGTCGCAGCGCCAGCGAAGAGACCGCTGACCAGAAGACGGGACAACATCTTAGTGGCAGGGGAAGCCGGTCGCATGGCGCACGTCATGTGCAGCGTCATGCAGGGCGCCGGCCTGGACATGGCCCGTGATCGAGATGATCGCGACGCCGAGTACGGCGGCAAAGGCAACCGGAACGATCTTGACGAAGGAAAGATTTGCTTTGGTGGTTTGAGCAGTCATGATTTGTCCTCGTTGCTGTCACACCCGACAGCCGGGTTTGAACGTTGCCTGGCAGGTCTCCTGGCTCGCGGGTCGTAGCGCCCGACCGCCTTCCCTGCGCAAACCCGCAAGTGGCATCGATGGTCGGCACTCTCCGCATACAGTCGCGGGGGCGGCTTCGGCACCCGGCGCCCGAGTTGGGTACGCCGTATCCGAATTCCCTGTTCGTTTCCCGGCACTTTGTGCCGTCGTGGAAAACCAAGCGCCGCTATAATGGCGCATTTGCTTTGCCTGCGAAAGGCCGAAACCGACAATTTTCCGTTCCGAAGCGGCCCGCACCGGCCGCGGCGGCTTCTCCCACGTGCCGCATGGCACGAGGCGGGACCGTTCACGCCCGTGGACGCAGCCCCGAATTTTTGTCTTTAGGACTTTTCTCTAGGGCGGGCTGCGGGCATGATCCGCGCCATGTCGACGCAAAGCCCCTCCTCCGCCCTCACCGCCGACGACCACCTGATCCTGGTCGACGGCTCCACCTTCATCTTCCGCGCCTATCACGCACTGCCGCCGCTGACGCGCAAGCCCGACGGGCTGCCGGTCGGCGCGGTCTCCGGCTTCTGCAACATGCTGTGGAAGCTGCTGCAGGAAGGACTTACCCCCGAAAAGGGCGACGAGCCGACCCATTTCGCGGTGATCTTCGACCATTCGGCACAGACCTTCCGCAATGATATCTATCCTCAGTACAAGGCGCATCGGCCGGAGCCGCCGGAAGACCTGGTGCCGCAGTTCGGCCTGATCCGCGAGGCGACGCGGGCCTTTTCCGTGCATTGCATCGAGCAGGAGGGCTTCGAGGCCGACGACCTGATCGCGACCTATGCCCGCCAGGCGGCCGCCCAGGGCGCGCGGGTGACGATCGTTTCCGGCGACAAGGACCTGATGCAGCTGATCGGGCCGAAGATCGGCATGATCGACACGATGAAGAACAAGATCTTCGGCGAGGCGGAAGTGTTCGAGAAGTTCGGCGTCGGCCCGGACAAGGTCATCGAGGTGCAGTCGCTGGCCGGCGACAGCGTCGACAACGTGCCGGGCGTGCCGGGGATCGGCCTCAAGACCGCTGCGCTCCTGATCAACGAATTCGGCGACCTGGAATCGCTGCTCGCCAATGCCGGGTCGATCAAGCAGACAAAGCGGCGCGAAAATCTCATCGAGTTTGCCGATCAGGCACGGATCTCCAGACAGCTCGTGACCCTGAAACAGGACGTGCCGGTGGAAGTGCCGGTCGGGGACCTGTCGGTGACCGAGGTCGACGGGCCCAAGGCCGTCGGCTTTCTGAAGGCCATGGGCTTCACGACGCTCACCAGGCGCGTCGCCGAGGTGACAGGTGCGGAACTGGAGAGCGTCGAGGCGGCGGAGTTCCAGGTGCCGGGATGGGACACGCCCGACCACAAGGGCCGCATGGTGGAGCGCGGCGATACGGGTGCCGGCCCGGAAGCAGCGAAGACGCCCGGCGATGCGGCACCCGGCAATGACGGGCTGATGGTGCCGCAGACCGTCGCCGATGCCCGCGTGGAGGCGATGCGCGCAATCCCGGTTGATTCAAATGCTTACGAGACAGTCACCAGTCTCGAGCGTCTGAAAGAATGGTGCGCTGCCGCATATGAAAAGGGTTATGTTGCCTTCGACACCGAGACGACGTCGCTCGACGCGATGCAGGCCGATCTCGTCGGACTGTCGCTGGCAACCGAACCGGGAAAGGCCTGTTACGTCCCGCTCGCCCATGTGGACGGCGAGGGCGACCTTCTGGGTGGCGGCGGCCTGATCGAGGGCCAGATCCCGCTGAAGGACGCACTGGTAGTGCTGAAGCCGATGCTGGAGGACCGCTCGGTCCTGAAGATCGCGCAGAACCTGAAATACGACTGGCTGGTGATGAACCGCCACGGCATCGACATCGCGCCCTACGACGACACCATGCTGCTCTCCTACACGGTCGATGCCGGCAAGGGCGGCAACGGCATGGACGAACTCTCCGAGCGCTGGCTCGGCCACAAGCCGATCCCCTTCAAGGACGTCTGCGGTTCCGGCAAGTCGATGATCACCTTCGACAAGGTGGCGATCGACAAGGCGACCGCCTACGCCGCCGAGGATGCCGACGTCACCCTGCGCCTCTGGCTGATCCTGAAGCCGCGCCTGGCGTCCGACCATATGGCGACCGTCTACGAAACGCTGGAACGGCCGATGGTGCCGGTGCTGGCACGCATGGAAAAGCGCGGCATCTCCGTCGACCGGCAGATGCTGTCGCGGCTTTCCGGAGAATTCGCGCAAGGCATGGCGGCGCAGGAATCGGAGATCTACGCGCTTGCCGGCGAAAATTTCAATATCGGCTCGCCCAAGCAGCTCGGCGACATTCTCTTCGGCAAGATGGGCCTGCCCGGCGGCAAGAAAACCAAGACCGGTGCCTGGTCCACTTCGGCCCAGGTGCTGGAGGATCTTGCGGCAGAGGGCCACGAGCTGCCGTCGAAGATCGTCGCCTGGCGCCAGCTCTCCAAGCTGAAGTCCACCTATTCCGACGCCCTGCCGGGCTATATCAACCCGGAAACCAACCGGGTGCACACGTCCTACGCGCTGGCGGCAACCACAACCGGCCGCCTGTCCTCGTCCGAACCGAACCTGCAGAACATTCCGGTCAGGACAGAGGAAGGCCGCAAGATCCGCAAGGCCTTCGTCTCCACCAAAGGCCACAAGCTGATCTCGGCCGACTACAGCCAGATCGAACTGCGCGTGCTTGCCCACATGGCGGACATTCCGCAGCTGAAGAAAGCCTTCGACGACGGCCTCGACATTCACGCCATGACGGCGAGCGAGATGTTCGGCACCCCCATCGAAGGCATGGACCCGATGGTCCGCCGCCGGGCCAAGGCCATCAATTTCGGCATCATCTACGGCATCTCCGCCTTCGGCCTTGCCAACCAGCTCGGCATTTCGCGGGGCGAGGCCGGCGACTACATCAAGACCTATTTCGAGCGCTTCCCGGGCATCCGCGATTATATGGAAGCGACCAAGAAACAGGTTCACGCCAACGGCTATGTCACCACCATCTTCGGCCGCAAGGCGCATTATCCGGAAGTGAACACCAGCAACCCGAACCACCGCGCCTTCTACGAGCGCGCGGCCATCAACGCTCCGATCCAGGGCTCCGCCGCCGATATCCTCCGCCGCGCCATGGTGCGCATGGAAGACCGGCTTTCCGATTCGCGGCTCGACGCACAGATGCTCCTGCAGGTGCATGACGAACTGATCTTCGAAGTTCCGGACGACCAGGTGGAGGCAACGATCCCGGTGATCCGCGAGGTCATGGAAAATGCCTGCGACCCGGCCCTGAAGCTGTCCGTACCCTTGCAGGTCGATGCCAGAGCGGCAGACAATTGGGACGAGGCGCACTAGGAGACGAAGGCTTACCTGTCTGCCCTCAGAAAAGTTGCTGCCCGGGTGAGGAGCTCAGCCGCCTCCCGGACCGTGGAATGGACGATGTCGGCAGCGGGCCGAACATCCTTGATGAGGTCGAGCGATTCGCCGGCGATCAGTGCACGGACGGAAAAGTCGTCCGGGTCTGCGGCTTCATAGGTATTCCGGATCTTGTGGGCGGCGCCCGTCAGGCCGGCAGGATCGTCCAGCCAGGGGCGGGAAAAGGCGTTCTGCACCACACGTCCGGTGAATTCCGCCGGCCAGTCGAGCCCGCGAGCGACATCGAAGACTCTGGAACGGGCCGTATCGTCACCGCGGGCATGTACCAGCGCCGACTTGGCTGCTGCCGAGCCGTTGGCTTCGACGCTCGCCCAGAAGCGCGTTCCCATCATGATGCCGTCGGCGCCGAGCATCAGCGCCGCCGCAAGGCCGCGCCCGTCGGCAAGCCCTCCTGCCGCGAGCACGACATGGTCAGGACCGGCCAGATCCCGGACGGCGGGCAACAGGGCCGAAAGCCCCCGGTCCATGCCATGGCCGCCACCCTCCTGGCCCTGGGCAACGAGTATGTCGGCGCCGGCCTTCAGCGCCCTTTCGGTCTGGTCGAGGCGCTGCACCTGCCAGATCGTTGCGATGCCCCTTGCCTTTGCCTCGGCAATCAGCGGTTCGGCATCACCGAAGGAGACGAAAAGAGCGGCCGGTCGATGATCAAGGATCCTTTTGACGAGATCCGGTTTCTTCAGGAGGCTCCAGGTGATCACGCCGATGCCGACCTCCTCTCCGCCAGCCGCGGCAAAAGCGGCATCGATCCAGTATGGATCGCCATATCCGGCGCCGATTACTCCGAAGCCGCCGGCCCGGGCGACTTCCGCCGCAAGCGCACCGTCGGATATCCGGTCCATTGGCGCCAGCATGATCGGGTGGGCGATGCCGAAACGGCGAGTGAAGCGTGTGTCGAGAAGCGGTTTCATGTTGAGAGACTGGCACGGATTTCATTTCATGAAAAATGATTGAATGAATAATTTAATATCTCTATTCTGAATAACATGGACATTGTTCTCCTGAAAACCTTCGTCGCGGTTGTCGAATCAGGCTCCTTTTCCGGAGCCGCCCAGGAGCTTCATTGCGTTCAGTCCAACGTGACGTCGCGCATCCGCCGGCTGGAGGACCATTTCGGCCAGAAGGTGTTTCAGCGCAGCAAGGCCGGGGCTCGGTTGACGGAGTTCGGCCAGCGTCTCCATGGCCGGGCAGTGGAACTCCTGCACCAGTTCGCGATCGCGGAACGGGAGCTGCTCGAGGCGGCCGGCACAGGTGCGCCGCTCCGCCTCGGATCAATGGAGACGACAGCGGCGGTGCACCTGCCGGCACTCCTGAAACGCCTGAAAACTCAGAGTTCAGCGCCGATTTCGCTGACGACCGGTCCGACCGCGGATCTGCTCGCCCGCATCTGGGAACGGAAAATCGACGCAGCATTCGTGGCCGGACCGGTCGATGCCGACCGGTTCCATGCGGTGAAGGCCTTCTCCGAAAAGCTTGTCGTCGCCCGCGCGCCCGTGTCCGGCGAACATGATCCCTTGCTTGTCTTCCGTCATGGCTGCAGCTACCGCGCGACCGCCCTTGCCTGGCTCACCAGCATCGGCCGCAGCGATACCGAAGTGACCGAAATGGGCACGCTCGAGGGCATATTGGGCTGTGTCGAAGCCGGCCTCGGTTTTGCCGTCACTCCGGAAAGAGCGGTTCTTGGCTACCGCAATGCCGATCAGCTCCTGCTGGAGCCGCTGTCCGAACCGTTCCGGAACGTCGATACCTACCTTGTCTGGCGGATCGACCACACGCCCGTCGACGCCCACCGGAAACTGCTGGCAGTCCTTGCTGAAGGTCAGGCGAGAACCAGTTAGAGCGCGTCGCGCTTAACTGGAAGATCATGTATCGCTTTTTGCGTCGAAGTCATTGATTTCAGACAGCGAAAAGCGATGCCGATTTGACGCGACGTACCCTAGACCACCCTCAAATCCGGCTGCATCTTGCCTGCGAGCGCCGAGCGCGGTGCGACGGCGTTCTGGAGCAGGTCGTTGAGGTGCTCCTCCAGATAGTCGACGATGGGCGACTGGGTCTTGGACTGGGTGTAGATGGCAAGCTGCGTTCCCGTCAGCCTGGGAAAGCCGTCCTGCTCCTTCAGCACCCTGAAGCCTTCCAGAATGGCCCCGGTCGGCAGGCAGCAGATGCCGGCGCCGGACATCACCGCAACCTGCGCGGCCGCCACGCTCGTGGTGGTGATGCGCTCGTACCATTGCCGCCCGGCACGGGCGAGCGCGGAGAAGGTGATTTCGCGAAAAGGGCAGGGCTCGGGGAACATGATCAGCGGCAGCGGATCGGTGAGCGCGCAATTGTCGCCGACCGCCCAGTGGAGCGGCTCCTCGAAGATCTCCGTCGGTTTCGGCTTGCCCGGCGACACCAGCGCGATCGCGAGGTTGATCTCGTTGTTGGAAAGCCGCTCGTGCAGCGTCGCGCTGTCGGCAACCGTCATTTCCAGTTTGACGTTCGGATGAATGCGCACGAAATTGCAGAAGATCGACTGCAGTTGTCCGGTCGCATACCACTCCGGCAGGCCGACATGCACGGTGCCCGTCAGCTCCGGCGCGGACAGGCGCAGCCGGGCTTCCTCGTGCGACCGCAGGATTTCGGTGGCGTGCTGGTAGAGGATGCGTCCGGCCGGCGTCAGGTTCATCGTCCGGGCGCTGCGCTCGATCAGCGGCTTGCCGACCCGCTCTTCCAGCCTCCGCAACTGCGTGCTGACACAGGGCTGGGTCCGGTTGAGCTTGGTTCCGGCATAGGTGACATTGCCAGCTTCCGCAACGGCTACAAAGGCTTCCAGCAATTCGATATTAAAACGGCCGATCGTCACGTTACTGCCTCCGTTTTAACGCCTGGCTTTTCGGTCGCGTTTCCGCGTTTCCAGCCTGGCACAAGCATAACGGTCTATTATGAAGCACTTCAATTATAAATTTAATGGTCGCAAAAAAATCCCGTAATCCGGGAGTCTCCTTCATTGAAACAGGTATCCGCCATGACTTTAGCGCTTTCCGTCGGCCAGCCGGAGCATCGGCCAGATCACCAGATGATCGACACGCTTTCCCTGCAGCAACGGGTTCACCGTGCCATTGCCTGCCACACGGAATACAGCCTCGACAGGATCCGGACCCAGGACAACCGGGCGAAATACTGCAGCGCCGGTACAAGTGCCAGTCCAAGTGCTGCTGCAAGTGTCGGTGCCGGTTCGGCCGCCGATGCCGCGTCGGCGCAGCTCGACGAGGTGTTCCAGCTGATGCGCCAGCTCAACGAGGCCGGGATCGCATCGGAAACGCTCGGCCGTCTGACAGCGGACGGCATCTCGTTCCGCCGGGCGCTGGAGGAAGCCTGCGCACAGATTGCCGCAAAGCTTGGCGGCAAGCGACTGATCTATGTCGAGCTCGGGCCCGAGCCTGTGAAGACGGGCTTCATCCTGACGGCGCTTCTGCGCCACGGGGTCCGGATCGAGCGCTATATTGCCGTCGACATAAATCCCATGTCCTGCGCCCACATGAAGGCGGCACTTGAGGAGATCCTGCCGGCAACGCCGCTGGACTTCGTCACGGCGCCCTTCGAGGACTTCCGGCTCGCCGACGCTGCCGGAAAATCTCCTTCGCCGGCGCTCGTCACCATGCTCGGCTTTCAGGAAGGCAACGACGATCCGCTCATCGTCAACGGCTGGCTGCGCGACATTGCCCGCCCCGGCGACCTGCTTCTCTCCGAAAGCCAGCTCTGCACAAGCGAGCGGATCGACAGCATCTCCGGCTTCTATGCCCATCCGGCCATGCAGCGCTTCTCGCGCATCGCCTTTGAGCGTGCGGTCGACCGCAGCCTGCCGACGCTCAACCGCTTCTTCCTGCTGCCGGTCACGTTCCCGGACGGGCACAGCGTCCAGGTCGCCATTCTGGCGGAAGAGTTCGCACATACAATCAGCGGAAGAAACTTGCATGTCTCCAACTTCTGCCTGAAACTCACCCTCGACCAGTACCGCCACTACAGGCAGGAGGGTGGCCATTTCGAGATTTGCGGCGAGAGCTTCACGGATGACCAGACACTTCACTTCCAGCTCTCCCGCCGGGTATGAAATGACCCTGGCGAAAACCCGCGGCCTGACGGCTGCGGGACTTGCCATCGTCGCGGTGACATACGGGCTGGCTCGCTATTGTTTCGGCCTGTTCCTGCCTGAAATCCGGCAGGAATTCGGCCTCTCGCCCGAATTGGTCGGCTTCATCGCGGGACTTTCCTATCTCGGCTATCTTGCCGCGACCTTTGCCGGATCCTGGCTGTCGACCCTTTTCGACCCGCGCCTGCCCATCGTTCTCGGCGGACTTGCCGCAACGGCCGGAATGGCGCTGATTGCCCTGTCATCGAGCCCCGTCATGCTGGCCGTCGGCGTCTTCGTTGCCGGCACCAGCCCCGGTCTTTCCTATCCGCCCTTTTCCGACGTCATCGTGCGGCACACGGAACCGAGCCGCCAGAACGGTGTCTATGCCTGGATCAATTCCGGCACCGGCTTCGGCGTTGCCCTGGCGGGTCCGCTCGCCCTTTTCGCCGCCGGCGACTGGCGTCTCGCCTGGCTCGCCTTCGCAGGCATTGCCCTTGCCGTCACGGTCTGGAACCTGGCCGCACTGCCGCGCCGCCGCGCGGCGCTCGAGACCGGGCCGCGCCGGATGCCGCTCGGCATATTGAAGGAGCGTTCGGCAAGGGGCCTCTTCGTGTCGGCTTTTCTTTTCGGCATCGTCACCGCCGTCTACTGGACCTACGCGGTCGAGCTCCTGACCCTTCTTACCGACAATCCGCGCGATGCCATCCTGTTCTGGATCGTGCTCGGCATTGCCGGTATTACCGGCTGTTTCGCCGGCGGGCTGGTTGACCGCTTCGGACTGGCAACGTCCTATCGCCTTCTTGCAGTTCTGGTGGGCGCAGCCGTCGGCACGCTGCCGCTGCTGGTCTCGTCAAGACTCGGCATCTTTCTGTCGGCCGCCTGTTTCGGCGCGGGATTCATCGTCATGACGGCGCTGTTCGGCATGTGGAGCATGCGCATCTTCCGCCAGGCGCCGTCCATCGGTTTCGGCTTCACCTTCTTTCTGATTTCCCTCGGTCAGGGCGCGGGTCCCGTCGTGAGCGGCTTCGTGATCCCGGTTGCAGGCCATTCCGCGCTGTTCTTCGCCGCCGGGCTTCTCTGCTGCGCGCTCGCCTCGTTCCGCGTGCGCGACAATGCGGGCCGGACGCCATAACACCGGGTTATGGTCGTCTCCGGCCGCATAACCGCTTTGTGCTGGCCTTTCCCGAAAATTGCAAGCAAGGTTGCGGCACGTTATGATTGTCAAAGCATTGCGACTGGATCCATGACCCTTATCTCCGTCACCACCCCCCGCAGGACGCTCGACATGGAATTGTGCCGGGCCCTTTTCGAAAAAGATCCGGACCGTGTGCTGGAGCTTGTCTCGGACTGGCTGGAGGCCAACCGGCTGACCCCGAGTGACGAATTCGAAATGCCTGCCTATCTGCAATCTCTGCTTGATCGGAGCGAACCGTTTCCCGGCTACCGGCGCAATCTGCGCGTTCTGGTTTCCTGATATTCCTTCTCGGTCTGCGCGCCACTCCCGGCGCGCTCGCGGGGAGCAAAGGTGGCCCGACCACGCCTGCTCGCCTTCCGGTAAAAGCTCTCAAAGTGTTCCACATTTGTTCTTGCGCCCACCAATAAGATGTGCTTGCTTAAGGCACATCTGAAAGTAGAGGGCAGGGCATGGTCAGCCGGGTCACCACGGTTGCGTTTCAGGGTATCGAGGCGGTGCCGGTGGACGTGCAGGTCCATGTCGGGCCGGGCAATGTCCTCTTCAACGTCGTCGGTCTGCCGGACAAGGCGGTTGCCGAAAGCCGGGAACGGGTGCGGGCTGCGCTTTCCGCCTCCGGTCTGGCGCTGCCGGCAAAACGCGTCACCGTCAATCTTGCTCCCGCCGATCTTCCCAAGGAAGGCTCCCATTACGACCTGCCGATCGCGCTTGGCGTGATGGCCGCCATCGGCGCGATCCCGGCCGAATTTCTGGAAGGATATGTCGTTCTGGGCGAACTCGGCCTCGACGGTACCCTGGCCCCGGTCGCCGGCGTGCTGCCCGCCGCCATGGGCGCTAATGCTCTGGCCAAGGGCCTCATCTGCCCGGAAGCCAGCGGCGGTGAGGCCGCCTGGGCGGACAAGGACATGGACATTCTCGCACCGCGCTCGCTCATCCAGCTTGCCAATCATTTCAAGGGCACACAGGTGCTCAGCCGTCCGGTGGCTCGGCTCCACGGCAATGCCGGAGCGCTGCCGGACCTGGCCGAGGTCAAGGGCCAGGAAACTGCACGCCGGGCGCTGGAGATCGCGGCGGCCGGTGGCCACAACCTCTTGATGACCGGCCCGCCCGGTTCCGGCAAATCCATGCTGGCGAGCCGGTTGCCGTCGATCCTGCCGCCTTTGACCCCGCGCGAGCTTCTGGAAGTCTCGATGATCGCCTCGCTCGCCGGCGAACTGGCCGAGGGCAAGCTCACCGACCGGCGGCCCTTCCGCGCGCCGCATCATTCCGCCTCCATGGCGGCCCTGGTCGGCGGCGGGCTCAGGGCTCGCCCCGGCGAAGTGTCGCTTGCCCATAACGGTGTTCTCTTCCTGGACGAACTGCCGGAATTCAATCCGCAGGTGCTCGACAGCCTGCGCCAGCCGCTGGAATCCGGCGAGGCTGTCATCGCCCGCGCCAACCACCGGGTCACCTATCCCGCCCGCATCCAGCTCGTGGCCGCGATGAACCCGTGCCGCTGCGGCCATGCCGGCGAGCCGGGCCACCAGTGCCGGAGGGGCGAGCGCTGCGTCACCGATTATCAGGCAAGGGTCTCCGGGCCGCTGCTCGACCGGATCGATGTCAGGATCGAGGTCCCGGCGGTCACCGCCGCCGATCTGATCGGTCCGGCGGCGAGCGAGAGTTCGGCAATTGTCGCCGCGCGGGTCGCGGCCGCCCGCGACATCCAGCAGCAGCGATTTTTCGAGCTCGGCCTTGCCTGCCGCACCAACGCCCAGGCGCCGGCCTCCGCGGTCGAAACCATGACCCGGCCTGACCACAAGGGCCTCGCCTTCCTGCGCGAGGTCGCCGAGCGTCTGGCTTTGAGCGCCCGCGGCTACCACCGCGTCCTCAAACTCGCCCGCACCCTTGCCGATCTCGACGGCCAGGACACGGTCGGCCGCATTCACCTGGCCGAAGCCTTGAGTTACCGCGGCCACGACATGTCGCGCAGGGCGGCGTGACCATAACGGCGAGGCCCGCCCCTCAGAACCGCGTCACCACCGTCGCCCCGACCCCTTCGAACCGGTCCATCTGCGTCAGTGCCGCAATGGATTCCTCAAGGCTGATTTCCCTGCCTACCAGTCGTTCGGGGCTGAGCTTGCCGGTAGTGACCATGGCCAGCATGGCGTCGTAGCGGTGGGCCTGCATGCCGTGGCTGCCGAGGATTTCCAGTTCCTGGCCGATCACCTTGGCCATCGGCACCTGCGGCGTCGCGTGATCCGCCAGCATCAGACCGATCTGCACATGCCGGCCGCGGCGGCGCAGGTTCTGGATCGAGTTGAAGCAGGTCACCGGATGACCGAGCGCGTCGAAGGAGACATGCGCCCCGCCTCTGGTGAGCTCGATCACTGCTTCGGCGACGTCGGCCGTTTCGCGCGCATTGACCGTCGCAACGGCACCGAGGTCGCGGGCGAGCGCCAACTTTTCATCGGCGATGTCGACGGCGATCACGTTGGCGCCGACAGCGGTGGCGATCATGATTGCCGACAGGCCGACTCCGCCGCAGCCATGCACCGCGACCCATTCGCCGGCCTTTGTCCGCCCCTGGTCGACAACCGCCCGGAAGGAGGTCGCGAACCGGCAGCCGAGGCTTGCGGCAGTGGCAAAACCCATGTTCTCCGGCAGGGCCACCAGATTGAGGTCGGCCTGGTGGATGCCGACGAATTCGGCAAACGACCCCCAATGCGTGAAGCCCGGCTGGAACTGGTTGTGGCACACTTGCTGATGGCCGGCATGGCATTCCGGGCAGGCGCCGCAGCCGCCGACGAAGGGCACGGTCACCCGGTCGCCCGCCTTCCAGCGGGTGACGGTCTTTCCCGTCGCCACGATTGTGCCGGCGAGTTCATGACCCGGCACATGCGGCAGCACGATGTCGGAATCGTGCCCCATCCAGCCGTGCCAGTCGCTGCGGCAGACGCCGGTCGCCTCCACCTTCAGCACTGCGCCATGCGGCGCGGGTACCGGATCGGGCACGGTCACAAGGCTTGGCGCTTTCGCGAAGGCTTCGTAGAGTACGGCTTTCATGGTGGGTGGTCTCCCTGACTGTCCTTGGCGGCAACGCTACGGCAAAACAGGGAAAGAACAACGGCTAAATTGCTTTTGTCGACGCATTCGTGAGAGTATTCTTCCAAGAATCTTCTAAAACAGAGCAGGATCTCGCAAAATGACCCGGATCGACAAAGTGGACGCCGATATCCTCACCCGGCTGCAGGGCGACGGCCGTCTTTCCAATGCCAGGCTCGCCGAACAGGTGGGGCTCAGCGAAACCCCCTGCTGGCGCCGGTTGAAACGCCTTGAGGACGACGGCGTCATCGAAGGCTATCAGGCGGTGGTCAACCGGCGCGCGCTCGGCCTTGGCGTCATGGCCTTCGTCCAGCTTACCTGCTCGCAGCATGACGAGCAGACGACAGCCGCCTTTCAGAAGGCCATCGAGACGAGCCCGCAGGTGCTTTCCTGCCACAACACGACGGGTGACGCGGATTTTCTGCTGCAGGTCGTTGCCGAGGACCTGGACGATTACAGCCGTTTCGTGGAAAGGGTCATCCGCCGCCTGCCCGGCGTCACCAGCATCAAGTCCAGTCTCTCGCTGCGGGAACTCAAATCGTCGAACCGCCTGCCCATTCCCGAGGCGGCACTGCGATAACGGTGCCGTGGCCGGAGCGACTTAATCTGTGTCCCTCTCCGGCCCGCCCGTGTTACTGCTTCGACCGGATTTGATCTGCCGGATGGAACACATGAGCCGTTTCTGGAGCCCGATCGTTGAAAAGCTGGTGCCTTATACGCCTGGCGAGCAACCGATGGACCGCAGCTTTGTCAAGCTCAACACAAACGAGAATCCTTTCGGTCCCTCGCCGATCGCGCTCGGTGCCATCCGGGCGGCGACCGGAGACGGACTGAGGCTTTATCCCGATCCCGGCGCCCTTTCGCTGCGGTCTGCCATTGCGCAGCGCTTCGCCCTCACGGTGGACCACGTCTTTGCCGGCAACGGCTCCGACGAGATCCTGGCGCATGCCTTTCACGCGTTTTTCAGCGGCAAGGCGCCGGTGCTGTTTCCGGACATCACCTACAGCTTCTACCGCACCTATTGCGAACTTTACGAAATTGATTATCGGCTGGTTCCACTCGACGACGGCTTCCGGCTGGATCCGGCGGCGCTTGCCGGTCCGGGTGGCGGTGTCGTACTCGCCAATCCGAACGCGCCGACGGGCATCGCCCTCGATCTTTCGGCTATCGAAACCGTGCTCGGGCAGAACCCGGACCGCGTCGTTCTTGTCGACGAGGCCTATGTGGATTTCGGCGCCGAAAGCGCGGCCGGCCTGATCCCGGACCATGACAACCTTCTGGTGGTGCAGACCTTCTCCAAGTCGCGGAGCCTTGCCGGCCTTCGCGTCGGCTTCGCCCTTGGCCAGCCGCACCTGATCGAAGGGCTTCAGCGCATCAAGGACAGTTTCAATTCCTACCCGCTCGGACGGCTTGCGCTTGCCGGAGCGGAAGCGGCCTGGAACGACACCGACTGGTTCGAGGAAACACGCCGGCTGGTGATCGCCGAGCGCGAACGCGTGCGGCAGGGCCTTATCGGCCTCGGCTTCACCGTCCTGCCGTCGGCCGCGAATTTCCTTTTCGTCTCTCAGGACCGGCTGCCGGCGGACGCTCTGCTGGCCGGCCTCAGAACGGAGGGCATCCTCGTGCGGCATTTCCGGCAGGAGCGCATCGCCAACTGGCTGCGGATTTCGATCGGCACGGCGGAAGAGAACGATGCCTTGCTTCTGGCGTTGAAGAAGCTCGTTGCCGCCTGACATCGCGCTTCTTTCCCGGCAATGCTTGCTTGCAAAGGCGGTTGTGCCATCCCATGTCACAAAACGTCATTGCAAAGGGAGATAGACCATGCTCGTCACCACGACCAACACCATTCAGGGCCGGGATCTGGACTACAAGGGCCTGGTGACAGGTGAAGCTATCCTCGGCGCGAATATCTTCAAGGACTTCTTCGCCGGCATCCGCGACATTGTCGGCGGCCGCTCCGCTGCCTACGAGGAAGAACTCGGCAAGGCGCGCAAGATCGCGCTCGACGAGATGTGCCAGCAGGCCCGGGCCATGGGGGGCAACGCGGTGATCGGCGTCGACATAGACTACGAGACCGTCGGCCAGAACGGCTCCATGCTGATGGTCAGCGCCACGGGCACGGCCGTCCTCATCCGTTGATTTTCCGCCATGACTGAAGACGTCCGTATCGCCGCCGGGTTCGCGGAAGACCAGCGGCCCGTCGCCGCGCGCCTTTTCTGGCAGGCCTTCTCCGGCAAGCTCGGCGAGGTGCTGGCGCCCGAAAAAAGCGCCCTCCGGCTGGTCGAGCGTATTCTCGACCCGCGCTTTGCCCTGAGTGCCGTCGGCAGCGACGGCCGCCTGCTCGGCCTTGCCGGCTTCAAGACGGGAAATGGCGCCCTGGCGGGCGGCAGCCTCAAGGATCTGACGTCGGTGTACGGAACGTTCGGCGGCCTCTGGCGTGGCCTCGTCCTGGAAGTGCTTGAGCGTGATGTCGAGCCGGATTGCCTGCTGATGGACGGCATCTTCGTTGCCGAAGAGGCCCGCGGCCTCGGCATCGGCACGACACTGCTGGCGGCCATTACCGAGGAAGCACGGCGGCGCGGTCTCGCCCGCGTGCGCCTCGACGTCATCGACACCAATCCCCGCGCCAGAGCCCTTTATGAGCGCTCCGGGTTCGTCGCAATTGACGAGGTCAAGACAGGCGTGCTCGAAACGATTTTCGGCTTCGCCGCCGCGACGCGGATGGAAAGACGGGTCTAGAGGCGTTTAATGCATCTGCAGGACGGCCAATTCGACCGCTCGATCCCAGGAGATGCCTTGGCGCTGGTCGATGGCAAGCGGATGATTCTGATCGTTGTGGATACGCAGTTGCGGCCGTTCAGGGCCCCAGACAACATCGGTCGGCAGGCTGACCATTTCTTCCCCGTGCGTGTGATAACCGGGCAGGTTAACGGCCAGCCAGCCGAAGGAGTTCATGCCGGTCTGGTCCTGATCGAAGGTCTCGATATACCGTTCGAAGCTGTCCTTGCTCTGGGAGACCCAGACGCCCCACAGGAAACCGTCGGCTGTGTCGACGATCGGTATCTCCAGGGTCGTTCGGATAAAGTAGAACTCCTCGTCCACGACACAGAGGTCGCTCCCCAGCCACACTCTTTTTGCCCGCTCCTCGGACGGAACGCCGGCGGCAAAAACGGGTTGGTCGTAGGCATATGACGGCCCGCCTTCATGGATCTGCCCGCAACAAGCGCACTTGTACCTGAAGGTTTTTTTCGAGCCGTCAATCGCGAGCGGCATGAGCCCTCAAAGCCCTTCGAAGAGAGCCGTGGAGAGGTAGCGTTCGGCGAAGGACGGGATGATGACGACGATGTTCTTGCCGTCCATGCCCTCGCGCTGGCCGACGCGGATGGCGGCGGTGAGCGCCGCGCCGGAGGAAATGCCGACCGGCAAACCTTCGGTCTTGGCGACTTCGCGGGCCATGGCGAAGGCATCCTCGTTGGCAACCGTCTGCACCTCGTCATAGGCGGACGTGTCGAGCACGCCCGGCACGAAACCGGCGCCGATACCCTGGATCTTGTGCGGGCCCGGCTGGCCGCCGGAAAGCACCGGGCTGTCGGCCGGTTCGACGGCGACGACCGAAAGGTTCGGATTGCGCGGCTTGAGCACCTGGGAAACGCCGGTGATGGTGCCGCCCGTGCCGATGCCGGAAACGAAAACGTCGACCTTGCCGCCGGTGTCGTTCCAGATTTCCTCCGCCGTGGTGTTGCGGTGGATGTCCGGATTGGCCGGGTTTTCAAACTGCTGCGGCATCACCGAGCCCTCGATCTCGCCCAGCATTTCCTCGGCGCGGGCGATCGCCCCCTTCATGCCCTTCGGACCCTCGGTCAGTTCCAGTTCGGCACCGAGGATCTTGAACATCTTGCGCCGTTCCACGGACATGGTTTCCGGCATCACCAGGATCAGCCGGTAGCCCTTGGCAGCGGCGACGAAGGCGAGTGCGATACCGGTGTTGCCGGAAGTCGGCTCCACCAGCGTGGTCTTGCCGGGCACGATTTTCCCGGACTGCTCCATCGCCTCGATCATGGCGACGCCGATACGGTCCTTGACGCTGGCGATCGGGTTGAAGAACTCCAGCTTCGCCAGAAGGTTACCCTTGACACCATGAGCCTTGGCCAACCGGTCCAGCCGCACGAGCGGCGTGTCGCCGATCGTCTCCGTGATGGAGGCGTAGATCTTCCCGCGGCCGTTGGTCTTGATGGTCATGGCAGGTCTCCCAAATTGGCCGGGCATTGTTCCGCCGGCATCCTCTGACTGTTCGGAGCGCTAAGATAATACGCCCTACCGCAACTTATAAGGGGGTTGCATGTCTTTGCGGCGCAGCCGGTAAAACCTTTTTCCAGAAAATGCTCAGCGCGTGGAAAAGAGAAGGCCTGGCAGCGCGTCCATGCTGTCGAACAGGATCGCGCCTGCTTCTGCCATCGCCGCGCGGTCGCAGGCCGGATCCTCGACAAAGGCAAACGCGTGCATACCGGCGGCCCTTGCCGCCAGGACACCCGGTCGGCTGTCCTCGATGACGGCGCAGTTTTCCGGCGCATGACCCATGGTTCTCGCTGCCAGCAGAAAGACGTCCGGAGCCGGTTTGCCTCTGGCGCAATCCTCTGCCGAAAACAGTCGGCCTTCCAGCCGTGGCAACAGGCCGGAACTACCGAGCGTCGTGCGCATCTTTTCATATTTGCCCGATGAGCCGACGCAATAGGGCACGCCGCGCCGGTCGAGATCGTCGAGCACGGTTTCGATGCCGTGAATGGCCGAGACGCCGGCCTTGAAGCTGCTCAGGTCCCGGGCACGGACCTGCTCCGGCCAATCCGCCGGCAGGCGGACGCCGGCAAGGTCTTCCACCATCCGCTGCACATCCTCCAGCGTCCGGCCCATGAACCGCCGCTGGCAGTCCGGGCCGGTCATCGGATAGCCGAGCTCGGTGATGTAGGCCGCCATGATGGCGTTGACCTGGCGTTCGGTGTCGACGAGCACGCCGTCGCAGTCGAAAATGACAAGGCTGGGAAGCATCGAGCGTACCGGTTCCGGATTGTCAGCTGCGGCCGGTGGAGCCGAAACCTCCGGTGCCGCGGAGGGTTTCCGAGAGCGTCTCCACTTCCCGGATCGAAGCCTGCAGAACGGGGGCGATCACCATCTGGGCAATGCGCTCGCCGCGAGCGATCGAGAACGGGGCTTCCCCGAGATTGATCAGGATCACCTTCACTTCGCCGCGATAATCCGCGTCAATGGTGCCGGGCGTGTTGAGAACCGTGACGCCATGCTTCGCGGCAAGGCCGGACCGGGGCCGAACCTGGGCCTCGTATCCGGCGGGAAGCGCCATTGCGAGACCCGTCGGGACCAGTGCGCGCGCACCCGGTTCCAGCGTCAGTGGCGCATCGACGGCGGCCATGAGGTCGAGACCGGCGGCAAGTGCCGACTGATAGGCCGGCAACGGCAGGTCGCGGCCATGGTCTAGGCGTTTCAGTTCCAGGGTCACTGTCATGGATAGGGTCCGGCTGTGGTCTTTGGGGCGAGTGACGATATTCGCGGGCCTCTGTCAAGTTTGCCGCCGCGCGAAATTCGTCTAGGTCGTACAGAGATCCACTTGCGGTCGCGGCCATCTCCTGAAACACTCCGCCCCATCGGAACGTTCCGGTGGTTGGGAGTTTGAAAACCATGAAACGATTGATTTTTGCATTGACCGCGGGGCTGGCGCTTTGCGTGTCATCCGCCGCATTTTCGCAGACTGTCGGCTTTGCCGAGGCCATCAAGATGCTGGCCGCGAGCTGCGGCAAGGACATTCACGCCCATTGCCAGTCTGCTTCTCTGGCGAACAACGGCATCATGACCTGCCTGGACAAGAA
>ENA-ORCZ01000278-ORCZ01000278.1-marine-metagenome-genome-assembly--contig:-NODE-278-length-29189-cov-3.284865_pt1 | contig 29189 bp, 28 predicted proteins | sample MGYA00237785_ERZ508519 | MGnify/ENA primary metagenome ERZ508519 (study PRJEB26189, sample SAMN06268790) | marine metagenome | isolation source: Bioluminescent Bay, La Paraguera, Puerto Rico | place...
TGGTCAGGTCCAGCGCATCGTTGGCGATCTGCACCACCAGCTCACGGGTGGGGGCGATGATCAGTGCGCGCGGCTCGCCCATGTAGCGGTCTTTCGGTGGCGGCGTCTCGAGCAACTGGGTAATGGTGGAAATCAGAAATGCAGCGGTCTTGCCCGTGCCGGTCTGGGCGCGACCGATGGCGTCCCTTCCAGCGAGTGTGTAGCCGAGCACCTGAGCCTGGATCGGCGTGCAATAAGGGAAGCCCAGGTCGTGAATGGCGTGCATCAGCTCTGGCGCGAGCTTGAAGTCATGGAAGCGGGTCTTGCCTTCGGCCGGTTCGACCACGAAGTCTTCCAGCTTCCAGGCCGGGGCGGCGGGTTTGGGCGGTTTGCTGCTGCGCTGGCGGCGTGGCTTTTCAGCGGTGCGCTGGGTGGCTTGCGGCTTGGGTTGGGCTTCGTTCGTCGCGACCTGCTGGGTCACGGGGTCGGTTTGCCGTTCGTGGCTGGCAGATGCGGCACCAGTCGTTGTGGCGGCCCGCTCGTCCGGGGCCTTGCCAAAGATTTTCTTGAGTGCTTTGAGCACGGTCTTCTCGTCGTCGAAATGGGAAAGAATCGCGCGTCAGTGTAATGCAAGACGCAAATGTGGCGAAGCCTCCCGCCTGGCACGGGCGGCCGACGTGGTAGGCGGTCGGACGATGGCAGGTGTGAAGCGGCGCGCTGCCACGGATAGTCGCACGTCCAGCTTCCTCTGATGCGCCTGGTCAGCCAAGACGTTCAGCGAGCCAGGCGCCGATGTCGCGAATTTCCTCCGGCAGCACTTCATGGCCCATCGGATAGTCGTGCCACGCCGCGGTGACGCCTGCGTCCTGCAGGGTCTGAAAGGCGGCGCGGCCCATCGCCACAGGCACGACATCGTCGCGGCTGCCGTGCAGGCACAGTACCGGATACTGCAGTGCGGCAGGGGCGAACGCCAACGGCTCGGTAAAGGTGGGCGCGTAGGTCGAAAGCGCGATGACGCCGCCCAGCGGTCCCTGCCAGCGTAGAAACGCTGTGTGCAGGACGACCGCACCGCCCTGGGAAAAGCCGGCCAGGAAGATGCGTGCCGGATCGATCCCGGCATCGCGTTGCGACTCGAGCAACGAGATGACCTGTTGTGCTGAAGCTTCCAGCTGGTCACGGTTGATCGCGCGGGCCGGGCTCATGGCAAGGATGTCGTACCAGCTTGGCATGCTCCAACCACCGTTGATGGTCACCGGACGCGTCGGCGCCTGTGGCAGGACGAAGCGCGTGCTAAGCAGCCGTTGTTGCAGGGCTTCGGCAACCGGCAGGAAGTCGTAACGGTCAGCGCCCAGGCCGTGCAGCCAGATGACGCAGGCGTCGGTGCTGTTGGACGGCTCGAGAATCAGCGGGGTAGTCATGGATCGGCTCCGGTCTGGGTACGGTTGCCTCTTCTTGGGGCGCTCTGTCCGCCGCCAGTGAGGAAATAGCGCGAGGTTACCCGCTACGGCGTGACGTTAGAACCCGAGGTGGTACGTCGGCGGGCGTTCCCGGCGATCTGGTACGCCGCTTGCTTTGTGCTGCCTGCTCTTAAGGGATCGGCCTGCAGGGGCGAGTCGAGGCAATGACAAACAACGTTGCCGTTCATCCATGGGCGACTAGACTCAGGTCAGGCTGGCACCGCTTCGTTTGGCCCGTCGGTACATCGAAGTGGTTCATGGCCCGAACCCGAGAATAAGAAAGCAAACTGGAGGTTTCGATGATTAGGGTGAAATCCACACTGGCTGCGCTGGGCGCTGCGTCACTGCTGGGTATGAGCGGGTTGGCGCAGGCAGGGGCGACCCTCGATGCGGTGCAGAAGAAGGGATTCGTGCAGTGCGGCATCAGCGATGGCCTGCCAGGGTTTTCGTTCGCCGACGCCAAGGGCCAGTACCAGGGGCTCGACGTTGATGTCTGTCGAGCAGTCGCCGCCGCACTGTTCGGCGACGCGAGCAAGGTCAAGTACAGCCCACTGACCGCCAAGGAGCGCTTCACCGCGCTGCAGTCGGGCGAGGTGGACATGCTGTCGCGCAACACCACCTGGACCAGCTCGCGAGATGCAGCGATGGGGTTGAATTTTACCGGCGTGACCTACTACGACGGGCAGGGCTTCCTGGTAAACAAGGAACTCGGCGTCAAGAGCGCCAAGGAGCTTGATGGGGCCACGGTATGCATCCAGGCCGGCACCACCACGGAGCTGAATCTCTCCGACTATTTCCGCGCCAACGGCCACAACTACACCCCCATCACCTACGACACCTCCGATGAAAGCGCCAAGTCGCTGGAGTCCGGGCGCTGCGACGTGCTCACCTCTGACCAGTCTCAGCTCTATGCCCAGCGCATCAAGCTGGCGAAGCCTGATGACTATGTCGTATTGCCTGAGGTGATATCCAAGGAGCCCCTGGGCCCGGCGGTTCGCCAGGGCGATGAGGAGTGGTTCGATATCGTGCGCTGGACACTGTTCGCCATGCTCAATGCCGAGGAACTGGGTGTCACCTCGGCAAACGTCGAGGAGAAGGCCAAAAGCACCAAGAATCCGGACGTTGCCCGCCTGCTGGGTGCCGAAGGTGAATATGGCAAGGACCTGAAGCTTCCGAAGGACTGGGCGGTACAGATCATCAAGCAGGTCGGTAACTATGGCGAGATCTTCGATCGCAACGTCGGTGCCGGCAGCGAGCTGAAGATCGAACGCGGCCTCAATGCCCTGTGGAACAACGGCGGCGTGCAGTACGCCCCGCCGGTACGTTGAGCGAGCGGGGCCGGCTATACCGGCTCCGTTACCAGAGGGAGAAGTATCACCGGTGCGCACAACGCGCCGGTGATGCGGTATGAGGACATTCGATGCGAACCATCGACAATCCCCGCCCGGCGGGCGGATCGCTTCTGCATGATCCGCGAGCACGGGCCTGGCTATTCCAGATTCTGGCCGTCATCGCCGTGGTGGCATTCGGTTGGTACCTTTTCCATAACACCCAGACCAATCTCGCCCATCGCGGCATCACCTCCGGCTTCGGCTTTCTCGACAACGCTGCCGGTTTCGGCATTTCCCAGCACCTGATCGACTACAGCGAGAGCGACAGCTATGGTCGCGTATTCTGGGTCGGGCTGCTCAACACCCTGCTGGTCAGCGTGATCGGGATATTCCTGGCCACGATCATGGGTTTCATCCTCGGCGTGGGGCGGCTCTCGAGCAACTGGCTGATCCGCCAGCTGGCGACGCTCTACATCGAGATATTCCGCAATATCCCACCATTGTTGTTGATCTTCTTCGTCTATTTCGCAGTGATCAGCCCATTGCCCGGGCCGCGCAACAGCCTGAGCCTGTGGGACGCCGTATTCGTCAACAACCGTGGCGTGCAGATGCCGGCACCCAGCGCCGCCGAGGGCTTCTGGGCGTTCTGGCTGGCGCTGTTGGTGGCGTTGGCCTCGGTGGTCATGCTCAGCCGTTGGGCCCGCGCCCGACGCCATGCCACGGGCCGTACGTTTCCGGTGTTCTGGACCAGCTTCGGGCTATTTCTCGCCATTCCCTGGCTGGTGACGCTCGTTGCCGGGGCGCCGTTCAGCTGGGAAGTGCCCGAGTTGCAGCGCTTCAATATCCGCGGTGGCTGGGTGGTGATTCCCGAGTTGGTCTCGATCGTCGTGGCGTTGTCGGTCTATACCGCTGCATTCATCGGCGAAACCGTGCGTGCGGGCATTCAATCGGTCAGCCATGGTCAGACCGAGGCCGCCGCGTCCCTCGGCCTGCGTCCGGGACAGGTGCTGCGGCTGGTCATCGTGCCGCAGGCGCTGCGGGTCATCGTGCCGCCCTTGACCAGTCAATACCTGAACCTGGCGAAGAACTCATCGCTCGCAGCGGCGATCGGCTATCCGGACATGGTCTCGCTCTTCGCCGGCACGGTGCTCAACCAGACCGGGCAGGCGATCGAAACCATGGCCATCACCATGAGCGTCTATCTGGCCATCAGCATCAGCATTTCGCTGCTGATGAACTGGTACAACAAGCGCATTGCGCTGATCGAGCGGTGAGCGCATGACCATTCATACCTTCAAGCCCGACCTGCCGCCACCGACCATCAGCATCGGTGCGTTCGGCTGGTTGCGGGCCAATCTGTTCTCCAGCTGGCTCAACACATTGCTGACGCTGGTCGGTCTGTATCTGCTGTGGCTGATCGTGCCGCCGGTGCTCGAATGGGCAATCTTCAAGGCTGACTGGACCGGCGAAACCCGCGCCGATTGCAGCCGCGAGGGCGCCTGCTGGGTGTTCGTGCAGGCTCGCTTCGGCCAGTTTATGTACGGCTTCTACCCCGTGGAGCTGCGCTGGCGCGTCGATGCGGCAGCCTGGCTGGCCATCATTGGCGCGGCGCCGCTGTTCCTGCGGCAGATGCCGCACAAGCTGCGCTACGGCCTGGGCTATCTGCTGGTCTATCCGCTGCTGGCCTACTGGCTGCTGCACGGCGGATTCTTCGGCCTAGAGACGGTGCCGACCAGCCAGTGGGGTGGGCTGATGCTGACGGTGGTGATCGCCGCGGTGGGCATTGCCGGCGCCTTGCCGCTGGGCATCCTGCTGGCGCTCGGGCGACGTTCGGACATGCCGGCCATCCGGGTGCTCTGCGTCACCTTCATCGAGTTCTGGCGCGGTGTACCGCTGATCACCGTGCTGTTCATGTCGTCGGTGATGCTGCCGCTGTTTCTGCCCGAAGGCATGAACCTCGACAAGCTGTTGCGTGCGATGTTGATGGTGGTGTTCTTCGAGGCTGCCTATATCGCCGAGGTGGTGCGCGGCGGCCTGCAGGCAATCCCCAAGGGGCAGTACGAGGCGGCCGCAGCGATGGGCCTGGGCTACTGGCGCAGCACGTTGCTGGTGATCCTGCCGCAGGCGCTGAAGCTGGTCATTCCGGGCATCGTCAACACCTTCATCGCCCTGTTCAAGGACACCAGCCTGGTGATCATCATCGGCCTGTTCGACTTCCTCAACAGCATCAAGCGCGCTACGGCGGACCCGGCCTGGCTGGGTATGTCCACCGAGGGCTACGTGTTCGCCGCGCTGGTGTACTGGATGTTCTGTTTCGGCATGTCCCGCTATTCCATGCGCCTGGAGCGCAAGCTGGACACCGGCCACAAGCGTTAGGAGTGAGATATGAATGATTCAATCGCGCAGGCCGGGCAGGCGAGCGAGCCGGTCATCCGCATGCAGGGCGTGCACAAGTGGTTCGGCCAGTTCCATGTGCTCAAGGACATCAACCTTTCCGTGCGGCAGGGCGAACGCATCGTGCTGTGCGGGCCGTCCGGATCGGGCAAGTCCACCACCATCCGCTGCCTGAATCGGCTGGAGGAGCATCAGCAGGGGCGGATCGTCATCAATGGTGTGGAGCTGACCAGCGATCTCAAGCAGATCGAGGCGATTCGCAGTGAAGTCGGCATGGTCTTCCAGCACTTCAATCTGTTTCCGCACCTGACCGTGCTGCAGAACTGCACCCTGGCACCGATGTGGGTGCGCAAGCTGCCGCGCCGGCAGGCCGAGGAGATCGCCATGCATTATCTCGAGCGCGTGCGCATTCCCGAGCAGGCCAACAAGTTTCCCGGTCAGCTCTCCGGCGGCCAGCAGCAGCGGGTGGCGATCGCCCGGGCGCTGTGCATGAAGCCGAAGATCATGCTGTTCGACGAGCCGACTTCGGCGCTCGACCCGGAGATGGTCAAGGAAGTGCTGGACACCATGATCGGTCTCGCCGAAAGCGGCATGACCATGCTCTGCGTGACCCATGAAATGGGCTTCGCCCGCACCGTGGCCGACCGGGTGATCTTCATGGACAAGGGGGAGATTGTCGAACAGGCCGAGCCGGAGGTGTTCTTCACCAACCCGGTGAACGACAGGACCAAGCTGTTCCTCAGTCAGATCCTGCATTGAAGAGCGGCAGGTCTCCGAGCGGAAACAGTCGCCCCGTTCCGGCATCCCGCCTAACCTCCGGTTGACATCGGTCATGGGCGGACGTCCGGCGATAGCCTGTAATCGTCGCATCCCATCGCGTCCGGGGCGTCGGCATGTCGAAGCGCAGAACCTGTGGTGTCATTCGTTCGCTACAGCTAGCAGTCGCCTGGCTGCTGGCGTGCGCGCTGGTCGCCTCGGCACAGGCAGAGGCGCTCTGGACATCGGCGGACATCGCGCTTTCCCGTCATGTGCCGCGTGAGGCCGAGGCAACTGATTCGCCCGCTTATGAAGCCGATCCGCTGGGGCTGATCCTCGTGGTCGAGGCCGGCGGCTCGCATGTCACCATCCTCGATGGCGAAAAGCTTGAGCCCATCCACCGCTTCGTCACGCGGGGAGTGCATGGCAGCCCCTGTGTCACTCGCGACGGGCGCTTTGTGTTTTTCGTATCCCGCGATGGCTGGGTGTCCAAGTACGATCTGTGGACGCTGACGGTCGTCGCCGAAGTGCGTGCGGGTCTGGACAGCAGCAATATCGCCATTTCGCCTGCCGGCGACCACATTGCCGTGGCTAATCTGCGGCCCCATGCGTTGGTGCTGCTCGATGGAGAACTCAACCTGCTCAAGGTCCTGCCGACCCTCGACCACAAGGGCGAGCGCAGCTCGCGGGTGTCGGCGGTCTACGGTCTGCCGGCGCGTCGGTCGTTCATCGTTGCGATGAAGGACATCGCCGAGCTGTGGGAGGTCAGCTATGACCCTGGCGCCGAGGATATGGCGATCGGTCTGGTGCATGATTTCCAGTACCGGGAGGGGACGTTCGTTTCCGGTTATCTCAACCCCCGGCGGATCGAGCTGGATGGGCCGTTGGATGACTTCTTCTTCAACCCGGAGCAGGCCGAGCTGTTCGGCGTGTCGTCCCAGGGCGAGGTGGAGGTCGTTCATCTGGATGCGCGTCGGCGGATCGGCCGGTTGCCCATGCAAGGGCACCCAGACATGGCGTCGAGTGTCGCCTGGCGGCGCGACGGCAGGTTGCTGATGGGCAGCACCGGTCAGGTGTCGCCCGAAATCGCGGTGATCGATCCGCAGCAACGCGCGCTGGTACGACGTATCGCTCTGAAGGGGCCTGGGCGCTTGCTCGCGGCTCACGAGAGCAGCCGGCATCTGTTGGTCGTTTCGACGATGCCGGCCGACTCTCGGCATGTGCTGCAAGCGATCGACCGCGAGACGCTGGAAGTGGCGCGAGAATTCCTGGCCGAGCCGGAGGCGACACTGGCTCATGTCGAATTCTCACGAGATGGCCGCCATGTCCTGGTCAGCCTGCAGCGCGACGAGGGAGCGCTGATCGTTCTCGATAGCCACACCCTGGCCGAGGTGAAACGCCTGCCGATGAAACAGCCGGTCGGCCAATACGGCGTCTGGAGGGGAGTCGGGCTTCAGGGTGGCGCGCGCTAGCCAGCGGCCGGCTCGCGGTCGACTCCGTCATCGGTCCTGGCGGGCTGGGCGTGGGCTCGCGGGGCAGGTTGCGGCCTTACGCTGGTCGTCGGGTCCAGCTGTCAGCACGGCTCCGGACTTGCAGCGGGTCGCTGCCCCTTGCCCATCGTCATGAGCTAGAATACGCGCCCCGACTGCTCCCCCTCCGAGGCTGTTCCGACGATGTTGATCCTGCGCGGCGCTCCCGCTCTTTCCGCCTTCCGTCATGGCAAGCTCCTGGCACAACTGACCGAGAAGGTCCCCGCCGTCAGCGGGTTGTACGCCGAGTTCGCCCATTTCGCCGAGGTTTCCGGCACGCTTGATGCGGATGAGCAGCACGTACTGACCCGCCTGCTGAAGTACGGACCCAGCGTGCCGGTACAGGAACCCGCCGGACGGCTGTTCCTGGTAGTACCGCGTTTCGGCACCATCTCGCCCTGGTCGAGCAAGGCCAGCGACATCGCCCACAATTGCGGCTTGGAGAAGATCCAGCGGCTGGAGCGGGGGATCGCCTACTACGTGCAGGGTGAAATCTCCGACAGCGACGCCAAGCTTGTCGCTGCCGCGCTGCACGACCGCATGACGCAGTTGGTGCTGGGCCGCTTCGAGGAGGCCGCCAACCTGTTCAGCCATGCCGAGCCGAAGCCGCTGACGGCGGTGGATGTACTCGGCGGCGGCCGCGCCGCGCTGGAGAAGGCCAACGTCGAACTGGGCCTGGCCCTGGCCGAGGACGAAATCGATTACCTGGTACAGGCCTTCACCGGACTGGGGCGCAACCCGCACGATATCGAGCTGATGATGTTCGCCCAGGCGAACTCCGAGCACTGCCGGCACAAGATCTTCAATGCCAGTTGGGACATCGATGGCGAGAGCCAGGAAAAGTCCCTGTTCGGCATGATCAAGAACACCTACCAGCTGCACAACGAGGGCGTGCTGTCGGCATACAAGGACAACGCCGCGGTCATCGTCGGCAACGTCGCCGGGCGCTTCTATCCGAATCCTGAGACGCGCGAGTACGCGGCCAGCCAGGAGCCGGTGCATATCCTGATGAAGGTGGAAACCCACAACCACCCGACCGCCATCGCGCCGTTCCCCGGGGCTTCCACCGGCTCCGGCGGCGAGATTCGCGACGAGGGTGCCACTGGCCGCGGCGCCAAGCCGAAGGCCGGCCTTACCGGTTTCACCGTATCCAACCTGAACATCCCGGGTTTCGAGCAGCCCTGGGAAAAGCCCTACGGCAAGCCCGAGCGCATCGTCACCCCGCTGGACATCATGATCGAGGGTCCGCTGGGCGGCGCCGCGTTCAACAACGAATTCGGTCGTCCGGCGCTGACCGGCTATTTCCGTACCTTCGAGCAGGCAATCAGCACCCCGCATGGCGAGGAAGTGCGCGGCTACCACAAGCCGATCATGCTTGCCGGCGGCATGGGCAACATTCGCGAAGAGCATGTGCAGAAGGGCGAGATTTCGGTCGGCGCCAAGCTGATCGTCCTTGGCGGCCCGGCCATGCTAATCGGCCTGGGTGGCGGCGCGGCATCGTCGATGGCCACCGGTACCAGCTCGGCTGATCTGGACTTCGCCTCGGTACAGCGCGACAACCCGGAAATGGAGCGTCGCTGCCAGGAAGTCATCGATCGCTGCTGGCAGATGGGCGAGCAGAACCCGATCAAGTTCATTCACGACGTGGGCGCCGGCGGTCTGTCCAACGCCTTCCCCGAGCTGGTCAACGATGGCGGTCGTGGCGGCCGTTTCGAGCTGCGCAACATTCCCAACGACGAGCCGGGCATGGCGCCGCTGGAAATCTGGTGCAACGAATCCCAGGAGCGCTACGTGCTTTCGGTCGATGCGGCCGATTTCGAACGTTTCAAGGCCATCTGCGAGCGCGAGCGTTGCCCGTTCGCGGTGGTCGGCGAGGCCACCGAGGAAGCGCATCTGACCGTCGCCGACAGCCATTTCGGCAACAAGCCGGTGGACATGCCGCTCAACGTGCTGCTCGGCAAGGCGCCACGCATGCACCGCAGCGCCAGCCGCGAAGCCGAACTGGGCGATGACTTCAATGCCGCGGCGGTCTATCTGGATGAAGCCGTGGGTCGCGTGCTGCGCCATCCTGCGGTGGCCAGCAAGAGCTTTCTGATCACCATCGGTGACCGCAGCATCACCGGCCAGGTGGTCCGCGACCAGATGGTCGGTCCATGGCAGGTGCCAGTGGCGGACTGTGCGGTAACCGCCGCCAGCTTCGACGTCAATTGCGGCGAGGCGATGGCAATGGGCGAGCGCACCCCGCTGGCACTGCTCGACGCTCCGGCCTCCGGACGCATGGCCATCGGTGAGACGCTGACCAACCTGGCTGCCGCTTCCATCGAGAAGATCTCCGACATCAAGCTGTCGGCCAACTGGATGGCCGCAGCCGGGCATCCGGGGGAGGATGCACGCCTGTACGACACCGTGCGTGCCGTTGGTATGGAACTCTGCCCGCAGCTGGGCATTACCATTCCGGTGGGCAAGGACTCGATGTCGATGAAGACGCGCTGGTCGGAAGAGGGCGCCGAGAAGAGCGTGACCTCGCCGCTTTCCCTCATCGTGTCTGGCTTTGCCCCGGTCAGCGACATCCGCCGTACGTTGACGCCACAGCTGCGCCTGGACAAGGGGGCCACCGACCTGATCCTGATCGACCTCGGTCGCGGGCAGAACCGTCTGGGTGGATCGATTCTCGCCCAGGTCTACGGCAAGCTCGGGCGGCAGGTGCCGGATCTCGACGATGCCGAAGACCTGCGTGCATTCTTTGCCGTCATTCAGGGGCTCAATGCCGATGGGCTGCTGCAGGCCTATCATGACCGCTCCGACGGCGGCCTGCTGACTACCGTGCTGGAAATGGCGTTCGCCGGTCACTGCGGTCTGAATCTGAATCTCGATGGTCTGCTGGATGATGCCGACGACGTGCCAGCCGTGCTCTTCAACGAAGAGCTGGGTGCGGTCATTCAGGTACGCCAGGATGACACCGAGATCGTGCTCTCGCAGTTCAGCGCAGCCGGCCTCGGCGACTGCGTCGCGGTCATCGGGCAGCCCGCCAACAATGGCTATGTCTCCATCAGGCTGGCCGGCAACGAGGTGTTCAGCGGCGACCGTCGCCTGCTGCAGCGCCAGTGGGCCGAGACCAGCTACCAGATCCAGCGCCTGCGGGACAACGCCGAGTGCGCCGACCAGGAGTTCGACGCGCTGTTGGAGGAGGACAATCCCGGCCTCAGCGTCAAGCTGGGCTTTGACGTCAACCAGGACATCGCCGCGCCCTACATCAAGCGCGGTGTGCGCCCGCAGGTGGCGGTGCTGCGCGAGCAGGGCGTCAACGGTCAGGTAGAGATGGCTGCGGCGTTCGACCGGGCCGGGTTTGCCGCGGTCGACGTGCACATGAGTGACATTCTCTCCGGTCGCGTCAGCCTCGAGGCGTTCAAGGGCCTGGTCGCCTGCGGCGGTTTCTCCTACGGCGACGTGCTGGGTGCCGGCGAGGGCTGGGCCAAGTCGGTCCTGTTCAATGCGCGCGCGCGCGACGGCTTCCAGGCCTTCTTCGAGCGCAAGGACAGCTTCGCCCTGGGGGTGTGCAACGGCTGCCAGATGATGAGCAACCTGCACGAGCTGATCCCGGGAACCGAGTACTGGCCGCACTTCGTGCGCAACCGCTCGGAGCAATTCGAAGCGCGCGTGGCAATGGTCCAGATTCAGGACTCGCCGTCGATCTTCCTGCAGGGCATGGCCGGCTCCCGCCTGCCGATCGCCATCGCTCATGGCGAAGGCCATGCGGAGTTCGAAAGCGAGGAGGCCATGTTGCAGGCTGATCTCTCCGGTACCGTGGCGCTGCGCTACGTCGACAACCATGGCAAGGTCACCGAGCGCTATCCTGCCAACCCGAGCGGCTCGCCGCGGGGCATAACGGGTCTGAGCAGTCGTGATGGTCGTGTAACCATCATGATGCCGCACCCCGAGCGGGTGTTCCGCGCCGTAACCAACTCCTGGCGTCCGGACGAATGGCAGGAGGACGGCGGCTGGATGCGCATGTTCCGCAATGCTCGTGTCTGGGTTGACTGATCACGCTTTCGACCCGAGCCCTGCAAGCCCGCTGATCGCGATCAGCGGGCTTTTCATTTGGACCAATGTCTATGAACCGCGGGTGCTGCTCGGCGTCTGAGCTATGACGCGCAGCTCCTTTTGTGCGGTGCGTGGCTGGCAAACTGCCATCTATCTCGTCTGGCCACGCGCCAGGCTTCATGCGCACGGAGAGGTCGATGTACAAGCTGTGTTTCTATGTTCCGGAAAGCCATCTGGAAGCGGTCAAGAAAGCAGTGTTCACAGTAGGTGGCGGTCGAATCGGTAGTTATGACAGCTGCTGCTGGCAGACGCTGGGGCAGGGGCAGTATCGGCCGCTGGAGGGTAGTCAGCCTTTTCTGGGCCAGGCCGGACAAATGCAGCACGTGGCCGAATGGAAGGTCGAGATGGTGGTCGCCGACGAGCTGATTCACGACAGCGTCAAGGCAATGAAGAAGGCTCACCCCTACGAAACGCCAGCGTTCGATGTATGGCGTCTGTCCGATATGCAGTTCTGATCAGGGGGTGAGCGCCCCCGCCGTTATTGGATGGTGCCTGGGCGGGTCAGGGCCGTATCTCGATCAGCGTGCCGTCCTTGACCAGCGACCAGATTTCCCGCATGTCGCTGTTGCTCAGGGCGATGCAGCCTTCGGTCCAGTCGAGGGTGTGGAAGAACCACTCGGGATACTCCTCGTCGAGTGGCGTGCCATGCAGCATGATCATGCTGCCAGGCGGCACCCCTTCCTCCTGCGCGCGTGCCAGGTCGCGGGCGTTGGGGTAGGAGATGTGCATCGACAGGTTGTATTTGTCGCTGGTCTTGCGCCAGTCGATCCAGTAGAAACCCTCGGGCGTGCGCATGTCGCCTTCACGCAGCTTCGCGCCGCGTGGCTGCTTGCCCAGCGAGACGCGATAGCTCTTGAGCGTCTGGCCGGCGCTGACCAGATGAAGTTGGCGTTCCGACTTGACCACCAGCACCTTGTCAATGGACGAGCCGCCCAGGCTGGGTGTCGTGTTGGCGTAGGACATCGCAGTGAAGGTTAGGCAGAACAGGGTGAACAGCCAGCGCATCGAAACTTTCCCGTGGAAAACTGCATCAGACCTGTATTGCCGTCATGCCGTACCGAACATCAACTTGCCCGGTCGCGCTGCCTGAGGCCGGAGACGGCTTCGTTACGTACCGGGAAGGTCTGCTGCACCCGGTCGGTGAAGAAGCATTCTAGGGTACGGCCAATGGTCGGAAAAGCCAGCTCGGACCAAGGGATGTCCTGCTGATGAAAGAGTTTCACCTCGAGACTCTCGTCCCCGGCACAGAAGTCCAGATCGACCAGCTGCGCGCGAAAGAACATGTAGACCTGATTGATATGTGGCAGATCGAACAGGGTATACAGCTGCAGGTCCCTGACTCTTGCGCAGGCTTCCTCGAGCGTTTCGCGCGCAGCAGCCTGCTGCATCGTTTCGCCGTTTTCCATGAAGCCAGCCGGCAGCGTCCAGTAGCCGCGTCTGGGTTCGATCGCGCGCCGGCAGAGCAGCACCTGGTCGTCCCAGATCGGCACGCAACCGGCAACGATGCGTGGATTCTGGTAGTGCACGGTCTGACAACTATCGCAGACGAAGCGCGGTCGGTTGTCACCGTCCGGGACGCGGATCAGGACCGGGTTGCCACACTGGTTGCAGTACTTCATGGAAGAGTTCCTGTCGATTACGGCAAATCTTGGGCCGTCCGCGGTAATTCGGCAAGGAAGCCACGAACCACCGTGAGACTGATCCCCCATGAGCCTGTTCGTCCGGCACCATGGCTTTTTCCGAGGTCTTGGGCCGTTGCGCCTTTCATGCCATGATGCCGGTCAAAGACGAAACGAGACTATTCATGCTGGACACAATACTCCGACGGGTGCGTGGCTATTCTCCGCATCTCTTGGCGCCGGAGGGTCGCCTGCCCGAGGCGGCCGTGTTGATGCCGATCACTCGCAGCGAATCGCCGGAACTTGTGCTGACGCTTCGAGCCGCGGGCCTCTCCACTCACGGCGGTGAAGTGGCATTCCCGGGCGGGCGCCGTGATCCGGAGGACCGTGACCTGCTAGAGACGGCGCTGCGCGAAGCCGAGGAGGAGGTGGGGCTTGCTCCCGGTATGGTGGAGGTGGTTGGGCCACTCAGCAGTCTGGTTTCGGTGCATGGAATCCATGTCACGCCGTATGTCGGACTGGTACCGGATTATGTCGAGTATCGGGCCAACGATGCTGAAATCGCCTCGGTCTTTTCGGTGCCGCTGGAGTTCTTCTGCCAGGACCCGCGCGAGGTCACTCACCGGATCGATTATCAGGGGCAGAGCTGGTACATCCCGTCCTATCGTTTTGGCGAATATCAGATCTGGGGGCTGACGGCGATCATGATCGTCGAACTGGTGAACGTCGTTTACGACGCCGGTATTGAGATGCGCCGCGCGCCAGCGGCGTTCGTCGATCTGTCCGGACGCAGCAGGCCCTGACCCGGCCCCGGTGCGGGCCGACTATTCAAGCTGACTGAGAGGTAATGCCGTGAAATACCGTCTGGGAGAGTCGCGTGTGGATGCCCATCCGCAGAGCTGGGTGGCACCCAACGCTACGCTGGTGGGCAAGATCCGGCTCGATGCCGGCGCCAGCGTCTGGTTCGGCGCGGTGCTGCGCGGCGACAACGAGCTGATTCACATCGGCGAAAACAGCAACGTCCAGGACGGCAGCGTGATGCACACGGACATGGGCCATCCGCTGACGCTGGGAACTGGCGTGACGGTGGGGCACAACGCCATGCTGCATGGCTGTACGGTGGGTGACTACAGCCTGATCGGCATCAACGCTGTGGTGCTCAACGGGGCGAAGATCGGCAGGCATTGCATCATCGGCGCCAACACGCTGATTCCCGAAGGCAAGGAAATCCCAGATGGCTCGCTGGTGGTCGGTTCACCAGGCAAGGTTGTGCGGGAGTTGACCGAGGAGCAGAAGAAGATGCTCGAGGCCAGCGCCGCTCATTACGTGCACAACGCGCAGCGCTACGCGCGCGATCTGGAGCCGGATGAGTGAGTCTTCAGGAAAAACCGGTAGCCTCCCCCTGCGTCAGCCTCTGTGCGCTGGATGACGACGATCTGTGCGTCGGCTGCCAGCGCAGTTCCGATGAGATTCGCCGCTGGGGGCTGATGGACAACGAAGAGCGGCGCCAGGTGCTGCGCCGTTGCAACGAGCGGGCCCGTCTCGGTGGCCAGCTGATGTAGGACGCCGACGGCGTTGATCGACCTTCACAAGCGACGAGGAACTCCATGCCAACGATAGGCACCCCGCTGTCTCCCAGCGCCACGCGCATCCTGCTCTGCGGCTGTGGAGAGTTGGGCAAGGAGCTGGTCATCGAATTGCAGCGTCTCGGCGTTGAAGTGATCGCCGTGGATCGCTATGCCAATGCCCCGGCGATGCAGGTTGCGCATCGCAGCCATGTGATCGACATGCTCGATGGCGCCGCACTGCGTGCCGTGATCGAGCAGGAGCGGCCGCATTACATCGTGCCGGAGATCGAGGCTATCGCAACCGCCACGCTGGTGGAGCTGGAGGGCGAAGGCTATACGGTGATCCCGACCGCCCGGGCGGCGCAGCTGACGATGAACCGTGAGGGAATTCGTCGTCTGGCCGCCGAGGAACTGAGGCTGCCTACCTCGCCCTATCGCTTTGCCGACTCGCTGGATGAGTGCCGTGCCGCGGCGCTGGCGCTGGGCTTTCCGTGCCTGATCAAGCCGGTAATGAGTTCATCGGGCAAGGGGCAGTCCGTGCTGCGCAGTGCCGAGGATATCGAGGCGGCCTGGGACTATGCGCAGGCCGGCGGTCGCGCGGGGCGCGGTCGGGTCATCGTCGAGGGTTTCATCGATTTCGATTACGAGATCACCCTCCTGACGGTGCGGCATGCCGGCGGCACCAGCTTCTGCGAGCCGGTCGGGCATCGACAGGAAAAAGGCGACTACCAGGAGTCCTGGCAACCGCAGCCCATGACGCCGGCGGCGCTGGTCGAGGCGCAGCGTATCGCATTGGCCGTGACCGATGCACTCGGTGGTCGCGGCATCTTCGGTGTCGAGCTGTTCGTCAAGGGTGACCAGGTGTGGTTCTGTGAGGTATCACCGCGGCCTCACGACACCGGGTTGGTCACGCTGGTTTCGCAGGATTTGTCCGAATTCGCGCTGCATGCACGCGCGATCCTCGGCCTGCCGATTCCGGTCATTCGCCAGCTGGGTCCGGCAGCGTCGGCTGTGGTGCTGGTGGAAGGGGAGTCGACTCAGGTGAGCTTCGGTAACCTCGCGGCGGTGCTGGCCGAGCCGGATACCGGGCTGCGTCTGTTCGGCAAGCCTGGCGTCAGCGGACAGCGCCGCATGGGCGTGGCGCTGGCACGAGACGTCTCCATCGATGCGGCTCGGCAGAAGGCATTGCGCGCGGCAGCAGCGGTAAAAGTCGATCTCTGAGTGCGGCGGAGCCGGCCTTGCGCCGCCTCCTTAGTCTGTTTGCTGCTCGGTCGATGGCGTCGCGTTGATGGTCCAGGCGCGCACGCTTTTCACCCGATTGTCGGCCGCCTGGAGGATCTCCAGGCGATAGTCGCCGATCTGCAGGCAGATGCCGCTGTCGGGGATGTGTTCCAGTGCTTCGGTGATCAGGCCGTTGAGCGTCTTGGGTCCGTCGCAGGGTAGCTGCCAATCCAGCGCTCGGTTCACCTCGCGGATGTAGGCCGCGCCATCGATGACCAGCGTGCCGTCATCCTGAGGATGGATGTCCGGGCTGCGCAAGGCGTCCTGATTGCTGAACTCGCCGACGATCTCTTCGAGAATGTCCTCGAGCGTGACGACGCCGCGGACATCGCCATATTCATCCACGACGATGCCGATCCTTCGCTTCTGTTTCTGGAAGTTCAGCAGCTGAGTCGACAGCGGCGTGTTCTCCGGCACGAAATAGGGTTCGGTGCAGGCGGCGAGCAGGCTCTCCTTGGTCAGCTGATCATGACTGAGCAGGCGAGCAATCTGCCGCATATGGACGATGCCTTCGATCTGATTGATGTCGTTGCGAAAGACCGGCAGGCGGGTGTGTGGGGTGGTGCGCAGCTGGCTGATGATCGCTTCGAGATCATCGTCCAGATCGATGCCGGTGACCTCGTTTCGCGGGATCATGATGTCGTCGACGGTCACCCGCTCCAGATCGAGAATGCCCAGCAGCATGCTCTGGCGGTTCAGCGGCAGGTCACTGCCGGATTCGCGGACCACGCTACGCAATTCCTCGGTGGAAAGACTGTCATTGCCTTTGTTGGACAGGTCTACGCCAAGCAGCCGGAGCAGGCCATTGCTTACCCAGCCGAGCAAGGCGACCAGCGGATAGAGGACCTTCTGCAGCATCAGCAGCGGCAGGCTGACCGGATAGGCGATGATCTCCGGGCGCAATGCGGCCAGGGTCTTGGGTGTGATTTCTCCGAATACCAACAGAACGATGGTCAGGCCGATGGTGGCGATGGCGATGCCGGCTTCCCCCCATAGCTGCATGGCGAGCACGGTGGCAATGGAGGAGGCGAGGATGTTGACGAAGTTGTTGCCGACCAGGATGGTGCCCAGCAGGCGGTCTGGATGGGCCAGCAGGCTGCTGGCGCGACGGGCGCCCTTGTGTCCTTCCTTGGCTTGATGCCTCAGTCGATAGCGGTTGAGGCTGAGCATGCCGGTCTCGGAGCTGGAGAAGAACGCCGAGCACAGCAGCAGAAATACCAGTAGGCCGAGCAGAAAGCCGGGATGTAGATCTTCCACGAGTTGGCCTGTTCGTCAGATGTGCAGGATGAATTCGCGGACCAGCTTGCTGCCGAAATACGCCAACATCAGCAGGCAGAAACCAGCCAGTGTCCAGCGGATCGCCTTATAGCCACGCCAGCCGAGCTGGTGTCGTCCCCACAGCAGCAGCCCGAAAACCACCCAGGCAACCACCGAGAGCAGTGTCTTGTGGACCAGATGCTGAGCGAAAAGATCGTCGAGAAACAGCCAGCCGGACACCAGGGATGCGGACAGCAGCCCCCAGCCCGCCCATAGAAAACCGAACAGCAAGCTTTCCATGGTCTGCAGGGGAGGGAAGTTACGGATCAGTCCTGACGGGTGCTTGTGCTTGAGATGGTGGTCCTGCAGTAACAGCAGCAAGGCCTGGAACACGGCAATGGTCAGCATGCCGTACGCGAGTATCGAAAGGAGGATGTGCGCCAGTATTCCCGGTTCTTCGGCGATCGCTGGCGCAGTGCCGGATGGCGCGAACTGGGCAAAGAGTACGGTCAGGCAACCCAGGGGAAACAGCAGCAGGAGCAGGTTCTCCACCGGCATCCGGTGGAGAGCCAGAAGGATCAGCAGGATCACGGCGGCGGCAATCAGGCTCGAAGCCGTGAAGAAGTCCAGATGCAGACCGCTGGGGGAGATGAGCTGGACGAACAGGCTGACGCTATGAGCGAGCAAGGCGAGTACGCCGGCGGCCAGCAGCAGCCGTTTGTCCGGGACCGCACGCTGCGCCAGACGCAGACTTTGGTAACCCGCGGCGCCAGCGTAGAGAACGGCCGCAGCGAGGCTGGGTAGCAGAGGAAGCATAGGTTCCGGTAACGAGCTCGAAAGGTCGTGAGTGTGGCACAAACGTCGGGGGCACAAAAGTCGCGTCGGGGTACGGATCGCCGCAGCTGGCGTCACTGTGTCATTCGCAGCAGGCTGCAGCGGGCGCCACATTATCGAAAACCGCGGCGATCGGGGTACCGGCCCGATGCTTCCACCTTCTATAATCGCGCCCTTCAGCACATCCAGCGTGGAATGGCTCATGTTCGAAAACCTAACCGATCGCCTCTCACAAACGCTTCGCCATGTCACGGGCAAGGCCAAGCTGACCGAGGACAACATCAAGGACACCCTGCGTGAGGTGCGGATGGCCCTGCTCGAGGCCGACGTCGCGCTGCCGGTGGTCAAGGAGTTCGTCAATCGGGTCAAGGAGCGCGCAGTCGGCACCGAGGTATCGAAGAGCCTGACGCCGGGGCAGGCGTTCGTGAAGATCGTCCGCGCCGAGCTGGAAGAACTGATGGGCGCCGCCAACGAGGATCTGGCGTTGAATGTCGCGCCGCCGGCGGTGGTGCTCATGGCCGGCCTTCAGGGGGCGGGCAAGACCACGACAGTGGGCAAGCTGGCGCGCTTCCTCAAGGAGCGCAAGAAGAAGTCGGTGCTGGTGGTCTCGGCCGACGTCTATCGCCCAGCGGCGATCAAGCAGCTCGAGACGCTGGCGGGCGAAGTCGGTGTGACCTTCTTCCCGTCCGACACCAGCCAGATGCCGGTGGATATCGCCCAGGCGGCGATTCGCGAAGCCAAGCTCAAGTTCATCGACGTGGTGCTGGTGGATACCGCGGGTCGTCTGGCAATCGATGCCGAGATGATGGCGGAGATCCAGGCCGTGCACGCCGCGATCAAGCCGGCCGAGACGTTGTTCGTGGTCGACGCCATGACCGGTCAGGACGCGGCGAACACCGCCCGTGCGTTCGGCGATGCGCTGCCGCTGACCGGTGTCGTGCTGACCAAGGTCGATGGCGATGCCCGCGGTGGTGCAGCGCTTTCCGTGCGTCATGTGACCGGCAAGCCGATCAAGTTCCTCGGCATGGGTGAAAAGAGCGACGCGCTGGAGCCCTTCCATCCAGATCGAATCGCTTCCCGCATCCTCGGTATGGGCGACGTGCTCAGCCTCATCGAGCAGGCCGAGCAGACACTGGATCGCGAGAAGGCGGAGAAGCTCACCAAGAAGCTTAAGAAGGGCAAGGGCTTCGATCTCGAAGACTTCCGCGATCAGCTGCAGCAGATGAAAAACATGGGCGGGCTGGGCGGGCTGATGGACAAGCTGCCCTCCATCGGCGGCGTCAACCTTTCACAGATGGGGCATGCCCAAGGCGCGGCGGAGAAGCAGTTCAAGCAGATGGAAGCGATCATCAACTCGATGACGCCAGCCGAGCGGCGCAACCCGGACATCATCAGTGGCTCGCGCAAGCGACGTATTGCCATGGGCTCCGGCACTCAGGTGCAGGACATCGGTCGTCTCATCAAGCAACACAAGCAGATGCAGAAGATGATGAAGAAGGTCACCGGCAAGGGCGGCATGGCCAAGATGATGCGCGGTATGGGCGGCATGTTCCCCGGCGGCGGGATGCCCAAGTTCTAGGTCTGTGGCTGCGATTGCGCAAGATTGGCGCCAGCGCTGGCGCACGCCCGTGTCCGGCGCGCTGGACGGCTGCGCGCCTCTAGCAAAAGAGTTTGCAAAATTCCCGGTATTCCTTAAAATGTGCGGCCTTTCGGGCCCAGGCCCATTTTAAGTGTGTGCCTTAAGTTAGCACCGACTACAGGAACGATGTTCACATGGTAACTATTCGTCTCGCCCGTGGCGGCTCCAAGAAGCGCCCTTTCTACCACCTGACCGTGACCAACAGCCGCAACCCGCGTGATGGTCGCTTCGTCGAGCGCATCGGTTTCTTCAATCCGATCGCCACTGGTGCGGAAGTGAAGCTCTCTGTCAATCAGGAGCGCGCTGCTTACTGGCTGAGCCAGGGCGCACAGCCGTCTGAGCGCGTTGCTCAGCTGCTGAAGGAAGCTGCCAAGGCCGCTGCCTGAGTCTATGAGCGCAATGTCTGCCCCGAGCGATGATCTGGTCGTCATCGGCAAGATCGTTTCGGTGCATGGCGTGCGCGGTGACGTGAAGGTCTATTCCTTCACCGATCCGATCGACAATCTGCTGGACTATCGTCGCTGGACGCTGAGGCGAGGTGACGAAGTCAAGCAGGTCGAGTTGGTCAAGGGGCGCCTCCAGGGCAAGATCCTGGTGGCTTCGCTGAAAGGACTGACCGATCGCGAGGTGGCGCGTACCTACGGCGACTTCGAGATTTGCGTTCCACGCAGCGAACTGCCTGCGCTGGATGACGGTGAGTACTACTGGTATCAGCTTCAAGGTTTGAAGGTGCTCAATCAGGCCGGGCAGTTGCTTGGTCAGGTCGATCACTTGCTCGAGACCGGAGCCAACGATGTTCTGGTCGTGAAGCCTTGCGCTGGAAGCCTGGATGATCGCGAGCGACTGCTGCCCTATACGGATCACTGCGTCTTGAAGGTCGATCTGGAATCGGGCGAGATGCAGGTCGACTGGGATGCGGACTTCTGAACGGCATGGCCGCATTGCGCGTTGAGGTCATCAGTCTGTTCCCGGGTATGTTCGCAGCCATCAGCGAGTATGGGATTACCAGTCGTGCGGTGAAGCAAGGGTTGTTGCAGTTGAGCTGCTGGAATCCCAGGAGCTACACCGAAGACCGTCATCAGACTGTGGATGACCGCCCATTCGGTGGCGGCCCCGGCATGGTGATGAAGATCAAACCGCTCGAGCTGGCGTTGGCCGATGCCAAACGCGCCGCGGGCGACAAGGCGAAGGTGATCTACCTTTCGCCGCAAGGGCGTCAGCTGAAACAGGCGGATGTCCGCGAGCTGGCGAATGAGGATGCGTTGATTCTCATCGCCGGTCGCTATGAAGGTATCGACGAGCGTTTCATTGAAGCGCACGTAGACGAGGAATGGTCGATCGGTGACTACGTACTGTCCGGCGGCGAGCTGCCGGCGATGGTGCTGATCGATGCCGTGACCAGGTTGCTTCCGGGCGCTTTGGGTCATGCTGGTTCCGCCGAGGAGGACTCGTTTACCGACGGCCTGCTCGACTGTCCGCATTACACGCGACCTGAGGTGTATGCGGGTAAATGTGTTCCTGAGGTGCTGCTCAGCGGCAACCACGAACACATCCGGCGCTGGCGCTTGCAGCAGTCCCTTGGTCGGACCTGGGAGCGCCGCGCCGATCTTCTGGATAGCCGCTCGCTTTCTGGAGAAGAACAAAAGCTGTTGGCGGAATACATCCGTCAGCGGAACGATAGTTAACGTATCGATGGCAACCCGGTGGGTTGACCTTAGGAGCACACAGCATGACCAACAAGATCATTCAGCAGCTCGAAGCCGAGCAGATGACCAAGGAAATCCCGCCGTTCGCGCCGGGTGACACCGTTATCGTTCAGGTGAAGGTGAAGGAAGGCGAGCGTCAGCGTCTGCAGGCCTTCGAAGGCGTCGTGATCGGCAAGCGTAACCGCGGCCTGAACAGCGCTTTCACCGTTCGCAAGATTTCCAACGGCGTTGGTGTAGAGCGTACCTTCCAGAGCTACAGCCCGATGGTCGACAGCATCAGCGTCAAGCGTCGCGGTGACGTGCGCAAGGCCAAGCTGTACTACCTCCGCGCGCTGTCCGGCAAGGCCGCCCGCATCAAGGAAAAGCTGGTCTAAGACCGCTTTCCCCGCTTCGAAGAAAAGCAGCCTCCGGGCTGCTTTTTTTTTAGCGCACTTCCCTCAGGCCGCAGTCTGCTCGCAGCGAGCGGTAACCTTCGACGGCACTGGCATTGGCTAAGTGGCGTGTGGAAAACTGGTACCTCCCATTCCGTCTCGAAGTCGCCATGTCCGCTCTCGACGATCCCATTATCGACCGCTACCTCGATGCGCTGTGGCTGGAAAAAGGCCTGGCCGACAACAGCCGGGAAGCCTACCGCAGCGATCTGGCACTGTTTAATGCATGGTTGCATGAGCGCGGCGTCCGGTTGGCGACCGCGGGTCGTGAGGTCATCCTCGATCACCTCGCCTGGCGTCTGGACAATGGCTACAAGGCGCGTTCCACTGCGCGCTTCCTGTCCGGGTTGCGCGGCTTCTATCGCTACCTGCTGCGCGAGGGCGACATATCGCTGGATCCGACATTGCGTGTGGATCTGCCGCGCCTTGGGCGTCCCTTGCCCAAGGCGCTGTCTGAGGCCGACGTGGAGGCGCTGCTGGCGGCACCCGATGTCGAGGATCCGCTGGGATTGCGCGACCGGGCGATGCTCGAGGTGCTGTATGCGTGTGGGTTGCGCGTAACCGAACTGATCGGCCTGACGCTGGAGCAGGTCAGCCTGCGTCAGGGCGTGTTACGAACCTTCGGCAAGGGCAACAAGGAGCGCCTGGTACCGCTGGGTGACGAGGCGCTGCATTGGTTGGAGCGCTACCAGCGCGATGCGCGCGGCCTGTTGCTTGCCGGCAAGGCCAGCGATGTGCTGTTTCCCAGTCAGCGTGGCGATCAGATGACGCGGCAGACCTTCTGGCACCGGGTCAAGCTGCACGCCAAGGCGGCCGGAATCGCTACCTCTATCTCGCCGCATACCCTGCGCCACGCATTCGCCACACACCTTCTCAACCATGGTGCGGATTTGCGGACTGTGCAGATGTTGCTCGGGCATAGCGATCTGTCCACCACGCAGATCTATACCCATATCGCCCGCGCCCGGCTTCAGGAGCTGCACGCGGCCCATCATCCACGTGGCTAGCCGGGTCACATGCCTGCCGCCAGTCGCGCTCAGCCGATGCGTGCCTCGTTTGCATCGGCCGCCGGCAGGCCGGTCGGAGAAGCGGCTAGCAGTTTGAGCGCAATGCCTATGGTAGTCTTTGCGCCTTTCCTTAGATCGCCGCTGCCAGGAGTTTCCATGGGCGTGATTCGTTTTTTCGCTGCCGCCTCTATCGGCCTGGCCAGCACTCTTGCCACTGCTGCCGACCCTGATCAGGCGATTCGCCAGGCATTGCAGAAAATTCAGCCGGACATGCCGATCGAGGCCGTAGCGGAAAGTCCGATGCCGGGTGTCTATCAGGTTCAGCTGGAAGGCGGGCGCCAGCTCTATGCCAGCCCGGACGGGCAATTCGTCATTCAGGGCTATCTCTATCAGTTCCAGAATGGTCAGGCTGTCAATCTCACCGAGTTGGCGCAGAGCAAGTCGGTGGCCAAGCAGATCAACTCGATCCCGCAAAGCGAGATGGTGGTGTTTTCGCCAAAGGAGCCGAAGACCCATATCACCGTGTTCACCGATACCGACTGTGGCTACTGCCAGAAGCTGCACAGCGAAGTGCCGCAGCTGAACCGCCTCGGCGTCGAGGTGCGCTATGTAGCCTTTCCACGCCAAGGCATGGGTAGCCATGGTGCCAATACGCTGACCAGTGTGTGGTGCGCCAAGGATCGCCAGGATGCGATGAACAAGGCCAAGGCCCGTGAGGAGCTGCCGGCAGCCAGCTGCGAGACGCCGATCGCCAAGCAGTATCAGCTGGGCCAGATGATCGGCGTACAGGGCACTCCCGCCATTATTCTCGCCAATGGGCAGATGATCCCGGGCTATCAGCCGGCTGCGCAGCTGGCTAACGTGGCGCTCAAGGCGGAGTAAGTCTGACCGGCGGTCCGAATGTGCCGCCTCGGCCGGGGAGGGCAGGAACTGGACGGCATGCTGCGTTCAAAGCTTGAGGGCTCTGAACGAGGTCGTCGTGATGAAGCTGAAAGGTTCCTGCCATTGCCAGGCTGTGCGATTCACCCTTGAGTCGGCGCAGCCATATCCGTTCATGCGCTGTTACTGCTCGATCTGCCGCAAGACTGCGGGCGGGGGCGGCTATGCCATCAATCTGGGTGGCGACTATCGAACCCTGACGGTCGAAGGGCGCGAGCATCTGGGTGTCTATCAGGCGCGTCTCGTCGATGCCGAAAGCGGAGAGGTCAAGGTCAGTGACGGCCGCCGACACTTCTGTCGAATCTGCGCCAGTGCGCTGTGGTTGTGGGATCCGAACTGGCCGGATCTGGTCCATCCTTTCGCTTCGGCGATCGATAGCGATCTGCCCGTGCCGCCCGAGCATACGCATCTCATGCTCGGCTCCAAGGCCGGCTGGGTGGAACCGCAGATACAGACGCAGGATCGCTGTTACGCCGAGTACCCTGATGAATCACTTGCGCAATGGCATCAACGGCTCGGGCTCGGCGGGTCGGCGCCTTAGCCGCGCGGCCGCGGCCGATTGACTAACGGCGGCTCCCTTCGTAATGTGCGACTCTTTTGTCGACCGGCAGGTCCGGTCGTTTCGCTGTGAATGGGGAGTTCAGCTTGAAACCGGTGAAAGTTGGCATCTGTGGGCTGGGGACCGTCGGTGGCGGTACCTTCAACGTGCTCAAACGCAACGCCGAGGAGATTGCCCGCCGTGCCGGGCGCGGAATCGAGGTTGCGCAGATTGCCACCCGGCATCCGAACCCCAAGTGCGACACTGGCGCAACATCTATTACCGCCGACGTCCTCGACGTCGTGAACAACCCGGAAATCGATATTGTCGTCGAGCTCATCGGTGGTTATACCCTTGCCAAGGAGCTGGTACTGCAAGCCATCGAGAACGGCAAGCACGTCGTCACGGCTAACAAGGCACTCATCGCGGTGCATGGCAACGAGATCTTTGCCAAGGCGCGCGAGAAGGGTGTCATCGTTGCCTTCGAGGCGTCCGTCGCGGGCGGGATTCCGGTAATCAAGGCCATTCGCGAGGGGCTGGCCGGCAATCGAATCAACTGGCTGGCCGGCATCATCAATGGCACGGGCAACTTCATCCTCACCGAGATGCGCGAGAAGGGACGCACCTTCGAAGACGTGCTCAAAGAAGCCCAGGAGCTCGGCTACGCGGAGGCCGACCCGACCTTCGACGTAGAAGGCATCGACGCGGCGCACAAGCTTACGATCCTGGCCTCCATCGCCTTCGGGATTCCGCTGCAGTTCGACAAGGCCTATACCGAAGGTATTGCGCGCCTGACCACGGCCGATGTGAACTATGCCGAGGCGCTGGGTTATCGCATCAAGCATCTGGGTGTGGCCCGACGCACCGATAGCGGCATCGAGTTGCGCGTCCATCCTACGCTCATTCCGGCTGATCGCCTGATCGCCAACGTCAACGGGGTGATGAACGCCGTGATGGTCAACGGCGATGCGGTTGGCAGCACACTCTACTACGGTGCCGGCGCCGGAATGGAGCCGACTGCTTCGGCAGTGGTGGCCGATCTGGTGGACGTTGCACGGGCGCTGACGACCGATCCGAACAACCGCGTGCCGCACCTGGCGTTCCAGCCTGATTCGCTGTCCGACCATCCGATTCTGCCGATCAGCGCCTGTGAAAGTGCCTACTACCTGCGCATCCAGGCCAAGGACCATCCGGGTGTTCTCGCTCAGGTGGCGACCATCCTCTCCGAGCGTGGCATCAATATCGAGTCGATCATGCAAAAGGAGGCCGAGGTTCAGGATGGCCTGGTTCCGGTCATACTCGTTACCCATCGAGTGGTCGAGCAGCGTATCGACGACGCCATCGCGGCGCTGGAAGCGCTCGAGGACGTGGTCGGGCAGGTCGTGCGTATCCGTGTCGAACAGCTGAACTAATCCGGCATCGGCGGGCCGGCGCAGGTGGTTTGCCTGCCCGTCGCCCGCAGCCAACACCGAAGGTTTGAATCATGCGTTACATCAGCACCCGTGGCCAAGCGCCGGCCCTGAACTTCGAAGACGTCCTGCTGGCGGGTCTGGCCACCGATGGTGGTCTCTATGTTCCGGAGAACCTGCCGCGGTTCACCGTCGAGGAAATCGCCTCCTGGGCTGGCCTGCCGTATCACGAGCTAGCCTTCCGGGTCATGCGCCCGTTCGTGGCTGGGAGCATTCCAGATGCGGACTTCAAGCGAATCCTCGAGGAAACCTACGGCGTCTTCGCCCATGGTGCCATCGCCCCGCTGCGCCAGCTGAACGGCAATGAGTGGGTGCTCGAACTGTTCCATGGCCCGACCCTGGCGTTCAAGGACTTCGCCCTGCAGCTGCTCGGCCGCCTGCTCGACTACGTGCTGGCCAAGCGTGGCGAGCGCGTGGTGATCATGGGCGCCACCTCGGGTGATACCGGCTCGGCGGCCATCGAAGGCTGCCGCCGTTGCGAGAACGTCGACATCTTCATCCTGCATCCGCACCAGCGCGTGTCGGAAGTGCAGCGCCGGCAGATGACCACCATCCTCGGCGACAATATTCACAACATCGCCATTGAAGGCAACTTCGATGACTGCCAGGAGATGGTCAAGGCCAGCTTCGCCGATCAGGGGTTCCTCAAGGGCACCCGTCTGGTCGCGGTCAACTCGATCAACTGGGCGCGGATCATGGCCCAGATCGTCTACTACTTCCATGCCGCGCTGCAGCTGGGCGGTCCGGCGCGTTCGGTGGCCTTCTCGGTGCCGACCGGCAACTTCGGCGACATCTTTGCCGGTTACCTGGCGCGCAATATGGGGCTGCCGATCAATCAGCTGATCGTCGCCACCAACCGCAACGACATCCTGCATCGCTTCATGTCCGGCAACCGCTACGACAAGGACACCCTGCACCCGTCGCTGTCGCCTTCGATGGACATCATGGTGTCGTCGAACTTCGAGCGTTTGCTCTTCGATCTGCACGGACGTAACGGCAAGGCCGTGGCGGATCTGCTCGATGGCTTCCGTGCCAGCGGCAAGCTGTCGGTTGAGGAGGATCGCTGGACCGAAGCACGCCGGCTCTTCGACTCGCTGGCCGTGGACGACGAACAAACCTGTGCGACCATCGCCCAGGTGTTCAAGGAAACCGGCGAGGTGCTCGATCCGCATACTGCCATCGGCGTGCATGCGGCCCGTGAATGCCGTCGTAGCCTGAACATCCCGATGGTGACCCTCGGCACTGCGCATCCGGTGAAATTCCCGGATGCAGTGGAGAAGGCGGGCATAGGTCAGGCGCTTGCGTTGCCGGCGCACCTTGCCGATCTGTTCGAGCGCAGCGAGCGTTGCACGGTGTTGCCGAACGAGCTCAAAGCGGTGCAGGCCTTCGTCGGCCAGCACGGCAACCGCGGCAAGCCGCTCTAAGCTGCGGTCAAACGAAAAAGGCCAGTCATGCGACTGGCCTTTTTCGTTCTGGCGTGGAGGCGGTGAGACAGAGCGTCGCCTCGGCTCCTCGGGCTGGCTCTGCTATTCGTCGAACTCTTCCCAGCCGCCCATTTCCTTCCAGCGGTTGACGATGCCGCAGAACAGTTCAGCGGTCTTCTCGGTGTCGTAGCGGGCCGAGTGGGCTTCACGGCCGTCGAAATCGATGCCCGCCGCCTGACAGGCCTTGGCCAGCACGGTCTGCCCATAGGCGAGGCCGGCGAGGGTGGCGGTATCGAAGCTGGAGAAGGGGTGGAACGGGTTGCGCTTGATCTCGCAGCGGGCGATGGCCGCGTTGAGAAAGCCCAGGTCGAAGCTGCTGTTGTGCCCGACCAGGATCGCGCGTTTGCAGCCCGCCGATTTCACCGCCTTGCGCACGCTGCGGCAGATGTCTGTCATCGCCTGCAGCTCGGGAACGGCCATGCGCAGTGGGTGGTCGAGCTTGATGCCGGTGAATTCCAGCGCGGCAGGCTCGATGTTGGCGCCGGCGAAGGGCTCGACGCGATAGAACAGCGTGTCCTGGGGGTAGAGCAGACCTTGTTCGTCCATGCCGATGGTCACGGCGGCGATTTCTAGGAGGGCATCGGTCGCGCTGTTGAAGCCACCGCATTCGACATCGATCACCACCGGAAGAAAACCACGGAAGCGCCGTGCCATGGGCGAGCGGGGCTTGCCGGGCAGGTGTTCTTCGAGTTCGTCTTCGAACTGCTCCTCACTCATGCGTTCGTCTCCAGGCGCCAGTGCAGGCGTTCGCCGGCTCGCAACGGTATGACGAGCTGCTCGCCGAACGGCAGGCTGGTCGGGACTTCCCACTCCTCGCGTACCAGCGTGATCTGGTCGATATTGCGCGGCAGGCCATAGAAATCAGGACCGAAGTGGCTGGCAAAGGGTTCCAGCTTGTCCAGCGCCTGACGCTGCTCGAAGGCTTCGGCGTACAACTCGATGGCCGCATGGGCGGTGTAGCAGCCGGCACAGCCGCAAGCGGCTTCCTTGGCGTGCTGGGCATGGGGCGCCGAGTCGGTACCCAGGAAGAACTTCGGGTTGCCGCTAGTGGCAGCGTCCAGCAGGGCTTCCTGATGCAGGTTGCGCTTGAGCACCGGCAGGCAGAACAGGTGTGGGCGAATGCCACCGACCAGCATGTGGTTGCGGTTGTACAGCAAATGATGGGCGGTGATGGTGGCGCCGACATTGGCTCCAGCTGCCTGGACGAACTGCACCGCGTCACGGGTGGTGATGTGTTCGAAGACCACCCGCAGCGTTGGGAACTTCGCGGTGACCCGGCTCAGCTGCTCGTCGATGAAGTACTTCTCTCGATCGAAAATATCGATCTCGCCGCGCGTGACCTCTCCGTGAACCAACAGCGGCATGCCGACTTCGGCCATGGTTTCCAGCACGTCGAAGACGTTGTCGATGGCGGTCACGCCGGAGGCCGAGTTGGTAGTGGCGCCGGCCGGGTAGAGTTTGACCGCGTGTACGAAGCCGCTGGCCTTGGCGCGACGGATGTCGTCCGGCGTAGTGCTGTCGGTGAGGTAGAGCACCATGAGCGGCTCGAAACGGCTGCCGGCTGGGCGAGCGGCCAGAATGCGCTGACGGTAGGCCTCTGCCTCATCGGCGGTACGTACCGGTGGCACCAGGTTCGGCATGATGATGGCGCGGGCGAACTGGCGCGCAACGTCCGTGACGGTATGCGGCAGGACGGCGCCGTCACGCAGGTGAATGTGCCAGTCATCGGGGCGCAGCAGGGTGAGTCGGTCGGACATGCGGGCTTTCCAGGCGGGTGAAACGTGCGCGAATGCTACCGGAAAAGGGCGGTCGCGGCATCTTGCCTTCGTCTGCGAGCTGGATCGCTGACTGCACCGTGCTCAAGTTTGCT
>ENA-ORCZ01000280-ORCZ01000280.1-marine-metagenome-genome-assembly--contig:-NODE-280-length-29089-cov-4.611057_pt1 | contig 29089 bp, 28 predicted proteins | sample MGYA00237785_ERZ508519 | MGnify/ENA primary metagenome ERZ508519 (study PRJEB26189, sample SAMN06268790) | marine metagenome | isolation source: Bioluminescent Bay, La Paraguera, Puerto Rico | place...
AAATTCCTAATCTACATAGTGCACCTCTTTAGTGCTCTAGGTCGTTTTGAGCAGTTCGATACTTGTAACCAGATTTAAATATCGGGCAATGATCCCTCAAGGTCAAACTGCACGTTTTGCGTTATGACCTAATTAGAATGATAGATTGCCGTGGCATCGTGAGTTCAGCTCAAATAACCTCCTACAGAATGAAGTTTTGGAAAAAAATCATACTTTGTCGCTCGTGACAGTGAGGAAGTGGTTGCAGAATGTAATTATAGTTACATCGCATCAATTTTACTGCTCAAGGTCAAATAAGTACATTAGTCTGCCAAGTTTTTATAACAGGGATTTATTCGACTCTTCCTGCTGCTTTTTCTTTCAGCTTTCGGTGCAGAAAATCGATAAAGATACGAACCTTAGCGGAGAGATTGTGGCGCTCGGGATAAACAGCATAGATATCGGCGTCAACATGCGCGTATTGCGGTAAAACTAGCCTTAGCCTGTCGTGTTCGACGTGACGGCCAATATCCCACTCTGAACGCATCATGATGCCGTGCCCGTTGAGAACCCAACGCAAGGCAATTTCGCCGTCATTGCTGCTCAAAGTTCCATGCACCTTGACCGTCTCGGAATGTTGGCCACGTTGCAGCTTCCACAAATCATGCACATCCTTGTCCTGGCGCAGGATGATGCAATTATGATGCGCAAGGTCTGAGAGGTTCTTGGGTGTTCCGTGCCGCTCAAGATACGATGGTGCGGCACAAAGAAAGCGTCTGTTGCTCTGAAGTTTTCGCGCCCGGATCCGGGAATTGGGCAGCCCTCCAAAACGGATACCCAGATCAATTCCCTCCTCGACCATATTCATCGGCATGTCGCTGAGCAACAGTTGCACCTCGACCTCCGGGTAAAGATGTGAGAACTCTGAAACGACCGGTGCGACATATTCCCGCCCAAACCCGAAGGTCGCATTGACCCGCAGCAGACCTGATGGTGTCTCGCTAGCATGCGAGACCCGCTGCTCAAGATCATCAATCTGGCGCATGATCTGTTCAGCGCTCTGGAAATAGGCGTCGCCTTCACTTGTCAGGCTGATCCGCCGGGTGGTGCGGTTCAGCAACCTGACCCCTAAACGGTCTTCTAGCTTCGCCAACCGTTTGCTCACCGCTGGCGGCGAGAGGTTAAGTTCCTGTGCCGCTGCCGACAAGCTGCCCTTGCGGACCAAAAGCACAAAAAAGCCCAGATCGCTATCGACCGACATTATTAACCTCTGCGACATAATGAAGTGAGAAGTCGGAAATTATAATCAATTTCTCAAAAATATAAACTGACAGAGTCGATCGGGCCAAAAACAACAGCCGAACGCAGGCGTCCTACAGCGCCCAATACCCGATGCGGCATCAGGGAAACACTGGCATGGGATCGATCAACACGATCCTTTCTGGTTGCCAGCACCGGCACTTTGTCCGGTGAAAATTATTTCGGGAGGAATACCGATGCGTAAGCTAGCAATCGCAGCGGCAATGGCCGCAACCTTTATTTCTGGAACGGCATTTGCCGAATATCCGGAACAGACCATCAACTACATCATTCCGTTCAATGCCGGTGGTGAGTCCGATGTCTCGGCCCGCTTCCAGCAGCCATATCTTGAAGAAATTTCAGGCCAGTCCTTTGTTATCCAGTACATGGCAGGTGCCGGTGGCGCACAGGCCTGGTCACAGCTGAACGGCATGGAAGGTGACGGATACACCATTATGGGGATCAATCTGCCCCATACCATCCTGCAGCCGATGGAAAAAGATGTCGGTTACGAGACCAAAGACCTCACCTACATCAACTTCTTCCACTACACCCCGAATGCGCTTTTTGTCCCCAAGGACAGCGAATTCCAGAACCTGCAGGAACTGATCGACTACGCCAAAGCCAATCCTGGCCTTGTCACACTCAGTGGTTCGGGCTCGAACTCTGCCAACCATCTTGGTCAGGTTCAGTTTGATGAACTGGCTGGCATTACCACCACCTATGTCCCGTTCAGCGGCACCGGCCCGGCGGTTACCGCCATCCTCGGCAGCCAGACCACCGGTGGTTTTAACTATGTGACTTCGGGCGTGAACAATGGTGATGGCATGCGCATGCTTGCTGTTGCATCGGAAACCCGCGTCAAGGCATTCCCGGATGTCCCGACCTTCAAGGAACTTGGCTTTGATATCGTTGGCGGTGCATTCCGCGGTGTTGCCGTGCCGAAATCAACACCGGAGCCAATCCGCGAGAAAATCTCGCAGATGGTCACGGACGTGAACAACAATCCTGAATTCAAGAAGAAGATGGAAGATGCCGGTTTTGTTCTGACCGATATCACCTACGACTTCATCAATGATTTCGTTGCTGCGAAATCCGAAGAGTACCGTGAAATCGCAGAAAAGCTTGGCATCGCCAACCGCTAAGAAACGCCAACAATAATAATTCGGGATTGGAAAGGTCACCACCATGGAATTGCTGGGCTATTTCGTGAGCGCGCTCACGCCTTTAAACCTGCTTATGGCACTGGGCGGCGTTGTACTTGGAACGGTTATCGGTGCTTTGCCCGGACTGTCAGCAACCATGGCGGTGGCCGTTCTGGTCCCGTTTACCTTTACCATGGATCCCGCAACCGGTTTGATTGCGCTTGGTGCGATCTATACCGGGGCCATTTATGGCGGCGCGTTTGCCGCCATTCTGGTCAATACACCGGGAACACCGTCGGCCATCGCCACGACGTTTGACGGTTTCCCGATGGCCAAACGCGGCGACGGTAGTCTTGCAGTAACACTGGCAACGCTGGCATCTGTTGTTGGTGGCCTTGTCGGGGGTGTGTTCCTGCTGCTGCTGTCGCCGCCGCTGGCAAAGGTTGCCTTGGCCTTTGGTCCGCCTGAATATTTCTGGTTGGCAATCTTTGGCCTGACACTTATTTCCGCCCTTTCTGTTGGCAATACCATCAAAGGCCTGCTCGGCGGTTGTATCGGCCTTATGCTGGCGATGGTTGGCGTTGCCGTGGTTGGCGGGGATATCCGTTTTACCATGGGCACCCATACGCTGCTGGGCGGCTTTGATATCGTCTCCGCTCTGATCGGTCTTTATTGCATCCCGGTGCTGATTGATCTTGTTGCAACACCTGATCGTCACCTGAAGGTCGAACAAGGCAAACGCGGCATTCGTCTACTCGAAGCATTCGGTCTGACCTGGAAGAGCAAATTCAACGTTTTGCGCAGTTCGGTTATTGGCACAATCGTCGGGATTTTACCCGGTGCGGGTGGCTCCATTGCTGGTCTGGTGTCCTATTCTGAAGCAAGACGTTCTTCAAAAGAACCTGAGACGTTTGGCAAAGGCGCACCTGACGGCCTCATGGCGACAGAGGCCGCCAACAACGCCACAGTGGGCGGTGGATTTATTCCAACCCTTGTTCTGGGCATTCCGGGCACGCCTCCCGATGCCATTATTCTCGGTGCCTTGCTGGTTCAGGGCATCAAGATCGGCCCAACGCTGTTCTCCCAGCAAGGCGAAATCGTTTACACCTTTATTTTCGGGCTTTTGATCGCGACAGCACTCATGCTGCCCGCTGGTCTGCTCATTGGCCGCTACGCCTATAAATCAATTGCCTCGATCCCCAAGACCCTGTTGGTGCCAACCATTGCCTTTCTGACAGTGATCGGAAGTTTTGCCATCCACAGCAACCTGCATGACGTCACCATGATGATCAGCCTGGGTGTTCTTGGTTGGGTTTTGAACCGCTGCGGTTTCGCGCCCTCGCCGATTGTCCTTGGTCTGGTTCTGGGCAAAATTGCCGAGCAAGGGTTTGTGCAATCTTATCTGATTGGCAACGCCACCAACAACATCACCGGTATGTTCTTTGGCCGACCAATCAGCCTTGCCATCGTTGCGCTGGCCATCTTCACCGTGGCCTACCCGCTGATTTTTGCCAAGCGCAAGGAAAAGGCCAAGAAACGGGCCCTCGATGCCGCACGCTCCTATTCCCAAAGCAATGGTGAAACGACGGTTCAGGAGATTGAGGAAATCAAGGCTCCACCGTTCGATCCACTTGCCGGTTTGAAGAAACAGATCGCCAAACCCCGTGATGTCAGCGGAATGGTGGTCTCCGCACTCCTCATCGTTGCCGCTGGCTGGGCATACAGTCAGACCGCAACCATGAGCCCGATGGGATCGGTCTTTCCAAGCACGATATCGGTCGCCGTCATCATCCTGTCTATCATGCTTCTGGCGTTGAACTTTCTGCGCAAACCAGCTGCAGCAACCGGCGAAACCGAGACAGCATCAGTATCGCGGCGCATCACTCTGGTCGTCGTCATGGCCGGATGGGTCGCTGCAATCCCCGTAGTCGGGTTTGCGTCCGCAGCAATCGTCGCCTTCCTGATCCTGTCCCGGGTGGCCTGCTACGAAATCATGGGCCCCAAACGTCAACTTATCGAAGCCGTCGCAGCAATCGCCATTGTCGGCGGACTGTATCTTCTGATGGCCAAGGTCCTTTTGATCAGAATGCCATCCGGCTTCCTGTTCTGATCGGGCACGATCAAACGAATTCAACACACTGACCAAAGAGAATGAACATGAAAAACTATCGTATTGCGGCCATTCCGGGTGACGGAATCGGCAAAGAGGTCGTTGCGGCCGGAACCGAGGTTCTGGATGTTCTGGCAAAACGCGATGGCGGTTTCACCATGAGCTTCGATCACTTTGACTGGGGTTCCGATTACTACAAGAAGCATGGTGTCATGATGCCTGCGGATGGCCGTGACCACATCAAGGATCACGATGCGATCTATTTTGGTGCTGTTGGCGCCCCCGATGTGCCCGATCATGTCACTCTTTGGGGGCTGCGACTGGCGATCTGCCAACCGTTTGATCAATACGCCAATGTGCGCCCGACCCGCATTCTGCCGGGCATCGAAAGTCCGCTGCGCAATGTCAAACAGACGGAGCTTGACTGGGTTATCGTGCGTGAAAATTCCGAAGGCGAATATGCCGGTCAGGGCGGGCGTTCCCACGTCGGGCTGCCCGAAGAAGTCGCAACCGAGGTATCGATCTTCACCCGTGCCGGCGTCACCCGCATTATGCGTTTTGCCTTCGATCTTGCCCGTTCACGCCCGCGCAAGAAGCTGACCGTGGTCACCAAATCCAACGCTCAGCGCAACGGCATGGTGATGTGGGACGAAATCGCCAAGGAAGTCGCCGCCGAATACCCGGATGTCGAATGGGACAAGATGCTGGTCGATGCCATGACAATGCGCATGACCCTGCGTCCCGAAACCCTTGATACTATTGTCGCAACCAACCTGCATGCGGACATTTTGTCTGATCTGGCAGCCGCCCTTGCCGGATCGCTTGGCATCGCGCCAACCGCCAACCTCAACCCCGAAGGCAAGTTCCCCTCGATGTTCGAACCGATCCACGGTTCGGCGTTTGATATTACCGGCAAAGGCATCGCCAACCCGGTCGCGACCTTCTGGAGCGCGGTGATGATGCTTGATCACCTCGGCGAAAAGGCCGCGTCAGAACGCTTGATGCGGGCGGTCGAACGCGTGACAGCCAATCCGGACCTCCATACACCGGACCTTGGCGGCACCGCTACCACGCGTCAGGTCACCGATGCGGTTATTGCCGCGATCCAGGGCGACAACAAATAAACACCTCAGAGGCAAAGATGAGGACTGAACAAGAAACTAAGCTCAATGATCCCATATCAATCAAACATTTTCTGATTGATCTGTTTCAAACCGCTGTTGATGCGGCTAACCCTCAACTTTGCCTGCCGCCCTTTATCCCGAAACAGCCAAAAGGGCGGACCATTGTCATCGGCGCTGGCAAGGCGTCCGCCAAAATGGCGCAGACCCTGGAAAAATACTGGACTGGTGATCTCTCGGGGCTTGTGATTACGCGTTACGGCCACGCTGTAGACACCTGCAAAATCGACGTCGTTGAGGCATCCCACCCGGTTCCGGACGAAGTCGGGCTTCAGGCCACGCGCCGCATCAAGGACTGCGTGAGGGACCTTACCGAAGACGATCTCGTAATATGCCTGATTTCAGGCGGGGGCTCGGCACTTCTGGTGGATCCGATACCCGAAATCCGCCTAGAAGAAAAACAGGCGATTAACAAGGCGCTATTGAAATCAGGTGCATCAATTGACGAAATGAATTGCGTCCGTCGCCATCTATCGACAGTCAAAGGCGGCAAACTGGCAGCACTTTGCCACCCGGCACGCGTGGTTTCGCTCATGATCTCCGATGTTCCAAACGACAGGTTTATCGATATTGCTTCGGGACCGACAGTTGCTGATCCGACAACCTGCGCCGACGCGCTTGAGGTGATAACCCGATACAACATTCCCGTGCCGAACAAAGCATTGGACGCCCTGCGTTCAGGCAAAGTCGAGACAATCAAACCCGATGACCCCAGACTGTCGAACACAGAGGCCCATTTGATCGCGGCACCGCAAATGGCACTTGATGCCGCCGCACAGAAGGCGCGCTGTGCAGGCATTGATGCCATAATCCTCGGCGACTCACTTGAAGGCGAAGCATCCGAGCTCGGACAATCACTCGCCGGAACAGCCAAGCATATCGCGTCGCGCCGCCATTTAAATGATCGCCCTTGCGTCTTGTTATCTGGTGGCGAAACCACCGTCACCGTCAAAGGCACTGGGCGCGGCGGCCGAAATGTCGAATTTCTGTTGGGACTTGCCATAGAACTCGATAGCGCACCGGGCATTCACGCAGTCGCGGGCGACACTGACGGCGTTGACGGGCTCGAAGAAATCGCCGGTGCTTACGTTTCGCCCGATACCTTGTTGCGTGGATCACTTCTGGAAATGGACGCAAAGGCGTATCTTGCCAATAATGATGGTCACAGCTTCTTTGAAACACTCGAAGACGGAATCATTACCGGCCCTACACTTACCAATGTAAATGATTTCCGGGCAATCCTGATTACCTGAAAGACAACCAAATCGCGACGGAGGAAAACATCGTGACAAGCGCCACCCACAAAATCGCAGTCATTGCCGGCGACGGCATCGGCACAGAGGTCATGCCAGAAGGCATCCGCGTGCTTAAGGCCGCGGCAGAGGTTTTTGACCTTAACCTCACCTTCAACGAGTTCGAATTCGGCTCGTGCGATTACTATCAAAAACACGGCCAGATGATGCCCGATGACTGGCGCGCACAGATCGAACCCCACGATGCGATCTTCTTTGGTGCGGTCGGCTGGCCCGATACCGTGCCCGACCACATTTCGCTGTGGGGATCGCTGATCATGTTCCGGCGCGACTTTGACCAATATGTCAGCCTGCGCCCGGCCAAATTGATGCCCGGCGTTCCATCCCCGCTGGCCGGTCGCAAACCGGGCGATATTGATTTCTATGTCGTGCGCGAAAATACCGAAGGCGAATATTCCTCGGTCGGGGGCAAAATGTATCCCGGCACGGACCGTGAAATCGTCATTCAGGAAACCGTCATGTCGCGTACCGGCATTGACCGCATCCTGAAATACGCGTTCGAGCTGGCCCAGAAACGCCCGCGCAAACATGTGACCTCGGCCACCAAATCGAACGGCATTTCGATCACCATGCCCTATTGGGATGAACGCGTGATCGAAATGGCGAAAAACTATCCCGACGTCACATGGGACAAATATCATATCGATATTCTGACCGCCCAATTTGTCATGAACCCGGACCGCTTTGACGTGGTTGTCGCATCGAACCTGTTTGGCGATATCCTGTCTGACCTTGGCCCGGCCTGCACGGGCACAATCGGCATCGCGCCATCGGGCAACATCAACCCGGAACGCAAATTCCCCTCCCTGTTCGAACCGGTGCATGGCTCCGCCCCCGATATCGCGGGCAAGGGTATTGCCAACCCCATCGGGCAAATCTGGTCAGGGGCAATGATGCTTGATCACCTCGGCCACACCGATGCCCATGACGCCATCATGCGCGCGATTGAGGCCGTCCTTTTGGATGAAAACCTGCGCACCGCAGACCTTGGCGGCAAGGCCAATACCGTCACCTGTGGCGAGGCAATCGCCAAGGCCCTGCTTGATAACGCCTGACCGGCAATTCAAGATGTCATAAGATCCGAAGCACTCTGGCCAAAGGCCTTGGTCAGAGTGCAATTGGACTGACAATTGGCTTATTTGACGCAGCATCCCGTCCAAGTTCTCTGGCAAGCGCAACAAACGCCTTGTGCCCGGCCGACAGATTTCGCCGCCCGGGATAGTAAAGGCAGAGTTCGGAAAATGGCAGCGTCCAGTCGTCAAGCACGCGCACAAGACGCCCTGCTTCGATGTCCGCAAGGACATCACGTTCCATAAAACAGCCCACCCCAATGCCTTCCAGAACCGCCGCACGCGCCAGACTTGCCTCGTCGAGTGTAATGGGCCCGTTCACGTCAATCTGAACCGCTTCGCCGTCCTTTTCAAACCGCCATCTGAAAACCGATCCGTCAGGCAACCTTACGCGGATGCATTTATGGTTCAAAAGGTCCGGCGGGACCTTTGGCTTGTTGCGACCCTTGAAATAGTCGGGGGATGCAACAATGGCATATTGCTGAACGCGACCAAGCGGCACGGCGATCATGTCACTGGGAATCAACCCCGAAACCCTTACCCCCAGATCGAAACCTTCCGCGACGATATCCACCAGTCGCCCTTCGGTCACCAGATCAACATGCATGTCCGGAAATCGGCGAAGATACTCGAATACGAGTGGTGAAATCACCTCACGCGCTGCAAAGGGGGCCGCATTGATACGGATGGTCCCAGAAGGCGTTTCTCGCTGCGAGCGGACCACTTCCAACCCATCATGGATACTCTGAAGCGAAGGCCCAACCTGGTCGACAAACAACTTGCCCGCATCCGAGAGCGATACGCTTCGCGTGGTACGGTTAAACAACCTGACACCCAGGCCTGCCTCAAGCTTGCTGATTGCATGGCTCAAGGCTGTTGTCGAAACCCCCATATCAATAGCCGCCCCGCGAAATGTACCGCGTTTGGCAATTGCCATGACAGCTTCCAGATCGTTCAAGACGATACGTTCCATTGTCCCGATTTTTTCATCTCTACATCAATCATTATCCGTATTGTTAGTACAATGAATCAGGATTATCTGTCGAGATATAAGTCACCGTAAGGAGTGAAAGCGATGGATATGATTGATGCTGTACAGGCGTATTTCGATGCCGATCGAAACCAGGATCCTGACATTCTGACAAAAGCATTCTGCACGGATGCAGTCGTTCATGACGAAGGCGAACGTCACGTTGGGTCGACCGAAATCCAAAACTGGTGGCTGGCAGCGAAGGAAAAATACAACCATGTCGCCGAGCCGCTTGAGACAGAAACAACCGGCGACAAGGTCATGGTGCGCGCCAAGGTCAGCGGGAATTTCCCAAACAGCCCGGTAACGCTGGACTACGTCTTTCGCATCAAAGACGACAAGATTGCCGAGATGGGGGTGAAATGATGTCAGATTTTCTTACCCTGAAAGGAAAGCGCGCCCTTGTTACCGGTGGGACAAAGGGCGCAGGCCTTGCGACATTCAAGCTTTTGCGCGAACTGGGCGCAACTGTTCTGACCACAGCGCGCAGCCGCCCGGAAACGTTTCCCGAAGATAACTTTATCGCGGCCGACCTGACCACCGATGACGGTTGCCTGTCCGTGGCAGAGGCAACAAAACAACGTCTTGGTGGTGTGGATATCATCGTCCACATGCTTGGCGGCTCATCTTCACCTGCTGGCGGATTTCGCGCATTGTCCGATGATCACTGGCATCAGGAACTGAACCTGAACCTGTTTCCCGCCGTGCGACTTGATCGGCATTTGGTCCCTGACATGATCACGCAAGGACAGGGCGTGGTCATACATGTGACCTCAATCCAACGCGAACTGCCACTGCCAGAATCAACAACTGCCTATGCTGCTGCAAAGGCTGCTTTGTCGGCCTACAGCAAGGCGCTTTCAAAAGAAGCCTCTCCCAAAGGTGTTCGCGTTGTGCGCGTTTCACCGGGATGGATAGAAACAGAAGCCTCCGTTCACTTGGCCGAACGCTTGGCCGAACAAGCAGGCACCGACTATGACGGCGGCAAAAAGATCATAATGGATGCTCTTGGCGGCATCCCGCTGGGTCGCCCGGCAAAACCCGCCGAAGTCGCCAACCTGATTGCATTTTTGGCATCTGATCGCGCCGGCTCCATAACCGGCACGGAATATGTCATTGATGGCGGTACTGTTCCGACGGTTTGACGGACGATGCGATCAAGCCACTGCTGTTACCAGTCCACACCATTCTGGTAAATCAGGTCACGAAGCTGCTTTGTCTTGCTGTTCAGATCCGCAAGCGCGTCCGGGCTCTGGCCAGAAGCCTGCAACAAAGCAGCACCAAGGCAACCGGCTTGATCACGAAGCGCCAGTCCGGCGGGTGTTAGCGTAATCAGGACCTGTCGTTCGTTATCCGGATTTCGTTCCCGGCGTACCATTCCGGAGCTCTCAAGACGCTTTAACAAGGGTGTGAGCGTGCTTGACTCGAGCGCAAGTCGATCAGCGATCTGACCCACACTCTGGGTGTTTTGTTCCCAGAGAACGTTGAGAACCAGATATTGCGGATAGGTCAGACCCAGCTTGGTCAGCAACGGCTTGTAAAGCCGCTGGATCGCTATCCCCGCAGAATAGATCGCAAAGCATAGTTGATCTTCAAGGGGTACGGGAATGTTGGATTCTTCCGACAATAGAAACTCCTTTTGAGCGTCAGGTCGCATGATTTATTCACGATAATATATATCGCGATAATTAATTTGTGGACAAGGGAATTAATCTCGTTTAATAGATATTGCAACAACAATTATCGCGATAATAATTAAACACTCCACAGCTCGTTGCAAAGCGACATTCAACACTGCGCTGCTTTCGACATTCAATGACCACACTGACCAGAAAAGGATTACGGAAATGAAAAGCAAGATACTGAACATCGCCGCTGCCATCGCATTGTCCTTGGTATCCGCAACATCTGCGCAGGCAGACGACAAGACCACCGACAGCAACACCGTTCGCAATGTCGTGCTCGTTCACGGGGCATTCGCCGACGGAAGCGGATGGCGCGGCGTTTACAACAACCTAACGGCACGCGGGTATAACGTAACCATCGTACAGAACCCGCTTACGTCTTTGGCCGACGACGTTGCCGCAACAAAGCGCGCGCTTGATCGTCAGGATGGGCCGACTGTTCTCGTCGGGCATTCGTGGGGTGGAACCGTCATCACCGAAGCAGGCACAGACCCCAAAGTTGCCGCACTCGTTTACGTCGCAGCCCTCGCGCCGGATGCTGGTGAAACGACAGGCCAACTCTATGAAGGTTATACAACGCCGCCGGAATTCGTCCTCGACATTCACACCGACGGTTATGCCTTTGTTGAACCCGAAATGTTCAAACAGGGCTTTGCAAATGATGTCAGCGATGCGGATGCTGCCTTCATGCGGGACTCACAGGTTCCAATCAACCTCAAGGCATTTGAAACCAAACTTCAAAACGCTGCCTGGAGAACAAAACCAAGCTGGGCTGTCTATGGAACCGAGGACAAGGCATTCGATCCCGAAATGCTGGCCGCGATGGCCGAACGGATCAACGCCAAGGTCACCAAGGTTTCCGCCAGTCACTCTATTTTCATGACCCAGCCAAAAGTGGTCGCCGACACAATTGACCAAGCCGCCAAGGCCGTAAGCCAATAATTTCTTGCTCAGGCGCAGGCAAGCTCCCCTCACTTTCCTGCTCCTGACGACTTCTCAGTCTGGCTGTTCATCAGCCAGACTGCCTCTCCAAACTTCTCAGCAGTCCGTCATCCCCCATAGACTTCCCATATGCAATCGCCATCGTGCGACATCCCCGCCCCATGGTTGTGCAAAATCTTAAATTGGTATAGGTACAGCCTGCTGCGACGCAGCAACGAACAGGATGGTCTTGGGGAGACCTGTCGCTGAATTTCCGGCTGACGGATCAGAAAGACCGCCTGATGACATTCCGGCCCGGGGACAATCCAGTTGATATTACGGGCTTATGGAGACGGAGACTTTCTGTGAATAGCGATTTTCTGCCGCGTTTGCGGGCTGAGTGGCTTGGCAACATTCGCGCCGATGTGCTTTCGGGCCTTGTGGTTGCGCTGGCCCTGATCCCGGAGGCGATTGCCTTTTCCATCATTGCCGGTGTTGACCCGAAGGTCGGGCTTTATGCCTCCTTCTCGATTGCCGTCATCACCGCCATCTTTGGCGGGCGACCGGGCATGATTTCGGCCGCCACCGCCGCCACCGCGGTCCTGATGGGATCGCTTGTGCGCGAACACGGGCTGGATTATCTGCTCGCCGCAACGGTTCTTGCCGGTGTTATCCAAATGCTGGCAGGTGCGTTTCGCCTTGGCAATCTGATGCGCTTTGTCTCGAAATCGGTGATGACCGGGTTTGTCAATGCGCTCGCCATCCTGATCTTCATGGCCCAGCTGCCGGAACTGACCAATGTCAGCTATATGACCTATGTGATGGTCGCAGGCGGTCTTGCCATCATTTACCTGTTCCCGCGCATCACCAAGGTCATCCCGTCGCCACTGATTTGCATCGTCGTTCTGACCGGTCTGTCATTCTTTATCGATGCCGATCTGCGCACCGTGGGCGATATGGGCGCGCTGCCCGATGCCTTCCCGGCGATCTATTTCCCGGATGTGCCGCTGAACCTTGATACCTTCCTGATCATCCTGCCCTATTCGGCGGCAGTCGCGGCTGTGGGTCTTCTGGAAAGTCTGATGACAGCCCAGATCGTTGATGATCTGACCGACACCAGTTCGAACCGCACGCGCGAATGCTATGGTCAGGGGATCGCCAACTTCTTTACCGGCTTTATTGGCGGTATGGCCGGTTGTGCAATGATCGGCCAGTCGGTGATCAACGTCAAATCGGGTGGCCGTTGCCGCCTGTCGACCTTCCTTGCCGGTATTTTCCTGCTGATCCTGATTGTCGTTCTGGGCGATCTGGTGGCAATCATTCCGATGGCAGCCCTTGTTGCCATCATGATCATGGTCTCTATCGGCACATTCAGCTGGTCGTCGATCAAGGACCTCAAAACCCATCCGCGAAGCTCGTCCATCGTGATGCTGGCGACCGTGATTACGGTGGTGGGTTCGCATAACCTGGCAATCGGCGTTCTGGTCGGTGTGTTGCTTTCGGGCATTTTCTTTGCCTGGAAGATCGCGCAGATTTTCCGCGTTACCAGCACGCTTTCGGCTGACAGCACACACCGCACCTACGAAGTGCGCGGCCAGATCTTCTTTGCCTCGGTCGAAGACTTCACCAAGGCATTTGATTTCCGCGAAGCGCTCGACAAGGTCACGATTGATGTCAGCCACGCGCATATCTGGGACATTTCAAGTGTTGCAGCCCTTGATATGGTCGTGCTCAAATTCCGCCGTGAAGGGGCCGAGGTCGAGTTGATCGGTCTCAATGAAGCCAGCGAGACAATCGTCGATAAACTGGCCATCCACGATAAGCCCGGCGCGCTTGAACGCCTGATGGGCCACTAGGAACAGGGGAACGATCCATGACACATCTGATCGCACTGATTGACGGATCAGGCTATTCGCAAAGTGTATGCGACCTGACCCGCTGGGTGGCAGAGCGTACCGAGGCCTCGGTCGAACTGCTCCATGTCCTGGGACGGCGCAACACCGATTCCGAACCGGCTGATCTCAGTGGCAATCTCAAACTCGGTGCCCGTTCGGCCCTGCTGAAAGAACTGGCCGATCTTGACGAGCAGAAAAACAAGCTCGAACTCAAACGCGGTCGCCTTCTGCTTGAAGAAGCCAAAACCGGGCTTGAGGAAAAGGGTGTCGCCACCGTCACCACCAAGCTGCGCCATGGCGATCTGATCGAAACCATTGCCGAATTCGAAGGTGATGCTGATCTGATTCTGGTCGGCAAACGCGGTGAAGCGGCCGACTTTGCCAAGCTGCATCTGGGCTCCAACCTTGAACGGGTTGTGCGCGCCGCCAAGAAGCCGGTCCTTGTGGCATCGCGTGCGTTCAAGCCGATCAACAAGTTCCTGATCGCCTTTGACGGCGGTGAAAGCGCGATGAAGGCTGTCCGCCACATTGCATCGGGCAAGCTGTTTACCGGTCTGCCCTGCACGTTGCTGTCGGTTGGCAAGCCGAATGACACGTTGCAGGGAAAGCTTGATGACGCGGCCACCATCCTTCGCAAGGCGGGGTACGAGGTCGACGCAGGCTTCGCATCAGGCGAACCCGAAGACGTGATCAAGGACAAGATCGAAGCGGAAAATATCGACCTTCTGGTCATGGGCGCCTATGGCCATTCGCGCATCCGCAACCTGATCATCGGCAGCACGACCACCGAAATGGTCCGGTCCTGCCATGTGCCGGTGATGATGTTCCGCTAAAACACATCCTGATCCGCGATCAAAGACCAAGCCCCGGCCAATTGGCCGGGGCTTTTTTATGCCTGAAAGGTCCTTGATCGCGATCTAGGACGCCAAACGACATCTGAACGGTAAAGCTCATCGCATCATTTCATTTGGTTTGAAGGATCAAGCATGTTGCGTTTTACCGTCACCACGCTGGCCACTTTGGCGGCTTTTGTCATGGCAATCCCATCTCATGGCGCGCCCTATGCCGTTGGTTTTACGGAAACTACCATCGCAGCAGGCGATGAGAACCGCGCATTGGTTGGTGCAATCTGGTATCCGACCAGCGACACAAACCCGGCGATACCTGTTGGCGAAAACCCGGTCTTTTTCGGTCAGATGGTGCAGCCTGATGCCAAAATTCAGGACGGTCTCCATCCCCTGGTCGTGATGTCACACGGGTTTGGCGGCAACTGGCGCAATCAGGGATGGCTTGCCACGGAACTCGCCCGGGCGGGCTATGTGGTCGCCGCGATCAATCACCCCGGCACCACCAGCCGCGATGTCACCGCCAAAGTGGGGTCGGCTTTGTGGCTCCGCCCGCGCGATATCAGCCACGTGATCACATCGCTTTCCGATAATCCCGCATGGACGCCCCACATTGATCCGACCAACATCACGGTGATTGGTCATTCACTGGGCGGATGGACGGTGCTTGAGCTTGCCGGGGCGCGAATGGACATGGATCGGATGGACATGGAATGCAAACAGCATCCCGAATTCGCCGCCTGCGACGGCCTCGCGGAACTTGAGGTTGGCCGCACAATCGAAGATCGCGAAAAGCTGGCAGCGAACCTTAAAGACGAACGGATCCGAGGCGCCATCTCGCTTGATCTTGGCCTTGCCCGTGGCTTTACCCCGGAAAGTCTGGCGACTATTGACATCCCGGTTCTGGTGATTGCCGCCGGTGCGCCCAATCCAAAAATCCCCAAGGACCTTGAATCGGGTTATCTGATCGAGCATTTGCCAGCCGCCTTAACCCGTTACCATGATCTGCCCGGTGCCGCGCATTTCAGCTTCCTGCCCGAATGCAAACCGAATGCCGCGATCCTGCTTGAACAGGACGTCCCCGGTGACGGCGTTATCTGCCTTGATGGCGACGACGCAACGGATCGATCAGACCTGCATCAACAGACCATCACCCTTGTTCTCGACTTTCTGCGTTCTCTGAAAACAGCTTCCTGATCGGACCAAACGGCTGATCTGATTGCCGCTCATCGGGATATGGGTCCGCGTCGCGGTAAGCCCGCGGACCCATCCCGGTCACCCGGCCAAATTCGCGGTTAAAATTCGATTTGGTCTGAAACCCGCAGTCAAACATGATTTCCGTCACCGGCTTATCGGTCGTCTGCAGCAACATTTGCGCCTCTGCCACGCGGTACTCATTGACGACCTGTGACACATTGCGCCCGAACCGGCGGTTAATCGCCCCGGAAATCTGCCGTGCCGGGATCACCACCCGGCGCGCCAACCGATCGAGTGTCAGATCAGGATCGCGATAGAGGTGCTGCGCGTGCATCACCTCATCGATTGCGGCAAGGATGGCATCATCCTCGGCGATATCGTTGTTGTCTTGCGGGTCGTCTTTTTGCTGCGCAGGTGCGGGTTCGGTCACGCTATAAGTCAGCTGCGTGGTCTGCGGACTAAGTCGCTCCAAACGGACCATCAGCAACGCCAGCACCACCAGAACAACCAACTGCGCAGAGCCGACGATTGTTGCGACGTTTGTGCCCTGGGTGATGCTGAAATCAAGGGCGATCAACCCGTCGACGAGCCCTGAGAAAATCAGCGCCCCGCCAACCACGGCAACAATGCTCCGAACCGATCCGACATCGCCCAGCCGTGCTTGCGCAAAACGGTCTTCGCCGCGGCAGGCCAGCACGATCAGCGCAATACCATATCCGGCAAATTGCACTGCAATCAGGAAATCAACCTGTATATGCCATTGCCGCCAAGTCAGGCTTGCAATGAAAATCGCCAGAACCGGGATGACATGCAGCCACCGCCATCTGGTTTGCGACCTTTCCTCCGAACCGAGCGCGGCAAAACACATCCAGGCGATGGGCGGCAGCATCGCGGCAAACAACGGGCGCAAGAAACGGAAAACCAAAAGATCAAATTGCCAGCGCAGCCCGACCATGATCACCAGCACCAGACTGGCCGCAACGAAGATCCGCAGGCTCCGTCCAACCGGCCCGGCCGGACCGCGCAGGGTCAGGCGCACCAGCAAAATCGCCAGCAACAAGGCAACAACAAAGGGCAACGGGATTTCAAACATAAGGCTTGGCACAATCTGGCAACTGGCAACTGGCAATCGTAACCTGATGTTTGTCCCGCGTGTCGCAGGGACGCGCAACAAAAAAGACCGCGATGACAGATCACCGCGGTCTTTGGATTTTGTTTAAATCCCAAACGGGACGTCGATCACCGCAACAGGAAACGTCCCAGATTGTTGTTGATCTGGCGTTCCATTTCGCGATCAAGATCCATCAAAAGGGCCGTGGTGGCGTCATAGACCGCCTGTTCGCGTTCGGCAACGGACATCGATTCCGAAAGCGTACGTGACCGTTCCGCCATCGCCGTTACCTCACCCTTCTGCATGCCATTGGGGTCCAGCAGCTCAAGCTTGGCCGCGACCTTAAGGTCGATCTTGTCGGACTGATCGTCGGTAAAGACACCCTTGATGCCCTTGGTGGTTTTAAGCGTGTTCGAGGTCACCGAGGCCTCGGTCACGCTATAACGCAGCATGTCATTGGTGCCAGCGGTCTGGATGCGGTCATCGGGCCAGTTCATCGCCATACGGCCCAGATTGAACGGCAGGGACGACTGGATCGATCCATCCTCGGTATTTGACCAGGCCGCAACCTTTTCAATCGGACCGGCGGCAAAGACAATCGGATCAAGATGGCGCCATGTCACATCGGGATAGGTCGCAACCGGGCCGCTTGTGCAAGCCGCCATCAGCGCAAGTGCAGCCCCGGCAACAACGGCGCGCAGGCCCTTGATGGACATAACCGTCATGTCTTCGATCTCCTTTGATCAATCACACAGATAAAAAACAACGCCACCATGGCGTACAAATTCTTAGGGTCGAAACGCATTCACATCACTGTCCGGTCACCCGGATTTGTGCGGATATGAGGAGCAAAATCGCAGGAAGATCCTTATCTTTCAAGATTTTGCGACAAAATAGCCCGTGCAAATCCGGGTGACCCGAAGGGCAACTGATATGAGAGAAAACCCCTGTGTCAAAGCCCTTGACCGGGGATCACCCCGCTCTGCGGACTTTTCCTAGTTTTTTCTCTCATATCAGTTGCCGGGTCAGCGATGTGAATGCGTCTCGACCCTAGGGTGACGTTGCTTGATGATTAAGGCAAGGCTGTGACGAACAATTAAGCCCCGAAGCCCCTGAAGCCGCTACTAGATTTTCGGCGATGCCGCTTCGGGATCATCTGCCTTGAGCTGGCGCAGCTCGGCTTCGTTAAAGCCATAACGCGTGTTGCAGAACTGACAGGATACGCCAACCTCGCCGGTATCGGCTTCGCGCATCGACAAAAGCTCCTCAAGCGGATAGGTCACAAGCGCGCCTTCGATCTTCTCGCGCGAACAACGGCATTTGAACTGAAGCGGTGTTTGTTCAAACACGCGCGGTTCCTCGTCATGGAACAGGCGCCAGATCAGGTCATGGGCCGACAGCGAGATATCAACCAGCTCGTTTTCGGTCGCACTGGCCATCAGGATGGTCGATCTGTTCCAGTCTTCAGATACCTTTTCGGCCTCTTCCGGGGTGCTCGCATCGCCCGATGCGCTGACCGGCATCTTTTGCAGGAACAGCCCGCCGACCCACCAGTCATCGGCCGTCTCGCCGCGATGAACTTCGAGCTTGAACGATGTTTCAAGCTGTTCGGACTGGCGGAAATAGGCCTCTGCACATTGCGCCAGCGTCTCGCCCTCAAGCGACACAATCCCCTGATAACGCTCGTGCTCGTCACCCTGATCGACGGTAAAGGCAATATGCCCCCGCCCCATCAGTTTCAGAACCTGACCGCGTAGCGCGTCCTCGCCACCTTCTTCGGCTGCGATCATCGCCTTCAGGCGCTCTTCATCGACCCGAAGGCAGGCGCGCACATTGCCATCACTATCGACATCAACCACCAGCATGCTGATCGGCCCGTCGGAGCTGGTCTGAAGCGTAAACAGGCCTTCATATTTAAGCGACGATGACAACAGCACGGCAAGGCCGATGATCTCGGAAAGCAGATGGTTGGCAAGCGGCGGGTAATTGTGCTGCCCGATGATGGTCTGCACCGTCGGGCCCAGGCGCGTGAAGCGGCCACGGATATTGGAATGATCCAGCGTGAAGGGCTGGCAAAAATCGACAGCAATCTGCATTTTCAGCTTCCGCGTTTTTACGTGTTGCGGGGCGTATAACAACTGCGACCCCGCATTGTCGAGATGTCAGGCTAAGAACCCTGGACGAAAACACCTGACAGCATAGCAAAGGGCGGCCAATGCCGCCCTTCAAATTCGATATGGCTTATTTAGGGGCCATAACCCGGATGGCAAGCCTTACGACGGCAAGCCATTCAGGCAATAAAGCAACACACCCTTTTGCGCATGCAGGCGGTTTTCCGCCTCGTCAAACACAACCGACTGCGGCCCGTCAATCACCGCGTCGGTGACTTCCTCGTTACGGTGGGCTGGCAGGCAATGCATGAAGATCGCATCATCCTTGGCCTGCGCCATGGTTTTTTCATTGATCTGATAGGGCGAAAGGGCGGCCATGCGGGCATCGTAATCTTCATCCCCCATCGAGACCCAGCAATCGGTCACCACCACATCGGCCCCTTCAAGCGCGCTGTCCATATCGGTCAGGCGCACTTTGCCGCCTTCGGCATTGGCGGTTTCAATCAGCCCCTGATTGGGGCGATACCCAACCGGGCAGGCCATATCAAGCGCAAAACCGAATTTCGGCGACGCATGAATGAAGGATGTCGAAACATTGTTGCCATCCCCGACCCAGGCAACCTTAAGCCCTTCAAGCTTGCCCTTGTGTTCCTTGATTGTCATCAGGTCGGCCATGATCTGGCACGGGTGGCTCTGATCGGTAAGGCCATTGATCACTGGCACGGTGGCATATTCCGCAAGTTCAAGCAGCTTCGACTCATCAGTCGTTCGGATCATGATCGCATCGACAAAGCGCGACAGAACGCGTGCGGTATCGGCAATGGTTTCCCCGCGGCCAAGCTGGCTGCTGTCCGCATCAAGGGTCACAACATCACCGCCAAGCTGGCGCATGCCAACTTCAAACGACACGCGCGTACGGGTCGACGGCTTTTCGAAAATCAAAGCAAGCGTCTTGCCCGCAAGCGGTTTGGCACCAAACGGGGCGTGCCCGGCCTTCTCGGAGTCGCCAAGGGCCATAATATCCTTAAGCTCGCTTGCCGACATTTTGTCGAGATCGAGAAAATGGCGAATATCAGTCATCATAAATCTTCCTTACGCGCCCTTATTTACCAAGGGCAGCTGCGGCTGCATCAATGGCAACCAGCGCTTCGTCAACATGGGCTTTGGTGATGTTCAGCGGCGGTATGATACGCACCACATTGTCACCTGCCGGCACCGTCAAAAGATTGTGCTCACGCAGTTTGGCGACAACATCAACATTGGCCGGTTTGGTTTTCATCCCCAACAACAGGCCCATGCCACGGATTTCTTGGATAAAGCCCGGATGTTTGCGTTCAATCACCTCAAGGCCATCACGGATCAGGCGGCTCATTTCCAGAACATGGTCCATGAAACCGGGCTTCAGGACCTCGTCGAGCACCGCATTGGCCGCCGCTGTCGCCAGCTGATTACCGCCAAAGGTCGTGCCATGCATGCCGGGCGTAAAGGCCGCGGCCGCCTTTTCATTGGCAAGCAGTGCGCCAATCGGGAAGCCACCGCCAAGCCCCTTGGCCGAGGAAATGATATCGGGCTCCATGTCCGACCACTGATAGGCAAACAGCTTGCCTGTCCGGCCAATGCCCGTCTGAACCTCGTCAAACATCACCAGCATGCCAAATTCATCGGCCGCCTTGCGCACACCCTCAAGATACCCTTCCGGGGCCCGGCAAATGCCACCTTCACCCTGAATCGGCTCAAGGATGATGCCGCCGGTATTTGGCGTGATCGCATTGCGCAATTCATTAAGGTTGCCAAACGCCACCCGGTCAAAGCCATCAGGCATCGGACCGAAACCTTCACGGTATTTCTCGCTATAACCCGCGGTCAGGGTGCCAAGCGTTCTGCCATGAAACGCATTGGTCGCAACCAGAATGCGGTTCTTTTCAGGATGGCCCGACACATACTGATAGCGACGCAGCATCTTGATGCCCGCCTCGTTGGCCTCGGCACCCGAATTACAGAAAAACACCGTATCGGCAAAGCTGTTCTCAATCAGCCGCTTGGCCAGCTTTTCCTGACCCGGCATCTGATACAGGTTCGAGGTATGCCAAAGCTTACCAACCTGCTCGGTCAATTTTTCAACCAGATGCGGGTGCGAATGGCCCAGCGTATTGACGGCAATGCCCGACCCGAAATCAAGGAATCGTCGGCCGTCCTGCGCATAGAGATAAGGTCCTTCACCTTTCTCAAAGGCCAGATCGGCCCGCGCGTAGGTCGGCATGACGGGAGTAATCACTTCTTTATTCCTTAATTCGGGTAAAACTCACATTCCTGACCAATCAGTCAGGGTCCAGCAGAGTGCTGGGAAGCCGAGGAGTATCAAGAGATTCACCGACCCTGTCAACGCCGCAAAAGCACGTACGTTCCGGATTCCAAAAAGGTCATCAAAATGAAAAAGGACGGCATCCGTGATCGGGATACCGTCCTTTTTGGTTTGGGTATCGGATCGGCGCTTAAGCCTTAAGCTTGTAGCCGGTTTTGATCATGCGATAGCACAGCAGCCAAAGGGCCGCATTGACCAGGGCAAGAACCACCACACCGGTCATGATCGTGCCATCGGAAATCCCGGTAAAGCCATAACGGAACCCGTCAATCATGTAGAAGAACGGGTTGAAATGCACCAGAACCTGACCGGCTTCCGGCAGGCTTTCCGCACTGTAAAACGTGCCTGACAGGAACGATAACGGGGTGACAACAAAGTTGGTCACAACCGCGATATGGTCAAACTTCTCGGCCCAGACACCGCCGGCAATCCCCAGAAGCGACAGCATCAGGGATGCCGAAATCCCGAAATACAGGATCGCCCAGATATTGTGGATTTGCACATCAACAAAGAACGACATGAAAATCGCGGTGACCAGACCAACGATCATGCCGCGTGTCACCGCGCCAAAGGCAAAACCGGCAACCATTTCACCGGCCGACAACGGCGGCATCAAAACATCGACGATATTGCCCTGTACCTTGGCAATCGTGATCGAGCTTGAGGAGTTGGCAAAGGCGTTTTGCACCATGGTCATCATGATCAGACCAGGGGCAAGGAAGGTGGCAAATGGAATGCCATTGACCATTTCAACCGCACGGCCAAGGGCCAGCAGGAAAACAGCAAGAAACAGCAGGCTGGTGACAACCGGCGCACCGATGGTTTGCAAATGCACATTCAGGAACCGACGGACTTCTTTGGCATAAAGGGTCCAAAGTCCAAGCCAGTTCACAGCCCCCATATAGCGCGGGGCAAGAGCACGTTGCTCTGACTCGTTCATGGAATTTCCTTCGGAAAAATGCAGACAATTGCGCGTAAAATAGGGAGAGTGGGGGCATACTTGCAAGGGTGTGAATTCATTCATAGTGTCAGTCATGCACGACAAACATCGCCAAAGCCCGGAAACCAGCGACTCTGCGCGCGAAAAAAAGCCCGCCGGAAATGCGCGTTTTTCCGACCAGTCCGGCAAAAAGTCGAAAACCCGGTCGCATGAACCCAAACGCCCGCGCAAGGTCACCCGCGACTATCTGATGAATTATGCCACCTGGTATCTCGAACGTTTCGCCGCCTCACGCGCCCGGCTTGAAACATTGATGCGCGGAAAAATCCGCCTCTCGGTCGCCGAACACGGCACCGACCCCGAAGAAGCCGTGCAATGGATGAATTCGGTTTTGTCGGCTTGTGAAAAGGCCGGCTTCATTAATGACGATGCCTATGCCAAGGGCCGGGCGCGATCACTTTTACGCCGGGGCAAGGCGCTTCGCGTCATTGCCGCCGATCTGTCATCGCGCGGCATTGCCAGTGATCAGGTCGATGCCGCACTGACCGACCTTCGCGCCGAGGCTGATGACGCGGCTTACGAAGAAGTGCGTGGCACCGACCCCAACATTGCGGCTGCCGCCGCCTATGCCCGTCGCCGTCGTCTTGGCCCGTGGCGCCGGCCCGATATCCGCGAAGAAAAACGCGAAAAGGATATGGCCGCCCTTGCCCGTCAGGGCTTTGGCTATGACACCGCCACCCGCATCATCAATAGCGAGATCGAGGAACTCGAAGACCTGCTCTCAATGATCGACGGGATTTGATTGCGTCCGCAAAGACCGCTATCAATGAACAAATCCATTTTGATACGGAGACCCAACCATGATGGTCCGCATCTACCACAATCCGCGCTGCTCGAAATCGCGTCAGGCCCTGGCATTGATCGAAGAACAGGGCATCACGCCCGACGTGATCGCCTATCTCGACACCCCGCCAACCCCGCAGGAACTCTCGGGCATCCTTGATATGCTCGGCATGAAACCCGAGGACATCCTGCGCAAGAAGGAAGCCCGCGAAGAAGGCATTGCCGATCTGCGTGGGGATGACCTGATCGAATCCCTTTGCGCCCATCCACGCGCGCTTGAACGCCCGATTGTCGTCAATGGCAACAAGGCCGTTCTCGGTCGTCCTCCGGAAAACGTTCTGGAAATCCTATAGAACCACTTAAAAAGCATCGCATTATCAAACGCCTGTGCCAGCTCGGCACGGGCGTTTTTCATAATTAATAAAGGTAGAACGCCTCCAGAGTTAGTATGTCTTGCGCAGAAAAACGCGCATGTACCTTTGGGGAGGTCATTGATGATTGCTGCTTTTGCCCTGATCCTTGTCTGCCAGCTCTTTGGCGAGGTGGTCTCGGAACTGTTTGATCTGCCGGTTCCCGGCCCGGTGATTGGTCTGGTCCTGCTGTTTCTCGGCCTTCTGATCAAACGCAACCCGCCCAAGGTCCTGACAGATGCGGCCGACAATCTGCTGATCCATTTCTCCTTGCTGTTCGTTCCGGCCGGGGTGGGCGTTGTCACCCAGATTGATCGTCTTAAGGGCGACTGGCTGCCGATTGCGGCCGCCCTGATCGTCTCCACCCTGCTTGCCATGGTGCTGACCGCCCTTTTGATGTCGAAACTGCTGCCCAAGGCCAAACCGGGTGAAAGTCTGGAGGACGGGCAATGAACGAGACCGATATCACCCAGCTTTGGGTTTACCTGTCGGCCAAACCGCTGACCGGGCTGACCATCACTCTTGTCGCCTATGCCATCGGCTTCTGGCTGTATCAGAAAAGCGACCGCAACCCGATCTGCAATCCGGTGGTCATCGCCATCGCCCTGATTGCGCTGTTGCTTAAAGTCACCGGCACGCCCTATGCCACCTATTTCGAAGGCGCGCAGTTCGTCCACTTCCTGTTGGGTCCGGCCACCGTGGCCCTTGCCGTCCCGCTGTTTCGTCAGACCGAAACGCTGAAACGCGCGCTTCCAGTCATCGCCTTCGGGGTTCTGTTCGGATCACTGGTTGCCAGTGCCAGCACGGTCATCCTGGCCTGGGCATTGGGCGCAAGCCCGGAAACACTGGCATCCTTGGCTCCGAAATCCGTCACGACACCGGTCGCCATGGGCATTGCCGAAAATATCGGCGGCGTTCCGGCCCTGACCGCGGTTTGCGTAATTGCCACCGGCATTGTCGGTGCAACCCTTGGCCCGATGGTGATGAATATGGCGCGTCTCAAGGACTGGCGCGCACGCGGTTTTGCCATGGGGGTGGCATCGCATGGCATCGGAACGGCACGCGCCTTTCAGGTCAATGAAACCGCCGGGGCCTTTTCCGGCCTTGCCATGGGTCTCAATACCCTTGCCACCGCATTGACCATTCCGTTCCTTTGGCACTGGATATTTGGCTAGGATCTGCAAATGAAGTGTGACGCATTGCGCGTCACACAGTCACGCGCGGTCTCACCGGGCGACGCATGCGCAGACCATCGCGGATGTTCAGGCCAATCAGAACAAGGTTGATCAGACCCGAGAACAGTTCCAGCGCCTGAAGGGTGATAAACACATCATCCATCTGCCCGTTTCGGGCCAGTATGGCCAACCCGATGGCACAGGGCACAAGAACAAGCAGTCCGTTTGCCGCAATCAGCTTCATGCGCCGCAATTTCACGGCAACCAGTCCGGCAATTTGCCCCCGCGCCAACGCAAAGCCTGATCCCCCGGTGGCCGCAAGACATGGCACTAATGCCAACAGGCCCCAGACAATTGCGGTTTTGACCATCACGATCTGATCGGTCGTGCCGAAAAGCTCGACGATGATTGTCGCCAGCCAGAAGCTGGCGATCAGGCAAAACGCCGCCCCACCGGCAAGGCGATGGACAATACGCAAGATCGGTTTTGAAATCGTGGACATCGTCATTTCTCCTGAGACAGGGATTGCGATGTGGCGCCACACGTAATTAAATAGCATGCTATGCATTATATAGCATGCTATGTTTTATATAGCAAGCTATGTATATTAACCGAAACCGGAGTTCTCATGTCCCTGAAACGCACCCAATCGGCCGGATATATGACCAACTGGGCCGCCCGCCTGTTTGCCCGCGCGATTGATCAGAAACTCAAACCGCTGGGACTAAGCAGTGGCTATCTGCCGGTTTTCTTTGCGCTGGCCGATGGCAGCACACGCACGCAAAAGCAGCTCGCGGCGGAGGTTGGAATCGAACAACCCACCATGGCCGCCACCCTTAATCGCATGGAACGCGACGGGTTGATTGAACGCGAAAAAGATAATGAAGACCGCCGTATCACACATATCCACCTGAGCCCGGCGGCAAAGGCCAAGGCCCCGCAAATCCAGGCCATCGTCAATGCTGTGAATGAACAGGCCCTTTCAGGGCTGAACAGTCTTGAAAGGCGCGTCCTGCTCGATGCACTTGGCAAGGTTACCGACGCACTCGCCCCGGCAGAAGCCAGAACCGGCGCCGACACCCCGTAACCAAACGTGAAGACATCTGAAAAAAGCAAAGCCTGACAAGGGCATGCCACGACACACCCTTGTCAGTCTGATCGTAAAAGAACCGCTTCGAACGGAAACGTTCTATCCTGCACGCAACTGTTTCAGGAAGTCCGAAACAGTGGATTGCAAACTGTCGATCTGTTTGGCCAACGCCCCGACATTCTGATCAAGTTCACCGGCCGCCGCACCACTGCTGGTCGCTGCTTCGGTGATTTCATTGATGTTTGAAACCACGTCGGTGGATCCTTGCGATGCACTGGTCGCACTGTTGGCAATCTCGTTGACGGCGGCATTTTGCTGGCTCACCGCAGACGAAATGCTGGTCGCGATTTCATTGATCGACGAAATCGTATGCGTGACCTTCTCAATCGCCTCGACCGTCACCTTGGTCTCGTCCTGAATCGCCCCGATCTGCTGGGCGATTTCGTCGGTTGCCTTCGCCGTCTGGTTGGCAAGGTTTTTGACCTCTTGCGCCACAACGGCAAAGCCTTTGCCTGCTTCACCCGCACGGGCAGCCTCGATTGTCGCATTCAGCGCCAAAAGGTTGGTCTGGGCCGCGATATCGTTAATCAGGCTGACAACCTCGCCAATCCGCTCGGCGGCTTCGGCCAGACCACCGACCATTTCGTTGGCCCGCGATGCTTCGCCAACGGCAGTTTCGGCAATGCTGGTCGATTCCTGAACCTGACCGCCGATCTCGCTGATCGATGCTGAAAGTTCTTCGGTCGCGGACGCGACGGTTTGAACACTGCGCGCCGAATCATTGGCTGCGTCGGAAACCTTATGGCTTTGACGCACTGAATGATCAGCAGACTCTCGCATAAGCTCCGTCGATTTCTGCATGCCGCCGGTTGCCTGACGCACAGATGCCACAATACGACCAACCGATTGTTCAAGCTCTTCTGCCAGACGGTTGCGTTGCTCAATCCGATCCTTCTCAGCGCGTTTTTCGGCTTCAAGGCGGGCGGCTTCGGCTTCCTCGATTTTCTCGGCAGCTTCGCGCCAGCGCAATAGACCATTGGCGATCACGCCAATTTCGTCCTTGCGATCGGTAAAGGAAACTTCTTCGGAAAAATCACGCTCGACAAAGCGGGAAATGGTTCGCCCCAGATCACTCAGCGGTCCGAGCTGCCAGCGCAGCAATACGAACAACAGCAATGCCGATGCAATCGCAACGATAACCCCAACAATCGCGATTCGTGCTTCGATCTCGCCCGCAACCGCAGCCACTTCGGCCTTTTTGATCCCGACATAAAGAATGCCAAGCGTGTCGCCCGACGGCGATTTGATCGGCGAATATTGCGTCACATATTCCGTACCGAGAATAAGCGCCTCACCGCGGAATGTGTTGCCAGACATAATCGGCTGATAGGCCGCACTGCCCTTGCCCAGCATGGTACCAACCGCACGCTGGCCGTCCGGCTTGATAATGTTGGTTGAAACACGCACGAAGTCCTGCTCCGCCGGGACGAAGGCAAACACTGTCGCCGTCTGGCCGGTGGCGGCCCCGATCGAGTCAATCAGTTCATGCGACGACAGATCAGGAATTTCGGGAATCACAAGATCGGTGGTTTCACCGTCCTTGCTTATTTTCATCGAAAATTCGGGATGGTTATCCTGAAAGATTGTCGCAGCAACGCGAAGGTTCAGTTTTTGCGACTCAAGACTGTCACTTGCCACCTTGTCATCGATGCGCTGCATGATCAGCAAGCCCAGAAGCGCGATACCCGCAATCAGGATCGCAACGGCGGCGAGTGCCACCTTGAAAATCAAACTTTTTTGCATACCCACTCTCATTTCATCGTTGGTCACCGACGAGCCCTTCTAGCAACTAGATCGGCGGTTCAGCTTCTTCCCGGGTCTTGGTCGCCCGATTTAGCCAGCATATAAGATATACAATCCTATGAATTACACTTTAGTATATACCGATACCATCGTACAGCAATTTTGCAACCATGGCGCGACCAGCCCAACCCATGATTGAGCAATAGTGTAATTACAGACCGTTACCGATAGGTGAACACCTACCCATAAGATGAACAACCATATCAATAAGCGTCATATGGGGAGTAGTAGACGGAAAGCCGAAAAAAATTTCGCCTGTGCGCCGTTTTTTACAAGGAGGTCCGGGAAGGATGAAATGCGCACACGTCAGGCTGAATATTCGTCTGCTGAATTTATTTCAGACGCTGAACGGAGTCGATCTGATCGGGTGTCAGTAATCGACCTTGACGAAATAAAGCCCGTCGGCCGGTGCCGTCGGGCCGCCCGCACTGCGATCCTTGGCCTCAAGTGCGGTTTTGACGTCAATCGGCTTCCAGGCACCCTTGCCGACCAGAACAAGTGTGCCGACCATATTGCGCACCTGATGATGCAGGAACGACCGGCTTTCGGTATGGACGCGGATTTCAAGCGGGTTTTCAATCCCGCGCGTGACTTCAAGCTTTTCAAGGGTCTTGATCGGACTTTTGGCCTGACATTCACTGGCGCGGAAGCTTGTGAAATCAAACGTCCCGATCAGATGCCCGGCCGCTTCATTCATCGCATCAATATCCAAAGGCTTATAGACCCCCCAGGCCAGCCCCGCCTCAAAGGTCAGCGGTGCGCGGCGATTGATGATGCGATACATGTAATATCGTTTCTTTGACGAAAACCGCGCATGGAAGTCCTCGGAAACTTCCGCGCATTCCTTGATCGCCACCGGATCGGGTTTCAGGTGATGGTTGATCGCATTCATCACCGCTTCCGCCGGGTAGTATTTCGGCAGATCGAAATGCACCACCTGCCCCAGTGCATGCACCCCGGCATCGGTCCGGCCAGACACATAGACGCGCACGAATACACCGGCGAATTTTTCGATCGCAGTCTCAAAGACCTTCTGAACCGAAATCACTTCGTCCTGGTACTGCCAGCCGTGATAGGGGCGGCCATCATATTCGACGGTACATTTATAGCGCTGCATAACCGATATAATTATCTGAACAGGTTAAGAGCCCGCTTATAGCCGGGCTTTCAAACGAAAACGAGGGGCAAAAATGCCCCTCGCCTCATGATCCACAATCGCTTGCGGAAACTTATTTCATGCCGTCGCGGTCAAAACCAAGACGCAGGCGAAGCGCATTGAGTTTGATGAAGCCTTCTGCATCGCGCTGGTTATAAACGGTGTCGGCCTCGAACGTGACATGCTCTTCGGAGTAGATCGAGTTCGGCGATTTGCGGCCGGTGACGGTGACGTTGCCTTTGTACAGGTCAAGGCGGACAACGCCATTAACCGTACGCTGGGTCTCGTCGATCAGGCGCTGCAGGGCCTGACGTTCCGGTGACCACCAATACCCGTTATAAATCATCTCGGCATAACG
>ENA-ORCZ01000281-ORCZ01000281.1-marine-metagenome-genome-assembly--contig:-NODE-281-length-29014-cov-4.155787_pt1 | contig 29014 bp, 27 predicted proteins | sample MGYA00237785_ERZ508519 | MGnify/ENA primary metagenome ERZ508519 (study PRJEB26189, sample SAMN06268790) | marine metagenome | isolation source: Bioluminescent Bay, La Paraguera, Puerto Rico | place...
ATCGAGAACAAGATCCACCCGGGCGATGCAATGGACAAAAACCTCTATGACCTTCCGCCGGAAGAGCTCAAAGAAGTTCCGACCGTTTGCCGTTCGCTGCACGAAGCTCTCGACAGCCTCGATGCAGACCGCGAATTCCTGAAAAAAGGCGATGTGATGACCGACGACCTGATCGACGCATACATTGCCCTGAAGATGGAAGAAGTCGTTCGTTTCGAACAGGCTCCGCACCCGGTCGAATTCGACATGTACTACAGCGGCTAATCTTCCATCCGGAAGACAATGCTTACGCGAAACGCCCGGCCAATCGGCCGGGCGTTTTTCGTTTCACCATCCCTGCCCTAACAGTTTGCTTACCCCTTTGCCGCTAAGCTTGACCTCACCTTTCGCATCGGGATTAAATCAACTTCATGACCAAGCCAGCATCACCATCGAGTTTCGCGGAAAAGCGCAACCGTCAAAAGGCTGACAAGCTGATCCAGGCGGCGCAAAGCGCCCTTGCATCAGGCAATGCCGCAGATGCCTTGGCACGCGCACAGCAGGCGATGTCAACCGCGCCAGGCTACGGACCCGCCTTGATGATAATGGCGCAGATCCACCGCGCAACGGGCAATCTGAACGAAGCAGCACAGTTACTGCAAAGCGCCTGCAATCTGCCTGACAGCAAAATTGACTATTTCCGTGAACTTGCCGGCATTTTTGCCAGTGCAAGCCGCTATGATCTCGTTCAGCAAATCCTGTTTGCCGCGATCCGGAAATTCCCGACCCATGGACAGACCTATAGCGACCTTGGCGTTTACCTTATTCAGAGCGAACACATCACCCAAGGCATCACCATCCTTGAAAAGGCCGTCAGCTTCAGCCCCGATAACTGGCAGGCATTGAACAATCTTGGGGCAGCATTGCTTAAGGTCGGGCGCGAAAAAGAAGCACTGGAATACCTTGCCCGCGCAGAAGAGATCGGCCCGGATGATCCGGAACGCCGAACAAGCAATCTGCTACAACTCGGCGAAGCAAAACGTCACATGGGCGATCTGGAAGGTGCACAGGAATGCTTCCGGAAAGTCATCGCCCAAAACCCCAAATCAGGGCGTGCTTGGCATGATCTGGCCGATGTCATGAAGTTCAAGCCTGACAGTCCCGAAATCAAGATTATGGACGATATCCTCAACGATGCTGACATCGTGCTGCAAAAGATTGATCGGGAGATGATCGGCTTTGCACTTGGCAAGGCCTATATCGACAGCAAAGATCCAAAGCAGGCCATACATCATCTTGATGCCGCCAATGCGCTGCGCCGTCAGGACTTCGCCGAAAATACGCCGACGCAAAAGGCCTACGATTCAAAAATCGCCTGCGGGCGGGTGCGCGCAATTGCCGATTACTTTCCGGCTGAGTTGTTCAAAGACCTGCCGCAACAAGACGACAACGGCCCAGCTCATGCCTTCATCGTTGGCATGCCGCGCTGTGGCAGCACCCTGACCGAACAAATTCTTGGCAGTCATCCTGAGACATTGGCGACGGGTGAGTTGCGGACCTTCCCGAAATTCAAGGATCGCCTGTTTGGCACGCTTTTCCCCAGTCAGCCGGAAGACCATGACAAAATCGGTAATTCTGCGCTGCTCGCGGAACTTGGGAAGTCCTACCGCGAAGAAGTCCAGGCGATGTACCCGCCCACCCCGGCGACAAAGCTGATCATCGACAAGATGCTGGGGAATTTTTCCTGGGTTGGGTTGATCCTGCGTTCCGTGCCGGGAGCCAAGATCATTCATTGTCGCCGCAATCCGGTCGATACCTGCCTGTCTTGCTATTCAAAACGCTTTGCCAATCTGCAGGTCTATACCTGCAACCAGACAGAACTGGGCGAGTTTTATCGTGCCTATGAGGACCTGATGGCGCATTGGCGTGCCGTCCTGCCGAAGGATCGGTTTATCGAGATCAATTACGAAGATCTGGTCACCAATATCGAGCCCGAAGCCCGCAGGCTGATCGACTTTCTCGAACTGCCTTGGAACGACGCGATGCTGGACTTCCACAAGACGGAACGCTCGGTCCGTACTGCGAGTGCGGCACAGGTCCGTCAGGGCCTTTATCAGACCAGTGTTGAACGCTGGAAACCCTATGCACCCTATATTCAACCGCTTTTGAAAGCCCTGGGCATCAAACCCGATTGAGATAACGGCACTGATACTTCGTGGGGAAGAACGCCCGTCGGCTCAGTCATCAGTATGCAGATCGGGCTCCATATCCGGGGTATAGCGGCGATATTGCGCCTTGCCTGCCGCCTTGGCTTCATACATCGCCTTGTCAGCACGGCGGAGTTGCTCGCTCATATCGCAATTGCCACCATCAAACACAGCCAGCCCGATCGAGGCGGAAATATCGCAATCATGTCCTTCCCAGACAAATGGACGGCTCATTTCGGCAAGAATGGCTTCGGCTGCCTCCGCCATTTCCTTTTCAGCGCCCTTGTTTAAAAACAGCAAAGTAAACTCGTCCCCGCCCAGTCGTGCCACCTCTTCTGCGCGTCGGGCGGCACGTTTCAGGCGTTTACCGGTTTCAACAAGTACCCAGTCCCCGGCCGCGTGACCTTGTGTGTCGTTCAGTTGTTTGAAGCCGTCGAGATCGAGGATAAAGATCGCCGCTGGGGTATCGGTTCCGCGCAGCACGGTTTCACACTGATCAAGTTTCTGCATGAAGCGCGCACGGTTGGCCAACCCGGTCAGTTCATCATTATTGGCCTTGTTCTGCAATTCGCGCGCGGCGTGCTTTTGCTTGGTGATGTCGCTGGTCCACCACAGTACGCTCTCCTCCCCCTGGAACGAAAGCGGCTCGATCGACGTTTTAAGCCAGCGCGCCTCGGGCATATCAGATCGGCGCAACCGGATCTCGACGTCCTGAAGTTCGCCCAGCGCATCCATGTCCTCAAGCGATTTCTCGCGATAACGTTCGGAAAGAAGAATGGAGTCCGTTGCTTTGCTCTCGTCTTCAATTCCGAGCATTTTGGAAAATGTGCTGTTGAAGAATTTGAAAACGCCGCTTTCCCGGTTGGAAATCCCGACCCCGATCGGTGCACTTTCAAGCAACCCGGTCAGACGCTGGGATGCCTCAGCAACCTCGGCCTGTGCCTTTTTGAGGCTGGTCACGTCAATCAATGATCCTATGGTGCCCGCGATCGCGCCACTTGGCCCCCTGAGGGTCGAGGCGGCAAACAGGGCGGTGCATTCCTTGTCACCAATCGCGAAGGTAATCTCGTCACTTACCTGTCCCTCGGCATCGCGCAACGGTGCTTCGAGTTCACCAACGGTTTTGGCAAGTGATTTGGGCGCAAAATCTGCCATTTTCTTGCCAATAGCCGTTCCGACATCCGTACCAAACAGCTCGGCAAAGGCGCCGTTGCAACGGGTCAGAACCCCTTCGCGGTTTTTGAGGTAAACCGGGGTCGGCAAAACATCGATCACATGCTGAATGAAGGTCTTGTGTTCTGACAGCGCCTTGGCAAGTTCCTGGGCGCGCCCAGCATCCCGTAACACCAGCGCAAATGTCCCGGACGGTCCGACATCGCAATGCCAGTTAAACGGCGTTTTCCCCAGACGAAAGGCCGGAAGTTCGGCATATTTTCCCGACGAAATGGATGCAAGGGCGTTACGAACTGCTGTTACCGCATCACCATCGGTAAATTCACCATTTTTGGCAAAATAGGCCAGAAGCTGTTTGACCTCTGTGCCTTTACGCAAAACAGACTTTGCATCGCCAAGCTGCTTTTCCGCAGCCGCGTTGACATAGACGACGGTAAGGCCATCCGGATCAAGAAAAATAAGACTGTCGCGTGACAACGCCGCAGTTGCCACAACATCCGCACTGACTGACAAGACACCCGGCGCGCTGCAAAGCAGCGCTCTCCCTTTATTCGTGTTTTATGTGATGTCCCAAGTCAGACCTTTTAAGACGGCCTTGTGTATTTATATGCGCAACCCATTGCATATACTGGAGAATAAGTCATTATTTTTTTGAATAGCAGGACATCAAACACGGGTGCAGGTCAGAATATCGTTATTTTTTCGTCGGAAGGTCGATGTAACCGCGATCAATGCAGTGTTCGAGTTCCTTGGCCACGGCCAGCATTTCCTGAAAGCTTTCTCTCAGATGCTTGAGCTTTGCCAGCTCGTCCTTCGTCGGGTGCTCCTCTGCGCGATCATCGCAAAGATGAAAGGCAAATTTCAGATAATCCGCCCGAAGCCGTGCAACCGTAATCATCAACGGCACCGCATTTTCGACCGACATATCCGGAATAGCCGGGCTGATGATTTCGTGATTGATCTCACGCAGGACATGCTCCATGCCCATCATGAAACGGCTTTTGCTGCGCGTTGGGTCCTCTGTCATGATTGATACTCCTGCACCATAGGGATCTGAATAATTAGAACAGTATCCATCCGGAAAGTAAAAACTCCTATAACAACTTACCACTCATGGTCGCATTTGCGACCACAGTCCGGCCGACTTTCCATGATCTCACCTTGCAGGTGGGCGCAAGGCGGGCTAGAGGTTAAGATAACAACTGTTCACATATGGGAATGCGAAGATGGAAGCGCGTGTAAAGTGGCTTGAAAACCTGACCTTCACCGGAATGAGTGGCACCGGACATGGTGTCGTCATGGATGGCGACAGGGATAACGGATTTGGCCCAAGCCCGATGGAGATGCTTCTGCTTGGTATCGGTGGCTGTTCGTCGATTGACGTTGTTCATATCCTTAAAAAGGGTCGTGAAAACGTGCTTGATGTCGAAACCGACGTTAAGGCCGAACGCGCAGAAACCGACCCGAAGGTCTTCACCAAAATTCACCTGCACTTCAAGGTAAAGGGTGAAAACCTTAATGAAACCAAGGTGGGCCGGGCTGTCGAACTTTCGGCAGAAAAATATTGCTCAGCCTCGATCATGCTGTCAAAGGCCGCAGAGGTCACGCACAGTTGGGAACTGGTGGAATAATCCGGTTACTCATAGCGGCAATACTGATGAAAAAGCGATCTGTGCAAAGATCGCTTTTTTGTTTCTCGCACCATGCGGCTTCCCGCGTTAACATCTTCTGACAACAATATAAAAACCAAGTCCAATCCCGGGAACCGAACGGAGCAATCATCATGGGTACGTCCCGTATATTTCAGACTGGTTTGGCATCCCTTGCCCTGCTGGGACTTTTGACGTCAGGTGCCTGCGCAAACTCAGCCGACCCGCTTTCGCCATCCGGTGCCGCCATTGCTCCGCCCGTCGAAGGACTGCCATTTGAAGATTATGTCCGGTCCACACGCCAGCAACTCCGCGACGTCCTTGCCGCGACGCGATTTGCGCATGAAGAAAAACCGTTTGGCATCCATACCCTTGATCAGGTTGTCGATATGCGCACGCCTTATGTGCTTGGACCGGTGAATACCTCCTGCAACACCGACGAAACCGCCCCGCCGCCGGGAAATGGTGTTGGCTTCCTGATGGTACATGGCCTGACCGACAGCCCTTATTGGTTAAGTGACATCCGTGATGATCTTCGCCAACGCTTCCCCTGTGCAACGTTTCACGGTGTTCTTCTTCCGGGGCATGGCACGGTGCCGGGTGACTTGCTTGATGTCGAATATGAAGATTGGCTCGAAACCGTTCGTTTCGGCATGAACAGCTTTGGGGACGAGATCGATCACATCATCCCGATGGGCTTTTCGACCGGGGCCGCCCTTATCGGGCGGGTCTATCACGAACAGCAGGCAAACAGAGATTTGATCAGCGCACTCGTTATGCTTTCGCCCGGTCTTGCGGCCAAAAGCGAACAGGCCTGGCTTACCCCCTATGTCCGATATGTCAAAGACTGGGTCGGTGAGGGTGAAAATAACGATCCCGGCAAATATGGTTCGATGGCCATGAACGCGGCGGCGGAGTTTTATCTGCTGACCAAGCCCTTCGACCAAGGAAAGTTGGCCGCTTTCGATGTTCCGGTTTTCGGCGTTGTCAGTTCCGATGATCAGACCATCAACCCCGCCCTGATGCGCGGCTTCTTCTGCAACAAGGTCACAAGCCCGCAAAAACACCTGATCTGGTATCAGGGCAAAATCAACCCGCCGAACGATATTGCAACCTGCGACGGCATTGAAATTGTCCGCTCGGAAAACGACGAAATGCGCACACTCAACCATGCCCACACCGCGATTACCATGAGCCCCAAGGATCCCATTTATGGCCTTGATGGTGCGGTCCCCGATTGCGGGCATTATGATGACGAGGCTGCCCGTTCAAATTGCCAGACCGGCACGGATGTCCTGTATGGCGAGCGCAATCTTTTTGACGACGCGCCCCCCGGCACAATGCGTCGTGGCACATTTAATCCCGATTTCCCCGGTATGATGGATAAAATGGCTGCCTTCATCACAAAGGCAATCACTGCGCAGCACTAGGAACTGAAGCCGCCCCATGACTTTTTCGACCGACATTTTCGAAACACCGGACGGGATAAATCTGCGCTTTGGTGTTCAGACGCCCGAAAACGTGCGCCAGCATGTCCTGATCCTGCAAGGGCGCGGGGAGTATATTGAACGCTATCAGGAAACGGCAGACGAGCTTGCCGAACGTGGTTTCGGCTGTGTGACTTTTGATTTTCGCGGCCACGGGGGATCGTCGCGCGAAACGAATGATCCGGTCATGGGGTACGTCCATGATGTCGCGCACTACATCGCCGATGTGCGCCATGTGATTAACCATATTTCAAAAGCCCGCGGCATTGCCTGTCCGCTTCTGATCACACATTCGACCGGCGGGCTGGTTGCGATGGCAATGATGCTGGATCAACCGGATCTCTGGGAAAGCGTGGTAATGATCGCCCCGTTTTTTGGTCTGGGCGGCCCTGACTGGTTGTCACTGGCGGCGCAATTTGTCGCGGACAGCATGTGTCGCTATGGATTTGACAAACAGTACCTGCCCGGCCAACGCAAACTAAGCCCGCTTGCAGGGTTTGAGGCCGAAAACATTCTGACTTCCGATCCGGTCCGCCATGCGCGAAATGTTGCCATCTTGCAAAGCTGCCCAAACCTTGTTGTTGGTGGCGTTTCTGCCGGCTGGCTTGATGCCTGTTTCAAGGCGCAAGCATCCCTGACCACCCGGATCGAACAGATGAAGGCAGGCACATGGTCCCTGCCCCCTGTCACCATTGTTCTGGCCGGTAACGATCAGGTTGTTTCAAACCAGACGACGGAAGATCTGTTTGGCGACGTACCATCGATCACCATCGCGGAGATCCCCGAAGCCCGCCACGAAGTCCTTCAGGAACGTGACATTTATCGAAACAGGTTCTGGCAAATTTTTGATGCGCACATTGCACGCACCGAAAAAAAGTGACCCCGGGAGACCGGGGCGGTGATTTGAAAGTTTTTTCCCTAGAGCCTTGCCAGAAGTTTCGCCTTGGTCGCATCATCAACAAAGGCAGCCTCGATGGCGGTACGGGTCAGACCACCAAGCTCTTCGGGGCTAAAGCCAAACACCTCCTCGGCACGCTGATATTCAGCCGCCAGCGAGGTAAAGAAAAACGGCGGATCGTCCGAACCAAGCGTCACCTTGACCCCCGCATCATAGAATTTGCGCAGCGGATGGGATGTGTAATCCGGGAAAACCGACAGGGCGATATTCGATCCCGGACAAACTTCCAGAACGATATCGCGCTTAACCAGTGTTTCGACCAGTTTGGGGTCCTCGATTGACCGCACCCCGTGACCAATTCGTGTCACAGGAAGTTTTTCAATCGCATCCCAGACACTTTGCGGCCCTTCGACCTCGCCTGCATGGGTGGTGCAGCCAAGTCCGGCATCGCGGGCGATCTTGAACGCTGTGTAAAAATCTTCCTGTGTGAACATGCTTTCATTACCACCCATGCCAAAACCGACAATGTACGGGTGGCGACAATCAACCGTTTCACGCGCGACCTTGACCGCCACATCCGGACCAACGTGGCGCACACAGGTCATGATAATCCGGCCGATGATCCCGGTTTCCTTTTCGGCACGGTCAATACCATCAACGACTGCCTCAAGATGCGCGTCAAAGGACAATCCGCAACTGGCCGCATGGGTCGGCGAACAGAAAATCTCGACATAAAGCGTGCCAACCTTTGCCTGCTCGACCAGATACGAACAGGTCAGATCGGAATAATCCTGCTTGGTGCGGATGGCGGCACTCGCCTTGTCAAAACTGTTGAGGAACTCGGGAAAATCACGCCAGATATAACGGTCCTGCGCGTCATAGATATCACCCGGCAATGTCAGACCATTGCGCTTGGCAAAGCTGCGGACAAGAGAAGGTGTCATCGCCCCTTCAAGATGCAGGTGCAGTTCTGCCTTTGGAATGGTCGTGTTCATCGCGGTGCTCCGGGTTTGTCGGCATCATCTTATAACCGATACCTTCTAACCCAAACCAACCCGCTTGGTCACGCAGCAACCGCACGACGTGATGATTTGCGCGCAGCACTCCATTGCTGAACGTACGGATCATCGGCCAAGGATGCCAACGGCCCGATAAACGGCTCAAACCGTTGCCATTTTTCAACGGAGTCCTGATTGATCGGGCGACGAACCTGGATCATGCTTGCCGTTGCGGCAACTTTTCCCGCCCTATAAAATTCAAGGCATGCGGGATGCCAGTCCAACCCGCAATGGGCGAGATAATCCTGCGCGACAGATTCCGGATCAGACACCAGGTCTTCGTAGGAAAGATCGTAAATCTGGCCATTTTGATCTGCTTCCATGCAAGTATTCATCAGATCGACATAACCACGGTAGTAATCGGCAAATTCTGCAAGATCGTCAGAATAGCGCATCGGCATCGAGAATGGCGTTGTATAAATCGAAAGACAGGTCGCAAGCGGATGACGATGGGTGTGAATGATCGGTGCATCGGGAAAAACGCGCCGGATCATCTCAACACGCAGGAAATTGGCCGGTGTCTTGTTGGTGACAAACCGCTTTTCGGGCGCATAGGCCTTGAGTGCCGCAAGATACTGTTGGCGAATTTTCTTCGCTGCCTTGGCATCGATGCGCGCCAATTGATCAGAAATCTGGCCACGTCCGACCACATCAATCACCGCCTTGGCAAAATCGCCGATTTCGCCGGCGGCATGCACATCGGGATGGGCGCCAAGAATACGCTCGGTCAGGGTTGTTCCAGATCGCGGCATCCCGACGATAAAGATCGGGCGCGGGCCATTTTCATTCTCTGAACTGACATCTTCAAAAACCGGGGCTGAACGGACCATTTCACGCAAACGCGCAAGTTCGCTGAGCTCGCGCGGCATATCAAACGGCCGTTCTGTACTGTGCGCACAATGACCCAACTTATAGAAATCAAAGGCCTCTTTCATATTGCCCTTGAGTTCCTCAATCTTTGCCCGTGCAAAGGCGGCCTTGTAGTGCTCCATCTTTGCGAGATCGGGCTTATCAAGCATTGCGTCCAGCAAACCGGCAGCATTGTCGGGCATGGATTGCGGACGCATAAAGGAAATGATCAGGTATGGCTGGGCGCTGGCTGACGGCTTTCTGCGAATGATCTCAAGGCTTTCAGAAACCGCGCGTTCCACTTCGCCCGCCATTGCATAGGACGAGGCCAGCAACATCCGTATCGAGAGCCTATCAGGCTTGCGCGCGACGATTGCTTCCAGAACAGAAAATGTCTGTATGTATTTTTCCTGATACAGATAAATACGCGCAAGCAGCATCTGCGCTTCGTCGAATGTCTCGCTTGTGCCAGGAATCGCATTCAGAACGTCGATTGCTTCGCTCAGCGCAGGGGCAAAACACAATCCAGGGCTTTTGCTAAGCTGTCTTTGAAAGATGACGTCAGCCAGCATATAGCGGAGCCGGTCTTTTTGCATCGCAGTACGCAACCGCTTCCTGATCGCTGATTCAAATGAAGAGAAGTCATTTGAATGATAAGCATATTGCATAAAATTCTGTGCAACCGGTCCGAAATAACGGTCCGTCAACGGAAGCGAATTGAACAGATTTTTCAATCTTCTAACTGCATTTTCAACAGAACCTCCCTGCAGCTCACTTACCGCAGTCATGATCTGGATATCTGTTCTTTTGGAATGAAAACGCAATATTTTCGCGCCAATCACGGCTGCGCGGTCAAACTGCCCGGCAGACATCGCTTGCTTCATTTCAAGCGCAATGTCTTTTTGTGACTGCGTCATTCAACTGTCCTTGGATGCGTATGTTTTATTCTACGCCCCCTCCCCAAGTACGTAACGACTATAAGTCAGTTAAATAATACTGCAAAGCACAATTTGGGCCTTTCTGACTGACGTTCACGTAATTGTGACTGAACTGCCACACCCGGAAATTGTCGTCATGAAACAGAATTTCGGCGTTGTTTTCGTGAACTGAAATTTGTCGACGCCAGAACGGCGCCGCCAACGATCAAGATGCAGCCGACGATAATGGCTGGCGTTGCAATCGCCTTGCCAAAGGTAATCAACAAGCAGGTACTGAGCAGCGGCGCGCCATAGGCCAGAACACCGAGGATCTGAATATCACCGTGTTTGGTGCCATGGTCCCAGACGAAAAATGCGGCCCCGATCGGGCCCAGTCCGAGCCCGAGAATCGCAAGCCATTGTCTGGCGTCCGGCGTCACCCAGTCTTCGATCATGCCATGCGTAACAAGGCCAAGAATGGCGGCACCTGCGCAAAACCCGCAGACTGCCCCGACCGGAACATTGCGATAGCGCCGGTTCACGACAGAATAACCCGACCACAGCAATGAACAGATAATTGCCGCCCCATATCCCAGCGCGAATGCCGGATCAAAGGTCAGGGCTTGCCCCCTCCCCACCAGAAGAACGGCACCAAACAACCCCAGAACAGCACCCCCGATATGCCGCCATTTCAGACGTTCGCCGGGCAAAAATGCAGAAAACAAAACGATCAGCAGCGGCCAGAGATAGGCAATCAGGCTGGCTTCGACCGCAGGCGCGTTTGCCAGCGCGACAAAATAGAAAAAGTGATAGCCAAACAGCCCCGCCACACCAAGCGCCCAGGCACCAAGTGGTTGACGCAAGGCGCGAACCACATCACCACCGCGGAGCGTGATCCAGAGCGCACTGAAAATGCTGGCAATACCAAAGCACAAACTGACCAATTGGAACGGCGGGATATCGGCCACTTCAGTCGTGAACAGGGCAAGCAGGGCCCAAAGAATCACGGCAATCGATCCGATCAAGGTTGCCTTGCGTTTTTTATCCATCGCGCTCATCCCGGTTTGCTGATTTTGCAAGCCGGAAGATGCACCTGTTTGACAACCCGGTCTTTGCCCAAACTCCGGAAGTTTGCGACAAGTACTTGGTGAGGAATATGGTCGTTAAAAGGCCGCCGGATCGCGGCGGACCGCCCTGGGCGCGCAGCCAAACCGGCGCGAAAAAGCACGCGAAAATGCACTTTGATCGGCAAACCCGACCGCATTCGCCAGATCAGACATCGAAAGGCGAATTTCCGGATCACGCAAAAGCGCCATGGCCATTTGCAGGCGCTGCTCGGTCAGCCAGCGCATCGGGCTTGTCCCGATATGTTTTTGGAAGGTACTAAACAGGCTGCTTTCTGATTGAGCCGCGATGGTCGCCATGTCACTGATCGTGATGTCTTCGCCCAACCGGGCTTCCGCCCATGCCATGGTACGGAGGAGCCGTGATGGCAGGGCCGCCATGCCAAAGGCATTCCCGCCACGGCTCTGACGGCTGCGCAATAAAAGTGTTTTCAGACAATCGAGCATATCTGTCTGGGATTCTTGATCGCGCAGCGGTGCAATAGCCTGCAACAGCGTGACCAGCCCCCTCTGGTGCCCCAGCCCAACTTCAAGATACGTCCCAGCACTACCATGGCGATGCCAAAGCGCCTCAAGACCGGTGCGAAGGGCCAGATCGGCATTGATATCTAGCACAAGGAACCGGTTTAGCCCCTCCGCACGATAAGCGTGGGTTTTACCCGCTTCGACAAAGGCCATCTGGCGACCGCACACCTCACCCCCGCGCCCTTCGACCTCCATCTCAAGCTTGCCGAGCTCGGAGATGATGATCTGGTGGAAATTACCGTGGCTGTGGCTTTGTGCTTCGGGGCGGTATTGCCGCATGCTGTACTGCATCGGATCCTCGGTCTCGCAGAGTGACGGGCAAACAATATCAGTGCTTTTCGCAATGATAAATCCTTTCGCGCAGCGTCTTGATTGATCACCTGCCGCAAACATCGCCGTAAAGGATAAAGTACCGTACGAATGTACTGATTGACGCAGGATTTATTGTCACTGCGCACCATATGTTACAGTATGTTAATCAGAAGAATTGCCGATCAGGAAAAGCCACCGGCACGACTAAGGACCAGACGGGGAGATTGAGGTGACCTATTGTGAGAAATGTGATGCGGTTCCTGAAATCGCACCTGCAAACGGGACACTCTTTCTCTGGCCACCAGTTACCCATACCACCGGTAAAATCCTGGCCGGCGCGAAATCAATCGGCATGGAAGTCGAAAAAACACCGTCTGGCGCAACACTTTCCATTCACTACACCCGTCCGGGTCTGCGGGCACTGATTGATGCCATATCAGGTAATCTCCTTCCCGAAGAACTGTCGGACACCAAAGCATTGATCATGCCAGGCGTTCAGCGCCCCGAAATCGATGACATCGCCCAGATTACAAGCCTTGGTGCGATCCAGGCGGCAATCGGCGCAGAATGGCTGGGCGATCTGTTGCGAGCCAACCGGCTGAATTCAGCGTTCCAACCGATTTTTGCCATCAAGGATCTTGGCTCCCCCTATGCCCACGAATGCCTTATACGCGGCGAAAGTGCGACTGGCGATGTGATCAATCCGGGCCAGCTTTTTGATGCTGCCCAGTCAGCAACCCTGCTTTTTCAGCTTGATCGCGCAGCACGTGCGGCCAATGTCCGCAATGCGCATAAGGCCGGGATTAATGGCAATCTGTTTATCAACTTCACCCCGAGCTCGATCTATGATCCGGATTCTTGTCTGCGTTCGACCATCGAAGTCGTCAAGGAGTGCAATCTTGATCGCAGCAATGTTGTGTTCGAAGTGATTGAAACCGAAAAAGTCCGCAGCACTGCACATCTGAGCGCCATCCTTCAGTCCTATCGTGATTCGGGTTTCCGGGTTGCGCTCGATGATGTCGGATCAGGTTATTCGACGCTGAACCTGTTGCCGGAACTGCGCCCGGATATCATCAAGATCGACCGCGAACTGATCGATCATGTCGATCATGACAAATTCAAACAGGCAATTGTCAGCAAGCTGATCGCACTGGCCAAGCAACTTGATATCGAAGTCGTCGCCGAAGGCATCGAGCGTGAGCAAGAACTTGATTTCCTACGTGATCACAATGTTGACTATGTGCAGGGATTCCTGTTGGCCCGCCCTGCCCCAACACCCTTTACCGCCAAGGCAGGCTAACCAAGCCTAAATAGCCTAAACCCGGGCCATATCAGCCAGTTCGCAACCGACCATCCGCTTGTAACTTGCCACAATCTCGCGCCCCTCTGGGCGCGGGACGGCAATGGCAAGCCGCATGGTGGCTTCGCCGGAATACATGATCAGCAAACACCGTGCGGCGATCGTTGTAAAATCACCGTCATTGCCGCGCACCCGCAGGATCGCCTTGGCCAAAAGGTCGGCATTGGCCCGGCTGACTTCCATTTCCATATCGCGCAATGTCTTGTCGGCCTGGGTGCCGGTCCAGATATCGCAAATCACCGGCTCGGCCAAGAACAGCTCGTAATAGGTGTCAATCAACCGACCAAAGGCTGCGAGCAATGCATCTGGCGAGCTCACTTCTGCCAGTGCTTCTTCGATGCAATGCAGGGATTCGGCGTTATAGCGATCGGCAAGTGCATGAATGATCGACGCCTTGTCCGGGAAATACTGATAGAGCGATCCGATCGAGACTCCCGCCTTTTCGGCGACTTCCCCCATCTTGATGGCATCGCTGCCATGGGCTGAAATCAGCTCGCAGGCGACTTTCAGGATGGTATCGACCCGTTCGCGGCTTCTTTTTTGGGTCGGTGCGCGGCGCATTTTTTTCACGTTATCAGACAACGCGTTAGATCCTTTATCCTCGAAATATCCCGGCATCGCTGCGCAGGTTTCACAGGCTTGTGATGGGCCAAAGCTCTTGACGATCAAAATATGAGGATTTATCACATTTGGCAAATGTGAGGATTCCTCACATTTTGAAAACCCATTCAGGAGCCAATTTGATGCCAACCAATCCCCGCTTTCTTGTTCTGGGCGCGACGGCGAAAACCGGCCGCCGCGTTGCCGAAAAACTCATTGCCGCTGGTCACGATGTGCGTGCTGTTTCACGCAGCACGACACCCGCCTTTGACTGGACCGATCCGACAACCTGGGATGATGCCTTGCGTGATCGCGATGCGGTCTATGTCACGTTCCAGCCCGATCTTGCCGTTCCGGGATCAGATGAGATTATTGCAAGCTTTGCCAAGCGCGCGCTGATGCATGGTGCAAAACGCATTGTGATGCTATCTGGCCGCGGCGAAGAAGCCGCCCACCGTGCCGAAGACGCCCTGCGTCATTCCGGGGCAGATGCGACGGTGCTGCGTGCCAACTGGTTTTTCCAGAATTTCAACGAAGACCTGTTCCTGCCCTATATCCAGCAAGGCACCCTGGCCCTGCCCGCTGGTGACACGCCCGAACCGTTTGTTGATGCCAATGACATTGCCGAATGCGCGGTTGCCTGCCTGCTTGATAACGGTCATATCGGCAAGATCTATGAGCTTTCCGGTCCGAGTGGCGTCACCTTTGCCGACGTGACTGAAATGATTTCCAGTGTCACCAACCATCCGGTCAATTTCGTGGCCATCACCGTTGATGAACTGGATGCCGGACTTGAAGCAGACGGCATGTCTGACGAAGTCCGTGGCCTGATCCGCTATCTGTTCTCCGAAGTCCTTGATGGCCGCAACAGCCAACCTACCAACGATGTACATGCGATTCTCGGCCGCCAGCCCAACAGCCTGCGCAATTTCGTCGAAGAAGTCGCGAAAACCGGCATCTGGGACGTTGCCAAAAGTGCCTGATCAACGCAAACGGCGCGCAGCAATCATGCAGCGCGCCGTTTGGATTATCTTATGCCTGCTTGCCGGACGGCCCTATTCGCCACCGCCGAGCAAAAATCACGAAAACAGCGTTTTGTTTTCTTCGATGATCTGGGGCAGACGTTCCATGGTGCCGGAAAGGTGCTTGCGCATTTCCAAGCTGGCCAATGCGCCATCACCGGACTGGACGGCATCTATAATCGCCTTGTGACCTTCAAGCACCGAAACCATTTTGCCCGCCCGCGGCAGATCAAGGGTTCGGACACGCGCCAGATGACCACTGCGTGCGGTGATCTGCAAATGCAGGTTTGACTGGTTTACCCCGTTAAACAGGGCGGCGTGGAAGGTTTCATCAAGTTGCTTGAACAGATCGATCTGTTCAATATCGCCAACCAGTGCTTCCTGCATTTTGACAATGCCCTTGGCCTTGACGACGGCCGGGGAATCCTTGGCCTCAGCCAGTTGGCGGACGACCTCGCACTCCGCGGCAACCCTAAGAAAATGTTCCTCGCGGATGCGCGCTACATCAATCTTGGTCACCACAGTCCGTGATTGCGGATAGGACACCACCAGACCATCTTGTTCGAGGCGCAAAATGGCTTCTCGGACGGGGGATTGGCTGACATTAAAGCTTTCAGCCAATTCTGCCCGAACAAGCGTGGTTTCCGGAAGCAGGGACAGAGAAACAATCTGGTTACGGACTTCTTCATAGACCAGCGCAGATGCTGGAACATGCATGCTGGTTTTCACCGATCCGTCATGCATCGAAATCAGTCCGCCCGTCGATGTGTTCATCTTTTTGTGTCTCCCTGGCATTTGCCTGCATGCCCCTGTTGGACTGAAATTGTCATTACATCAATGTATTGGGCAACAGCAATGTCAAAGCGGGTATTGCCGCCAGCAAAACGAAGAACAGCGCCATGGCAACAAAGAACGGAATGGATGCACGTGTGTATTCCCCGGTCTTCACCCCCAAAATGCCGCAGACCGTAAACATGATCACGCCGACTGGCGGGGTCAAACCGCCAAAGTTGATCAGGGTGACAATCAGAATGCCCATATGGACCGGATCATAACCGGCACTGACCAGAACCGGCATGACGATCGGGGTGACCAGAAGGATATTGGCCGCACCTTCAAGGAACATGCCACTGACAACCAACACCCCGACCACAAGGATCAGGATCGCTGTTCTGTTTTCGGTCAGCGTGGTGACAAATTCGGTAATCTGTTGCGGCGCGCGTTCAATCGTCATGGCGTAGCCAAGCACCGCCGCCATGATGATCAACAACATCACCATGCCAAGATCAGAGATCGAGCCAAAGATGGCTTCCTTGAGCCGGGCAAAGTTCAGCTCGCGATAGACAAACAATCCAACTGCCAGCGCATAGAACACCAGAAACGCCCCGGCCTCTGTCGCGGTAAAGATACCAAAGCGGAACCCGACGATCAGGATAACCGGAAAGGCCAGTGCCCAGATGCTTTCAAAGAAGCTGGCCGTCAGTTCCTTGGCCTTGGGGAGTTCCGGCAGATCCGGCGTATAGCCGTTTTTGCGCGCAACAAGCCAGGATGTGATCATCAAAACGATGGTCAGGAAAATGCCCGGCAACACACCGGCCAAGAACAGCCGCCCGATGGAAACTTCGTTGACAAAACCAAACAGGATCAAGCCGATGCTGGGCGGGATGGTTGCAGTAATGATCGAGCCAAAAGCCAGAACCGCCGCCGTATTGGCCTTGGAATAGCCTTTCTTGATCATGCTGGGTCCCAGCAGGCGAGCCTCCATCGAGGCATCGGCAACGGCCGAGCCCGAAATACCGCCCATCATGAAACTCAGCACAATTGAAACCTGTGCCAGACCGCCGGCCATCCAGCCGGTCAGAAGACTTGCAAACTTAACAAGGCGATGGGTGATCCCCGTCACGTTCATCAGATTGCCAGCCAGAATAAAGAACGGCACGGCCAGAAGCGGGAAGCTTTGTGTTGCGGTGACCATTTTCTGGATCACGACCGTCGGCGGCATTGCACCAGTCATGACAAAGACCGGAATGGACGCAAGGCCAAGCGCAAAGGCAACCGGCATCCCGCAGACGAGGAAGACTGTGAATAAACCTGCAATCAACAACAGCATCAGTTGATCTCCCTGTTGCGAATGCGTCGAATAAGTTGGGAAACCATGGTTCGGATCATCAACAGAATGCCGACAACCATCGAAGCATGGATATAAGAAGCATTAATTTGTGCGGCCCCGACCAGACGCGGGTGCATCAAAATCATGTTTGTCCACGCATAGTTCAGAAGGAACGCAAGAAATCCGATAATCACCAGAATATTGATGATTTCCACCCATGCGCTTGCTCGTTTGGACAGGATTTCACGCAATATCTGAAGACCAAAATGCCGGTCTTCCTGCATGGCGATGTCGGCAGCCAACATGCAAAGCCAGGCAAAGATCAGTTGCGCCATCTCGACTGACCAGATGATCGGCGATCCCATGGCGCGCGCCACAGAGGCCACCGCCACAAGAATGACCACAGCGACAAGCAATATGCCGCCACAGGCAAACTCAATCCGCTTGAGCATCAATTCAATTTCCATTGTGAAGTTTGAAGTGCGTTGCCCGGTATAAAAGCAACGCACTTTCGCTAGGCTACCAGAAGGCTTGTGGTCTTAGCGACCAAGAACCTTGTTAACGACAGCGGCTTCTGCTTCGAGTTCGAGCATCTGGTAAACCGGTTTGACGGCTTCCTTGAACGGAGCCAGATCAACTTCGCTGACTTCAACGCCACTTGCGGCAACGTCTTCAAGCGCCTTTTCACCGAGCTCAATGGTCAGGCCGGAGGCATAACGACCATTTTCCACGGCCAGATCACGAACGATTTTCTGGTTTTCCGGTGAAATCTCGTCCCAGGCTTCGGCACCGACAACCAGCGCGGTCACAAGCTGGATATGGCCGGTTTTGGTGACGTTCTTGATCACTTCATAAAGCTTGGCGTTCCAGATCGCGGTCGGCTGTGCTTCGGCGGCGTCAATTGTGCCAAGCTGAAGGGCGCTGTATACTTCGCCCCAGGCAATCGGGGTCGGTTCTGCACCCATCGCACGGATGGTTTCAATCCAGACCGGTGCACCGATGGTGCGCATACGAACACCCGAAAGATCGGTCGGGCTTGAAATCGGTTTTTGTGTCAGAGCATGGCGCGCGCCCTGATACCAGTTCGAGGCAATCATCACGAGGCCGGATTTTTCGCGCAGCTCTTCACCCCAGGAAATGTATTCATCCGAAAGGGCAAATTTGTCAGCCTGTTCGTAGGTATCAAACAGGAACGGTGCCGACATGATCGCAAGCGACGGTACGAAGCTCGACAAACGGGCGACATCGGTCACGGTGCCAACAGCGGCACCCGCACGGGCCTGATCGATCATTTCAGTGGTGTCACCAAGCTGCGAGTTGTGGAAAATCTCGATCTCCACATCGCCGTTGGTTGCCTTTTCCACATCCGTTTTGAACTTTTCAAGTCCCTGTCCCATCGGATCATTCGGGGCCAGAACGGTCCCGATCCGAAGGGTTGTTGCCGCGTTTGCCGGCATGACAGCGGCCAGTGCGCCTGCGACGACTGCACACAGTCCGAGTGATTTCATAGTGAGTTTCATTAGAGACATCCTCCCGATGGATTGGCTTTACCAAAATTGATATTTTAGTTGCTTTGAAATTCTAGGTATCTCGCGTCTATCTTGTCAACGAATTTTTCAAGCCTGTAAATTTGTTTATTTTCAATAACTTGATGAAAAATCACACCGCACAACCGGCAAACTTGTCAGTGACCGAAGAATGATTACCACAGACAAATCAGCCTGAAAGCACACCAATCAGACGCCCTGCTCAGCCGGCGTGATCAGAGGGCGAGACAGCAAAAAGCCGCCGGATCAGATGGCTTGATCGGGCGGCAAAAAGAACGATGGGGGGGATGTTATTGGGAAATGCTGCGATATTTCGCAGGTGTCAGCCCGGTAAAGCGGCTAAACCGCGTGGTCAGATGGGCCTGACTGGAAAAGCCGGTTTCAAGCGCGATTTCGGCAACCGGGGCGTTGCCATCACGCAACATATGCATTGCGCGTTCGATCCGGCGGCGCAGAACGAATTGGTGCGGTGCCTCGCCCACGGTTTTGCGGAACATGCGGGCAAAGTGATAGGCCGACAAATCAGCAACGTCTGCCAGTTCTTCAATCGTTAGCGGCTGATCAAGGTTGGCATCGACAAAATCAAATACCCGGCGTTTGATCACAGGTGACAACCCACCGCGGACCTTGAAACCAAAGTCACGGCGCGTCGAATAGCTGCGCAGCATATGGCCCATCAAAAGCTGTCCGGCATTCGACATCGCCATCCGATCGGCGGGCACATCCCAATCAAGTGGTAGCATCGCCTGTCGCACCGTCTGTTCGATCAGCGGATCAAGGAAGAACGTCTTTTCCGGGACTTCAACCGCATTGGGTTCAATGTCAAAGGCCTCGACCACGGCGCGTTCCCAAGCGGTATGCGGAATATAAACGTGAAACAGTTCCACTTCGCCATGCATCAGCCAGTCCGATGTCAGATAAGCCGGCATCAAACAACACCGACCGGGGCCACCGCCACTCATCGGGTCTGCGCCGATCTTGCGCTGAACACCCCTACCGCCATTGACATAAAGGCTGATGGTGTGGTGATCGGGATCGGTATAGCGGGTCAGGACATCTGCCTTGCGCTGCCAGTGGGCCGCCGAAATGCTTTCGCCAAAATCGCCTGCGCGCAACAGGTTTGCATCCACAATCAATTGATTGAAGACTTCAAACTTCTGATAGCGCCCGTTGGGCTGAAAGGCTGATGCGGTCTCTGCCATTTTCTGTTCCTGACATTAAGTCCACATCATCGCATTGTGTTCAGAATTTGCAAAGCAATGCGCATGCAACCCTGACCTGTTTTGCGCAAGAATGTGAAAACGCCGCCCATCCGCATGACGATCAATTGCCGAAATGCCGCAACCAAATCCGCGCCCGGTCCGCATCCCGCGCTTCGTAGGCGGAAAGCACCTGATCCAGATCATCAAATTCCGGCATTTCCATCCGCCCTGCAAGCGCCGTCAGACGCATGGTGTACCATGCCGTAATGCCGCCAACCGGCGCATGATCAAAACGGGGAAAGACCGGATCAAAGGGATCATCGCGTTGCCAGATAGCTGGCAGGGCGGGTTCGATAACCAATGCGCGCGCCAGTCCGACGATATCAATGACGCCGCTATTCAGTGCTTCCTCTGCCTGCGCGCGGGTCTTGAAGCCACCGCTCAACATCAGGGGCTTGGTGGTAACCTTGCGGGCCCGCTTGGCAAAATTCATGAAATAAGGCCCGCCGCCAGCACCGTCAGAGGCCGCCTTTGCACCCGGAAAATAAGTACCACCACTGATATCAATAAGATCGATTTTGGTCTGATCAAGCGCGGCAACGACGGCCAGTGCGTCATCTTCGTTTAGGCCGCCTTCAAGCTGATCGGTGGCATTCAGTTTGACCGCCACGACGAAACCGGGCCCGACGGCTGCGCGCACGGCGCCAATGGCTTCAAGGAGCAAGCGCATGCGATTGGCAATCGACCCGCCATACTCGTCACGTCGCTTGTTAAACAGCGGTGAGAGAAACTGACTAAGCAAGAAGCCGTGCGCCGCATGAATTTGCACCCCGCCAAACCCGGCCTGCTCAGCAAGCTTGGCGGTTCTTGCAAACCGGGCCGGGATTTGACGGATTTCATCATCTGTCAGTGCCGCACATTTCAGGCCCGGAAGATCAAGCGCACTCGGCCCCTTTGGCGTGCTGGTCGGGGCAAAGGCAAGTGCCCCGGCATGCCCCAGTTGTAGCCAAAGATTACTGCCTTTTACCGAACCCTGCCGGGCAAGCACGCGGAACCGATCAAGGTCGGCGTCGTCATCGAGCACAAGATTACCGGGTTTCTCGGCATATCCCGGCTGCCCCTGCACTTCACCGATGATCGACACACCCACCCCACCCTCAGCCCAGCGGCGGTAAAGCTGGTTCTGGGCCTTGGTCGGGTGGCCGGTGCCATCCCCAAGCGAGTCCGACATTGCCGATTTCGCAATCCGGTTCTTGAGGATGACACCACTTGGCAGCTCCAGTGGTCTGAACAACAGATTTTCCAAGATCAGTGATCCTTTGGCGACGGGGATGGCCAATTCAGAACCAGTCCCGACAGGACATCCCCCGGTTCGGTGATGTATGAGCCATGCGTGCGGCGGCCTTCATGCAGTTCAGCTGCACTCAAATGAGTTTTGTTTGGTACGGCTGGGACAGCACGCGAAGATTTGGCGGCGATGGCCTTTTGGATCGCGCGTTCATTTTGCCAGGCCTCGATGGCGACACGCAGGTGACCGACAAGGCCCAGCGGAGCATGTTCGAAAGATGTGATCGCTTTCATGATGAGAAACTCCAATCTGTGTTTATCCAAGATTGAGGATTCCTCATTGATTAATCAAACGAGAAGATCTAATCTCATCTATTAGAAAATCTCACAGAATGAATTTCGCTTCATTGCTGAAAATACAGATACCGCGTCGCTTATAGCCAAGAGGCCGATCATGAATTCCCCGACAAGCGTTGTTCACAATCTTGATCTCGATCTTGCCAGAACGTTTGTCGCGATCTGCGAGACTGGCAATTTTTCACGCGCCGCCGAGAAGGTTCATCGCAGTGCCTCGGCAATCAGCCTTCAGGTCAAAAAGCTTGAAACCATGGTCGGGCGGGAATTGTTCAAACGTGAAACCCGCAAGGTCACCATGACCGAGGATGGCGAGGTTTTGCTGGGTTATGCGCGACGTTTGCTGAAACTCAATGACGAGGCGATGTCGCATTTTCATACCCCGGAATTTTCCGGCACCGTGCGGCTGGGTGTGCCCAATGACACCGGTGTCGTTGTCATTCCCGAAATCCTCAGACGGTTTGCGCAAACCCATCCGCATGTGGATATCGACGTCCATCTCGGTCCAACCCGCACGTTGCGTCAACAGATTGACAAAGGTGATCTCGATATCGCGGTTTTCAGTTTTGATGCGGAGCTTGATCGCCAACCACCGATCCATTCCGAACCGCTGGTCTGGCTGGGGGCGCGTCATGGCAGTGCGATTGACAAACGCCCCCTGCCGGTTTCGATGGCCGAACCCGGTTGTTACTGGCGGACCATGGCGCTTAAGGCGCTTGATGATGCCGGGGTAAATTACCGTATCGCCTATACCAGCGAGTTTTGCCAGGCCCAGATTGCCGCCGTGCGCGCCGATCTGGCGATTGCGCCGCTTCCGATCAGTGTCATTTCAGATGATCTTGTGCATCTTGGCCCGTCGCACGGCCTGCCGGAAATCGGTGAATATCGCATGACCCTTGCCAAGCGTGACGGTCATGGCGCGGTCGAGGAGGCATTGGCCGAACATGTCATTGCCGGTTTCCGCAAGATTTCCGAACGCGGCATGCGGGTGTTTGCCTGATCACCCGGCCAGCAATGCCCCTTGCTGTGCCCCACATACAGCGCTCATTGTCCGCCGTGACATCAGGAAGTTGACACAATCGCAGGTGTGAACCCAGCCACACCTGCGTACATCCGTTTGGTCGCGAAACCTGCCGCGAACCGCCCCATATGCAAGAGCGATTTTGTAACTTAAAGTTAAGAAACTGGAAACGCGTTGTGTTTTCTGTATACTGCCCCACGAATATAAAGGCCCAATAAAACAGGGAAGGCTACACTATGGGAAAACTCTCTACCCTCCTCTTTTCGGCAGCCCTTTCGACGGCTGTCGTCGCAGGCGCATCTGCACAGGAACAGGTAAAGATCGGCATGCTGCAAGGCTTCACCGGCCCGACGGAATCACTCGTCAAGCCGATGGCACTTGGCGGCGAATTGGCCATTCAGGAAGTTTCCGACAGCGGCCTGCTGCTTGGCGGGCGTGAAGTTGTTTCGGTACGCGGTGACAGTACCTGTATCGACGCAGCAGCAGCCACCGCGGCGGCTGATCGTCTTGTGACGTCTGATGGCGTTCACGGCATTAACGGTGCGACCTGCTCTGGCGCAACCACGGCCATCCTGAACAACGTTGTCCGTGCAAACGGCATCGTCATGATTTCGCCGTCGGCAACCTCGCCGGCGCTGACCGAAATCGAAGATGACGGTTACTTCTTCCGTACCGCACCGTCGGACGCACGTCAGGGCCAGATCATTGCTGAAATCCTTGATCGTCGCGGCATCAAATCGGCTGCGCTGACCTACACCAACAACGACTATGGCAAGGGCCTTGCAGACGCCATTCAGGCGGCATACGAAGCAAAAGGCGGCAAAATCACCGCCGTCGCAGCCCATGAAGACGGCAAAGCCGACTATTCTGCTGAAATCGGCACCCTGGCATCTGCCGGTGGTGAAGTTCTGATTGTTGCCGGTTACCTCGATCAGGGTGGCAAAGGCATCATTCAGGCATCGCTTGATACCGGCGCGTTCGACAAGTTCGTCCTGCCGGACGGCATGGTTGGTGAAGCACTGACCGATAACTTCGGTGATATGCTTGATGGCTCGATCGGCACCAACCCGGGTACTGACAGCCCGGGCGCAGGCATGCTGGCCGAACTGGCTTCGGGCAAGGGCTTCAAGGGTGATGACCCGTATGTCCCGGAAGCCTATGACGCATCTGCACTGCTTTTGCTGGCCATGCAGTCGGCTGGTTCGACGGATAGTGCTGTCTACAAAGACCACATTCTGAAAGTCGCCAATGCACCGGGTGAGAAAATCTATCCGGGCGAACTGGCCAAGGCGCTTCAGATCCTCGCTGATGGTGGTGACATCGACTATGTCGGTGGTACCGCGCTCGAACTGATCGAGCCGGGCGAGTCCGCTGGTAGCTTCCGTGAAACGGAAATCAAGGGCGGCAAGTGGGAAACGGAGATGTACCACTAAGCCGATCATCCTTTGATCGCTAACGACGCTGGAACTGTCAGAGACTTCGGTTTCTGGCAGTTCCTCTATTACCGGACTGTCAACGCAATACATCGTTGATTTCTCCGGTACAGAACGCATGACAAGGGTCAAAAACTCCCAATGATACGGGTCGAAAACATCGCCAAGAATTTCGGCGGCATTCAGGCAGTCGATGGCGTATCGCTATCCATTGAAAAAGGTTCCATTACCGGCCTGATCGGGCCGAATGGTGCTGGTAAAACAACATTGTTCAATATTATTGCGGGCGTCTTTCCGCCGTCTTCGGGGAAAATCTTCCTTGATAACGAAGACGTAACCCACCTTGAACCGCACGAACTTTTCCACAAGGGCCTTTTGCGAACCTTCCAGATTGCGCACGAATTCTCGACATTGAGTGTGCTGGACAATCTGATGGTGGTTCCGGGCAACCAGCCGGGCGAACAATTGCGCCATAGCTGGTTTAACTATTCCCGCGTCAAAGAAATCGAAGCCCAAAATTACGAGCGCGCGCTTGAGGTGATCGATTTCCTTGAGATTGACCATATCAAGCATGAGCTTGCGGGCAATCTTTCCGGCGGGCAGAAAAAACTGCTCGAACTGGGCCGCACCATGATGGTCGATGCAAGGATCGTGCTGCTCGACGAGGTGGCGGCCGGCGTCAACAAGACGCTGCTCAATGACCTGGCCTCCAATATCGAGCGGATGAACCGCGAGCTGGGCTACACCTTCTTTGTCATCGAGCACGACATGGATCTGATCGGGCGGCTCTGCGATCCGGTCATCGTGATGGCGCAGGGCGAAAAGATCGCCGAGGGCCCAATGGCGGAAATCCGCGCCAATCCGGCCATCGTCGAAGCCTATTTCGGCACCCCTGTGGAGGCCGAATAGATGGCTTTGATCGAACTCAAGCACGTCGTTGGCGGCTATGGCGGCGCGCCTATTCTCAATGGCGTCAACATGGCCATCGAGAAAAGCGATATCGGGGTCATTGTCGGCCCCAATGGCGCGGGCAAGTCGACCACGCTCAAGGCCATTTTCGGCCTGCTCAGGGTGACCGGCGGCACCATTGAATTCGGCGGCGAGAATGTCGCCAATTCGCTGCCCGACCGGCTGGTGCCCAGGGGCTTGAGCTTCGTGCCGCAGGAAAAGAACGTCTTCACCTCGATGAGTGTTGAAGAGAACCTGGAAATGGGCGCCTTCACCCGCAAGGACGATTTTTCCGAGACCATGCAATGGGTCTATGAAATGTTCCCGGTGCTGGCCGAAAAGCGGCGCCAGCCGGCGGGCGAACTCTCCGGCGGGCAACGCCAGATGGTGGCCATGGGCCGGGCGCTGATGAGCCGCCCCAAGCTCCTGATGCTGGACGAGCCCTCTGCGGGTCTGTCGCCGCGCTATGTGATCGAGATCTTCGAGACCATTCAGCGGGTCAATGAAGAGGGCGTGGGCATCTTGATGGTCGAACAGAATGCGCGCCAGGCCCTGGCCTTTGCGTCCATAGGGTTCGTGCTCGCTGGCGGGCAGAACCGCTTCACCGGCACCGGGGCGGAGCTGATCGCCGACCCCGAAGTCGCCAAGTCTTTCCTCGGGGGCTGAGCCGTGACCGAAATCATTTTCTTTATCAACCAGGTGGTCATCTCCGGCCTGGTTCTGGGCTGCATTTATGCGCTGGGCGCCATCGGCATCACGCTGATCTTCGGCATTCTGCGGTTTGCCCATTTCGCCCATTCCGAGCTGATGACCGGCGGCGCCTTCATCGCCTTCCTGCTCGCCTCGGCCTTTGCCGCCTGGGGCATTGCCACCCCGATCCCGACGGGTTTTGTCGTCTTGCCCCTGGCCATGGTACTGGCCGCCATTCTGGCGCTCGGCATCGACAAGGGCTTTTACGCGCCGTTGCGCAAGCGCGGTGCCAAGCCGGTGACGCTGCTGATCGCCTCGATTGGCGTCACGCTGATGATCCAGGGGCTGATCCGCCTGTTTTTCGGCGCGGGATCCTATTCCTTCTTCGAAAACGAGCCCAAGGAAATCTTCCGTATCGACACATCGGCCATCGGCTCCACCCGGCCGCTGGTGATCACCGAGCCGCAGGTTCTGATGATCGTCGTGACGCTGGTTTCGGTCATTGCGCTGCATTTCTTTCTCACCCGTTCGCGGCTGGGCAAGGCGATGCGCGCCATGGCTGACAATGCCGATCTGGCGCAGGTTTCGGGCATCAATACCGCGCTGGTGGTGCGGGTGACCTGGGTGATTGCCGGGGCACTGGCCTGCATGGCCGGCACCATGCTGGCGCTCGATGTGACGCTCAAGCCCGACCTGGCCTTCAACATCATCCTGCCCATCTTTGCCGCCGCCATCGTGGGTGGCCTCGGCCAGGCCTATGGCGCCATTGCCGGTGGACTGCTGATCGGCTTTGCCGAAACGCTGGCCGTGTTCAACTGGACCATGCTGTTCCGGCCGCTCAACACCATTCTGCCGGACTGGCTGCAATTGCCGGCCCAATTGGCGCTGGTGCCCACCGAATACAAGCTCACCGTGGCCTTCGTCATTCTCGTCGTGACCCTGCTTGTCCGGCCCACCGGTATTTTCAAGGGAGCATCGTCGTGATCCAGCGTTCCCTCGCCCTGTTTGGCGGCCTGTTCGTCCTTATCCTGGTCATTGGCTGGGTGATGGGCCTGCCTTTTACCAGTTCGCGCCTTGTCGAGGCGGCCGCCTATGCGCTGATCGCGCTCGGCCTCAATATCCAGTGGGGCTATGGCGGGTTGTTCAATTTCGGCATCATGGGCTTTCTCATGGTGGGCGGCGCCGCCGTCACCTTCATCTCTTTCCCGGTCAATCCCGAATTCTGGGGCTCGGATGGCCCGATGATGCTGGGCCGGGCACTGTTCGCCTTTGCCATCGGGGCGCTGATCGTGCTGGCAGCACGGCAGGCGCATCGGATCGGCATTACCGGCAAGTGGAAGGGCGCGCTGACAGTGCTGGCCTGGTTCTGCGCCTATGTGCTCTATCGCAGCCAGCTCGATCCGGCAGCCGCTTATATCGAAAGCGCCGGCGGCGGCTGGGTCGGGGGGCTGGGCGCCCATCCGGTGCTCGGCTGGCTGTTCGGTGGCGTGCTGGCAGCCGGCATCGCTTATATCGTGGGCAAGATCTGTCTGGGGCTGCGCACCGACTATCTCGCCATTGCCACGATCGGCATCTCCGAAATCATCCGCGCGCTGATCAAGAACATGGATTGGCTGACCCGCGGCACGCTGACGGTCTCGCCCATTCCCTGGCCCACACCGCTGCCGCAGGACTATCAGGCCGGTGGCATGGATATCGCTGCCTCGCTGATCGCGGCGCGTGCCGGCTATCTGGTGCTGGCGCTGGTGGTGCTGGCCATCGTCATGTGGCTGATTTCGCGCGCCTATACGGGGCCCTGGGGCCGGATGATGCGGGCCATTCGCGACAATCACGTCGCCGCCTCTTCGATGGGCAAGAACGTTACCTCGCGGCAGCTCGAAATCTTCGTGTTCGGCTCGGTTCTGATGGGCATTGGCGGGGCCATGCTGGTCACCTTCGTGCAGATCTTCGCCCCCTCCAGCTACCAGCCGATCAACCACACCTTCCTTATCTGGGTCATGGTCATCGTGGGTGGCGCGGGCAATAATTGGGGCGCGCTGTTCGGCGCCGTGCTGCTCTGGCTGGTCTGGGTGGTGTCCGAGCCGCTCTCCAAGGCCGTGTTCGACTTTGTCAGCTACTGGTCGACCAATGCCGGCTGGGGTGCCATTCCCGAGATCGAGGCCCGCTCGGCGCAGATGCGCGTCTTCGTGCTGGGTCTGGTGATTACCATTGCCTTGCGCTTCGCCCCCAAGGGTCTGATCCCTGAAGTGGTCAAGCGCGAGGGCTGATGCCCTCGGGCTCGGGCGTTGAAAACGCGCTAGAAAGACACCTTGAATGACGCGCCAAGGCTGGCGCGCCAGACATGGTCGAGCCGGTAGGGTTGGATGGATGTGACGCCGAGATTGCCGCGTCGCGTGGCCCCGGTCTCGAAGGCGCCGGCATAGGCCACGCCGGCCTCAAGACCCAGTATGGCCCCGGGCGCAAGTGTGTGCTCGAGGCCCAGTTGGAGTTGCGCGGCCGGATTGATCATCGTGTGGTGTTCGACGTCCGAAAGGAATGTGCCCGTCCCCTGATCGGTTTCCACAACGCCCGAGAGCGTGTTGAAGGATACACCAAGCCCCAGGCCAGTCGTCAGGGCGGTGGATGGCGACAGAGCCCAGTCATGGTTGACCTGGCCCATGATGACGTCGCTGCTGGCAGTGCCTGCGAACTGAGACGTTGCGCCGATCAGGGTAAAATCGGCGTCCCAGCGCACCCCACCTCTGGTATGGCTATATCTTAGTTGGCCGGTCCATGCGGGATCGAACCGGTAGCCAAGATGCCCGCCCAGCCCCAGTGCGGGATCGAAGCCTATATTGTTCACCACGCCACCGCCGGCAAAGGCCGCGCCGCCATTGGTGGTGCTGGAGGTGCCAGCGGCCAGACCGGCAGCCAGGTCGATGCCGGCAAATAATGGGCCATCCTCGGCCTGCGCCGCGACCGGAACCAGACCTGTCAGGCAGGCCAGCAGAATCCGCGTTTGCACCATGGTGTGCTCCTCCCGGCATATCCAGGTCGAGCTTGCGGCCCTATGGTAAACAAAAGGGAAATTTCTTGTGCTCTGATGCGGGGATGCGCATTGCGAAAAAATGCCGGATGCGGTCAACCAGCCTGCCTTGCGGTAACCCACAGCCACGCAGTGGGCAGCGCGTCAAAACCGCCGCCCATGTTCGTTTCGAGCGTCAGGTCGGACCAGCCCGCCGTTCGGTAGGCGGCTTTGAGCGCGCTAGCCGTCGGGTAATTG
>ENA-ORCZ01000282-ORCZ01000282.1-marine-metagenome-genome-assembly--contig:-NODE-282-length-28758-cov-4.115303_pt1 | contig 28758 bp, 29 predicted proteins | sample MGYA00237785_ERZ508519 | MGnify/ENA primary metagenome ERZ508519 (study PRJEB26189, sample SAMN06268790) | marine metagenome | isolation source: Bioluminescent Bay, La Paraguera, Puerto Rico | place...
CAGACACCGTAGGTCGTTTCCGATGAAGCGATGACGATCTTGCGGATGCCGAGCTTTACCGCCGCCTCGATGACGTTGTAGGTGCCGATCGTGTTCACCTCGAAGGTCCGGTTGTCCGGATGAATGAGAATGCGCGGCACGGCGGCGAAATGCACCACGGCGTCGAAAGCCGAAACACCGGTGCCAGGCTCCAGTTCGTCGAAATTGGCGTAGCTGGTCATGACGTTGAACATCTCGCCGGACGAGGTGATGTCGGCGAGGAGGTTGTCGACGCCCGGATGGTCGAGCGGTTTCAGAACGACATTGACGACCCGGTGGCCCTTGTCCAAGAGGTAAGGGACGACGTGCCTGCCGGCCTTGCCGGAGCCGCCGGTGAACAGGATTCTCTTCTGCGCTTTCATGAATTGGCTCCCAATCTTCAGTTCGAATATGTGTGCCCCCGGCGGCCCGGGCCCTTATCCTTCGCCGGCTGAAATTTCACCGAGCAGCCAGGCCCGAACCGCCATGACCATCGGCGTGTCCGCCCTTTCGGCCGGATAGACGAGATAATATCCGAGGCCCTCGAGCTCGGGCCCGAACGGGTGCGACAAGAGGCCGGCATCGAGCGCGTCCTTAACCAGCACCGTGCTGAGCAGGGCGACGCCCTGGCCGGCTATCGCGGCCTGAATAACATGGGCATCGTCGGTCAGGACAGTACCTGCGTCCGTATCCACGTCCCTGATGCCTGCAAGCGCGCACCATTTGCGCCAGGAAGGCGTGTTGGCATCCTGCCGGTGCCAGACGGAATGCAGAAGCGTGTGCTGCTTCAGATCCGCCGGCGTGCGGACGGCGAGACGAGGGCTGCAGACCGGTGCGAAGCGCTCTTCCATCAGGGGATCGGCCACAAGACCCGGAAAGGGTGCGCGACCATATCTGATCGCGCAATCCGCGTCGCTCGCATGAAGATCCACCACCGTGTCGCTTGGATGGATCCGCAAGGTGACGTCCGGATGGGCGAGGTTGAATTTTCGTGTCCGCGGCACCAGCCAGCCGGCGGCAAAGGCGGTGGTCGTGGTCAGTGTCACGGCCTTTCGGGCAACGGAGCGGCGCACCTGACCGATCGCATCGGACATTGCCGCAAAGGCGTCACGGCAGGAGGGGAAGAGCAGGTTTCCCGCTTCCGTGAGCCGGACCTCGCGAGGACCGCGGTCAAACAGTTTCGCACCGAGCGTTTCCTCCAGCAGCCTGATCTGATGACTGATGGCCGTCGGCGTCACGCCCAGCTCGGCAGAGGCGCGCCGGAAGCTGAGATGCCGGGCGGCCGATTCGAAGGCGCGCAGCGAGGCGAGAGGAGGGAGAGTCGGCATGGATGAATTCTTCTCATCTGCATGGTGAGGAATTCGATTTTGAAGGTCGGAAAGATAGCAATTACCTGAGGAGCAGGCAACGTCACCTGTTGCCTTTCGATGAATCAGAATCACCTCTCTTCTTGGCAAGCTGTTAGGAGTTTCCCGTGCCCACCCTGCTCCATATCGATTCAAGTAGCCGTACCGGCGGTTCCGACGAACATCGCTTCGGATCCCACAGCCGTCGCCTGTCGCACCGCTTCGTGACCGCCTGGGGCGCCCACCGTCCTCTGGATCCCGTGATCTACCGCGATGTCGGCGCCAGCTGGCCGCAACCCGTGACGGACAAGTGGATCCATGCCGCCTTCACCAAGCCGGAGGATCGCGAGCCCTGGATGACGGACGTGCTCGCCGAGAGCGACCGGCTGGTCGATGAACTTCTGTCCGCCGATATCATCGTTGCAGGTGTCCCGATGTACAACTTCGGCATGCCCGCCCAGTTCAAGGCCTATATCGACAATATCGTTCGCGTGGGCCGGACCTTTGGCTTCGACCGGACAAGGGCCGGAGAGCCCTATTGGCCGATGATCAGACCGGGCAAGACCCTTGTCCTGCTGTCATCGCGCGGGGACTACGGCTATGGCCCCGGCGGCCGACTGGAAGCCCAGAACCATGTCGAGCCGGCCGTTGCAACGCCGTTCGCCTATATCGGCATAACCGATGTCCATTCGGTGGCCATCGAGTACGACGAATTTGCGGATGCGCGCCTGGCACAGTCGATCGCAACGGCGGAAAGTGACGTGGACGAACTGGTCGCGCGGCTTTGCGCGAAGACCGGAAGGGCGGATGCAGCCTGACTTCTCCTGTTCGTGGCGGGTGGCCGCCACGGCCGGGTGCTCCAACAGACCTCAAAGCGGCCAGAACACCAGGATGGCCGGTATGCCGACGGCAAGAACAATAAGCTCCAGAGGCAGGCCGATGCGCCAGTAGTCGCCGAAGCGGTAGCCGCCCGGCCCCATGATGATGGTGTTGTTCTTGTGTCCGATCGGGGTCAGGAAGGCGCAGGAGGCCGCGACGGCGACACCCATCAGGAATGGATCCGGGTTCACTTGCAGCGTGTTGGCGATCTGCACCGAAATCGGTGCCGCGATCAGACAGGTCGCCACGTTGTTGAGGAAGTCCGACAAGGTCATCGTCACGATCATCAGGACCGCCAGCGTCACCCAGGCGGGCGCGGTGGAGGTGATCGCGAGGATGCCGTCGGCAATGAGCTGGGCGTTGCCGGCTTCCTCGAACGCCTGACCGAGCGGGATCAGCGACCCGAGCAGAACGATCACCTTCCACTCCACGGACTGATAGACTTCAGCCCCGTTGACGAGGCCGCTGGCAACGTAGAGCAAGACGCAGGCGGCGAGGGCCACGGGAAGATAGGCAAGGCCGGCGACGGCGGCTGCGATCGCCACGGCGAAGCCGGCAATCGCAAGCCAGGCCTTGTGGCGCTGGACAACGCCCGTCTTGCGGCCCTCCAGCGGCAGCACGCCCAGCCAGGTGCAGGCGTTGTCGAGCCGCTCGGGGGTGCCCAGCATCAGGAGAACGTCACCCGGGCGGATGGGCTCGTGGCGCACGCGTTTCTGGATCCGCCGTCCCTGTCGGGAAATGCCGAGAAGGGTGACGCTGTGGCCGTAGAGGAGGCGCATGTCGAAGGCCGAGCGGCCGACAATGCGGGCATTGTCCGGTGTGATTGCTTCGGCAAGCGACAAGGCGTCACTGCCGAGGCCGCCCTTGTGCTGTTCGGAACCGTCGAAATGCAGCTTGGCAGCGCCCATGAACGCTTCGATCGCCTTGGGATCGCCTTCGACGAAAAGATAGTCTCCGGACCTGATCTGCTCGCGGCGGGCAAAGCCGCGGATACGCCGGCCGTTGCGGACGAGGCCGATGATGCTGACGTCCTTCTCGTCGGCGACAGGATAGAGATCGCCGACCGTCAGGGGTTTGTCTTCCGAAATCTCACCCACCTTCAGTTCCGCCGTATAGAGGCTTTCGGCGAAGGCATCCAGTTCGGGCTTGTCCTTGAAGTGGCGCGGCAACAGGCGCCAGCCGAACAGGGCCACGAAAGCGATGCCGCTGATCGCGACGACGAGGCCGACCGGTGCGAAGTCGAACATGGTGAAGGGCGCCCCGAGGGCTCCCGACCGGTATTGGGCGATGACGATGTTGGGAGGAGTACCGATCAGAGTGATCATGCCGCCAAGAATGGTGGCAAAGGAGAGCGGCATCAGCGTCAGGCCCGGCGAGCGTTCCGCCTTGCGGGCAGCTTCAATATCGAGTGGCATCAACAGCGCCAGGGCGGCGACGTTGTTGATGATCGCCGAAAGCCCGGCGCCGAACACCGCCATCAGGCCGATATGCCGCGAGAGGCCCAGGGAAGCTCTCAGTACGAGGCTTGCCACAAGTTCCACCGCACCGGAATTCATCAGGCCTCGCGAGACGACCAGGACAAGCGCGATGATCATGACGGCGGAATGGCCGAAACCGGAGAAGATATCCTCCGAAGGCACCAGGCCGAGGAATGCCCCGACGATCAAGGCGGCAAAGGCGACGAAGTCGAAGCGGATGCGTCCCCAGACCAGCAGCGCGAAAACGATACCGAACAGGGCGAAAAGAGCAGTCTGGTCAAACGTCACGCGTTGGCTCCGGCGATTTCCTCAGGCTTCGGGGCCGAACTGAGCATGACCGCCGCGCAATCTCAAGGCCGGGCCTTGGACAGAATTCGTCCCCACCTCCAGAAGGCGGACGCATTTGCGTCGGGCTTTCAACACAGATCATGACCACAGGCCGTAAACACGGCATCGGAGGATAGGTTCCGGCCGCCGATGGCGATGCGGGTCCAGGAACCCGCAACCGGCGGCCGGCAGGATCTAGCCGACCGGGTCGGACTGCTCGAAAGCCTTGCCGATTTCCCACGGCCGGGCGGCCTTCTTGGCTTCGCCCTGCAGGTCGCGGCGGGTCATGTCGAGCGCGACGGCATAGCCGTAGACTTGTTTGAGGGCCTGCCCGGCGTCGATCCGGCTCGTGCCGGATTTCAGGATCACTGCCAGTTCCACCTCGTGATGGACGTCGTTCGATAGCGGCGGGTAGGGAAACTCGCCCGAGGGGTCGGGCTCGTCCGGGTTCTTCTTGATGAAAAATGGCGCTTCCCTCTCCGGGTCATGTCCCATTTCTATCGCGTGGTCGGCATGGTTGCGGCCGACACAATAGAGCCGTCGGACCGGAAACCCCCAGTCGATTTTCGCCCGACGGGAAGGATCGTTGGGAAGGGAGCGGGAACGACGGTGGCCATATGGAAGATTTTCGGGACGTGGAGATGCTTCGGCTTTTAGCCGGTTCACCGCCGCCCTTTCGGGCGGGAGCAGCGGCACGCGTGGGGTCTGCCGCCGGCAATGAAGAGCTTGCTGTTCAGATCTGCAGTCTGCCGGAAACCGGCGCGTCGATATCCTGCGGATGGGACACCAGTGTCTCGAGCGCCAGGCGAAGGCCCCTGGCGGCGGTGTCGGCGGACATGCTCGGCGCGCCGAGATTTGCCTCCAGCGCGGCAACCTCCGGCAGATGCGGCAGGTGAATCCAGCCGGCGGGTACGGCTCTTCCCGTTTTCGCCAGGTGATGCAGGATGCCGTAGAAGAGATGGTTGCAGCAGAAGGTTCCGGCAGCATCCGAGATCTCCGCCGGAATGCCGCCCGCACGCATGGCGCTGACCATGGCCCGCATCGGCAGGGTGCTGTGATAGGCGAGCGGGCCGTCAGGGGCGGTCGGTTCGCCCTGCAGGGACACGCCCGCATTGTCCTTCAGGCCATAGCGGGTGGAATCGTTGAAATTCTGTGCCAGCCGTTCGACGCTGATCGTCGCCCGGCCGCCGTATTCTCCCAGCATCACGACGGCATCCGCCTGTGTTTCGGCGAGTGCCGCCTTGACCGTGTCGATACAGACGAAGAACGTGTTGGGGATGACCCTGGAGACGATGCGCGCGCCCGCGATCTCCTCGCCATGCAGTTGTTTTGCGACCAGTTCGGCCGGATTGACAGGCGTCGTGCCGAAGGCTTCGAAACCTGTCAGGAGAATGGTCCTCATGCTTCGACCCCGACCGATCCCGGCTCCGACACACTTTCTGGGCTCTCCTTCGCGCCGTCATCGGGCATGAGCCAGATGACCGCAAAGGCAATGACGCCGGCGGCGATCATGTAGAAGGCCGGGGCGAGTTGAAGATGCGTCTTGTCGATCAGGTAAGTCGCGACCAGTGGTGCCGTGCCGCCGAAGATTGCCAGCGGGATATTGTAGCCGATGGAATATCCGGTCACACGAACGGAAGCGGGAAACTGCGAGATCATCGTGGTCATGAGCGGCGCGAAAAAGCAGGCCAGGATGACGGCCATGCCGAGCTGGCCGGCAACCACCAGCGCCGGATCGTGGTGATGGACCAGCCAGAACATCGGCAGGGCGAAGAGCGCAACGCCGCCAGAGCCTGCGAGCAACAGCAGCCTGCGGCCGATCCTGTCCGCAAGGTGTCCCAGGAAAGGCAGCAGCAGCATCAGGACGACCATGACGCTGGTGTTGATCGTCAGTGCGCGGCTCTCACTGAGCTTGCTGTAATCCACCAGGTAGGAGGTGAGGTAAACGAAGGTGAGGTAGAAGCCGACACCGTTGAGGATGTTGCAGGCAATCGTCCTCAAGAGCGCCGGGCGGTGATTGCGGATCACCTCGCCGACGGGCACGCTGACCGGGTCATGCGCGGAAGGGGGCAGGTCGGTTTCGTCGGCCTTGGTGCCGCTGCGGATCAGGAAGCCCGTGAGTCCGACAAGCAGACCGAAGGCGAAGGGGATTCGCCAGCCCCAGCTGCCGAGATCGTCCTGAGGCAGCAGGCCGGTTGCGAGGGCTGCGACACCGGAGCCGAGCAGAATGCCGAAGGTCGCGCCGACAAGCGCCCAGGAGACGACAAAGCAGCGACGCCTTACCGGCGCGATTTCATAGAGAAAAACCGAAGAGCCGGTGTATTCGCCGCCGACGGAAAGGCCCTGCAGCAGGCGCAGCACCGTCAGGAGCACAGGTGCTGCAATGCCTATCTGATCATAGGTCGGCAGGAAGGCGATCAGCGTCGTCGGGATCGCCATCAGGGTGACGGACAGGAGCAGGCCGCGGCTGCGGCCCATCTTGTCGGCGACATGGCCCAACAGCAGGCTGCCGATCGGACGCATCAGGAAGCCGGCGGCAAAGACGCCGAAGGTGCTGATCAGGCTGACCGCCGGGTCCTCGCTCGGAAAGAACTGGTGCGCGATGATGGGAGCAAGATAACCGTAGACGGCAAAATCGTACCATTCGAGGGTGTTTCCGACCGTGCCTGCGACAATCTTGCGGATGTTCGTACCGGCAAATGCCCCCATGGCGCTCTCCCTTGGATGAGGGTTTCTCAAGTCCGTGGGGAGCCTAGAGGCTATGTCTTTACCTTCCGTTGCAGTGACGAAAGGGGCGGTTCACGGAAACCGGCTGCAGCAAGCTGCCAACACTCCTCTCATCACGGTGACAGGAGAGCTGTGGTTATGAGGAGGTCTTCGAAACCCTTTGGAGGACCAACCGATGAAACGAACTGCTGTCAACCCGTGGCCCTGGTCGCTGGGGCTGGGCTACAACCAGGGCGAAATCATTGAAGGCGCCGGGCGCCAGCTGGTCTGCGCGGGCCAGACCGCGGTGGACGGCAACGGCAATCCGCAGCACTCCGGCGACATGCGCAGCCAGATTGCGCTTGCCCTCGATAACCTGGAGGCCGTTCTGAACGGTGCGGGCATGACCCTTGCCAGTATCATCCGGCTTTCGATCTACACGACCGATGTCGACGAGGCGCTGAGGAACTTCGATGTCCTGGGCGCGCGTTTTGGACCCTTTGAGGTTTCACCGCCCATGACGCTGCTTGGCGTGACCCGCCTTGCGATACCGGACTTGATGTTCGAGATAGAGGCGACAGCCGCCGACTGAATGCGGCAGAGGGAGTGCCCCCGACGGACCGGTCCGAATACGGCATGCGGAAGTCCGGTCGGGGGCCAGCTGCATCCGGTTCGGAACGTGATTTTCCAGCAATGTGCTGTAAGCTGGACGTGCGGGCGGATGCTTCGTCCGGATCGGAATTGCGGGAGGCAGGGAAAGCCCATGCGGCGCGCTGAAAGACTGTTCAGGCTCGTCAACGAGATGCGGACAAGGGGCATCAGCCGGGCGAATGAGCTTGCCGAACAGTTCGAGGTCAGCGTCAGCACGATCTATCGCGACATAGCCCACCTCCAGGCGTCAGGCCTGCCGATAGAGGGGGAAGCCGGGGTCGGATATCTGCTGCGGCCGGGCTTTGACCTGCCCAATGTCACCTTCACCTACGACCAGATCGATGCGCTGGCCGTGGGGCTTTCCTTCGTGGAGCGCACCGGCGATCCGGATCTGGCGTCGGCAGCCCGTGAGGTGCGGGCCAAGATCCAGGCGAGCCTGCCGCTGCCGGAAGAACGGAAGCTCGCCGATGCGCCCTATTTCAGCCTGCATCGCAGGAACAGCGCAACGGCGAATGCCGGCCTCATCCGAGAGGCGATCCGCAAGCGCCTGGTCGTGCAGATCTCGTATCAAAACGGCGAGGGCAAACCGTCCGAGCGGCGCGTGCGTCCGCTTGTCGTCTGGAACCTGGCGGATGGCTGGATGTTCTCCGCCTGGTGCGAACTGCGCGAGGATTTCCGCACGTTCAGGTCCGACCGCATTGCGCAGTTGACCGTCACGGATGACAGGTTCGAGGACGATGAGAAAACCGGTCTCCGCGCCTTCATGGAACTGGAGACCTGCGGCAGGCGGGATCACTAGTTAAGGAAGCTTTGCTTCAAGGCCTCCGGGTCTTCTCGGCCTGAGAACCCTGTCGGGCCTCGCCGGCGGAACCCCGCCGGTGACCGGCGAGGTTTCGTGCCTTTTGCCGTCAGATCGTGCCCGATCAGACCACCGTTACTTCGAGAGAAGGCAGGCCGTCCACCGTCACGGAAATCCTGTCGCCGCGCTCGACCGGTCCGACGCCGGAGGGCGTTCCGGTGAGAATGACGTCGCCGGCGGCGAGTTCGAAATAGTCGGAAAGGTACGAGATCATTTCCGGCACCTTCCATATCATCTGGTTGAGATCGCCTTCCTGGCGCAGATCACCGTTGACCTGGAGGCGGATCGCCCCCTTGTCCGGATGGCCGGTATCGGAGGCAGGTACAAGCGCGGTAATCGGCGCCGAGCGCTCGAACGCCTTGCCGATTTCCCATGGGCGGCCCATTTTCTTGGCCTCTCCCTGCAGGTCGCGGCGGGTCATGTCGAGCGAGACCGCGTAGCCATAGACGTGATCCAGCGCGGACGCGACCGGGATGTTGCGGCCGCCGGATTTCAGAGCGACGGCCAGTTCGGCTTCGTGATGCACATCGGACGATTTTTCCGGATAGGGAAATTCGGCCGAGACCGACAGGTTGTCCGGATTTTTCTGGAAGAAAAACGGCGGCTCCTTATCGGGGTCGTGCCCCATCTCGACGGCATGGGCAGCATAATTACGGCCGATGCAATAGACCCGGCGAACCGGGAACAGGCTGTCCGTCCCCCGGACCGGCAATGTTGCCGGCTTGGGCGGCTCGATCACGAATTCAGACATTCAGCACCTCAGCTTGTTTTCGTTCTGCATGGAAACAGACCCTACTCGAAATTAAACCAATCACAATCAATTTTTTTGTTTTCGATTTTTTCTTGCAATACGTGATTGATTCGAGATTAATTGATATATTGATCTGAAATTGGTTGGTCAATTGGTTCGATTGATCCCAAGTCGCGAAGCAGGAGTAGCCATTGGTGTTGACCCATCCGGAAACGTCAGACCGTAGCGCCGCGGTGCGACTTCTGAAGGAATTCATCGAGGAGAACGCCCTGGTTCCGGGAGACAGGCTGCCGCCCGAGCGCGAGCTGATCGGCAGGCTCGGCATGACGCGCAGCGGGTTGCGCAAGGCGCTCGAGGCACTGGAACGGGAAGGGTTGATCTGGCGGCACGTCGGCAAGGGCACCTTCATTGCCGGCCAGGACGAAAAGGTCGATATCGGGATGTTTTCCGACATCGGTCACCAGATCACACCCGTCAAGATGATGCGTGCGCGGCAATGCATCGAGGCGGTTATCGCGCGGGAAGCGGCGATCAACGCATCGCGGCAGGCCGCGCGACGGATCCGGGAGATCAAGGAACGGGCCCAGGCGGCTGCGAGCTGGGAGGAATACGAGGCCCAGGACGACCTGTTCCACTACGCGATCGCGGAGGCCACCGACAACATCCTGCTGCTCGCCCTCTTCGATCAGCTCAACAGGGTCCGCCGCGCCGTTTCCGTCAGCACGGTCATTCGCGAAAGCATCAAGCCGCCGGAGACCCACACCAGTTTTCTCGAACACGAACGGATCTGTGCTGCCATCGAGGCGCGTGATCCGAAGGCGGCCCATGATGCCATGTGGCAGCACATCGGCTCGGTGTCCGCGCGCCTGTTCGGCGAAGTGTAAGGGGACATCAGTCTTCAGGAGCCAGACGAGCCGAAGATGCCGTGGCGGACCTGAAATCACCGGACCGGAAGGTCCAGCACTCGGGAGGAGAACATGAAGTCTTTATTGCGCAAACTGACGGCAGCCGTGGCGTCGATACCGCTGGCGATCGCGCTGCTGGGGACGCCGGCGGACGCGGCCGGCACGATCAAGATCGCCCTGGCCGAAACGCCCTCGGACGAACTGGCAGCCTTCTTCGTCGCGCTCGACAGGGCGAAGGCCAACGGGCTCGACTACGAATGGACCGCCTTTTCGGATGAAGAGCTTGCCATCCAGGCGGTGCTGAGCGGCCAGATGGATATCGGCTTCGGAACGCCCTATGCGGCCATGCAGCGCTCCAAGGCGCCGATCCGGATCGTGTTCCAGCTCTCGAAGCTGAAGTTCTTCCCGGTAACCTCGAAGAAGTACGAGAAGCTGGAAGACCTGAACGGCGAGCCGATCATGTTGCATTCGCGCGGCGGCGGCACGGATTCGATCGCCAACGTCATCGAGGAGAAGCTGAACATCAAGTTCGGTGACCGCTCGTACGTGCCGGGTTCTGCAAACCGGGTGGCCGCGCTGATGGCGGGGCAGACAGATGCCACGATCATCGACCTTTCCAACAAGAACAAGATCATGAAGATCGCCGGCGAGAAGTTCAACGTTCTGCCGATGTTCGAGGTCGATGCCAGCGATGAGGCACTGTTTGCCAATCTCGACTGGATCAAGAACAATGAGGAAGATGTCGGCATCTTCGTCAATGCTCTCCTGAGCGTGTGGCGGGACATGGCCGAGGATCCGACGATCATCGCCAGGGAAACCGATCCGGACGGCCCGATCGGGCAGCTTCCGGCAGAGATCCTTGGAAATCTCGACGCGTTTTACAAGGATGCAGTCGAGGGGGGGCTCTACGATCCGAACGGCGGCGGCCGCAAGGCGGCTATGGCGGACATGGAATGGTATTCCGAAGCCGGTCAGCTCGAAGGAGATCCCGCTTCCCTGAATATCGAGGAATTCTGGTACCTGAAGCCGCTGGACGACGCCCAGTAAAACCCTGTGGGCGGCCGTTGCAAGCTGGCGGCTGCCCGTCTTTTCGAGCATGAGAGGAACGCAGCACATGAAGCGTCGTTCTTTCTGGCTGAAGATCGTGTCCGCGCTGGTGCTGTTCGGCGCCTGGCAGGTCGCCGGCATGATCCCGGTCAGCTACGCCTTTCCGACATTCCTGGAATCCATGGCCGCGCTGGCGCGCATGGCGGTCGATGGCACCCTGTTCACGGCTTATGTCGAGACACTGCGCCCGCTGGTGATCGGCGTCGCCATCTCCGCCTTCCTGGGGATCGGGCTTGGCCTGTGGATCGGCCTCAGCAAAGGGTTCGACTGGCTGTTCTCGCCGATCTTCATCGTTATGCAGGCCGCACCGCTGGCGGCCCTGATCCCGCTTCTGGTGATGGCCTACGGGATCGGTCTGACATCCAAGGTCTTTGTGGTTTGCATCATGGCGATGCCGGTGATCGTGCTCAACACCGCCGGGGCGGTCCGCAACACGCCGGTTTCGCTCAAGCAGATGGGCCGGTCGTTTCTTGCCTCCGATACCGCGATCATCGTGAAGATCGTCATTCCGGCGGCTTCGCCGGTCATCTTCAGCGGTCTGCGGCTCGGCATCTCGGCCGGCTTCATCGGGGCGATCCTGGCGGAGCTCAAGATCACACCGACCGGTGTCGGCGACATCATCACCTACAGCCGTTCGATCGCGGATTACCCCGCCATGTATGCCGCGATCTTCTCGATCATTCTCCTTGCCGTCCTGTTCCTGAACTTCCTGGAACGGCTCGAAGTCTACCTGTTTGAAGGAAATGTCCGTGGTTATGCCTCAGATTAAAGAAGTCGTGGACGCAACCGGTGCCGCGGAAGCAGACAATGCAGTCGTCGCTCGCGGTATCTCAAAGACGTATGGCTCCGTCGAGGCGCTCAAGAACCTCACGCTGGAGTTTCCACGTGGCCAGCTCACGTCGCTGCTCGGGCCGTCCGGCTGCGGCAAGACCACCCTCCTCAAGATCATTGCCGGTCTCCTGAAGCCGACCGCCGGGGAGGTAGAGGTCAACGGCAAGCCGGTGACGGGACCGGGTCCGGACCGGGCCTTCGTGTTCCAGGACTTTGCCCTGCTGCCCTGGGCAAGCGTCATCAGGAATGTTGCCTTCGGGCTGGAGCTGCGCGGTGTCGCCAGGTCGGAACGGGAGGCGGTCGCCGAAAAATACATTGCGGACGTCGGTCTTGCCGGTTTCGAAAAGAGCTATCCCCACGAACTCTCCGGCGGCATGCGCCAGCGCGTCGGGCTTGCAAGGGCGCTTTCGGTCGATGCGGACGTGCTGCTGATGGACGAACCGTTCTCGGCTGTCGATGAACAGACGCGGCGCAAGTTCCAGGAAGATCTTCTCAGCCTTGTCCAGAACGAGAACAAGACCTTCATTTTCGTGACCCATTCGATCGAGGAAGCGGTTTATGTCTCCGACCAGATCGCGATCCTGCTGCCGCGCCCGAGCCGGGTTTCGGAGATCATCCGCCCGTCCGGGCTGCGGCACAAGAATGTCGACAATATCCGCCGCGATCCGGAGTATCTCGACATCGTCGACGGTATCTGGGCTTCCCTGCGCAGCTATGTGGAATAGGAGCTTGTCATGACCCTGTTCGGATATCGCCTGCCGGGAATGTCGTCGCTGATCCTCTGGGGACTGGTGTGGGAAATTATCGGCCGGATGGACCTCACGTTCTTCGTGCCGCCATTGTCGAAAGTGGTTGTAACGCTGTTCTCGGTGATCGGCACCGCGCCCTTCCTCAAGGCTCTCTCGGAAACCGCCTACGCGTTCTCCGCCGGCGTGACGATTGCCGTCATCATCGGCATTCCGGTCGGGATTCTGATGGGCAAAAGCCGGCTCGCGGATGAACTTCTGCTGCCGTGGGGAAACATGTTCCTGAGCGCTCCGCTGACGGCGCTCGTGCCGGTGCTGATGGTGCTGTTCGGCTTCGGCATGCGCTCGATCATCATCACCACGGTCCTCTTTGCGATCTGGATCATCATCCTGAACGCGCGGGCAGGGGTGCTTCAGATCAACCGGTCACTGGTGGAGATGGCGCGCTGCTACGGAGCCAATCCGCTGCAAGCCTTCTACAAGATCTACTTCTGGGCCGCGCTCCCGGAGATCCTCGGCGGTGTCCGCATCGGGGTGATCAGGGCGGTCAAGGGCGTGATCATCGGCCAGCTGCTGATCTCTATCGTCGGCTTCGGTGCGCTCTTCGAACTCTACGCCAACAACTTCCTGATGGCCCATTTCTGGGCGGTGCTGATCGTGCTGTTCGCGCTCGCCTTCACCGTTTCGGAAGTGCTGGCCTATCTGGAGCGGCGGGTGAGCTACTACGCGGCCAGCCGGTAGGCTTCGATTGGCGCCCGGGCAGACCGCCCGGGCGCCATTTCCGTCAGGTGTTGAACTTGAACAGCAGCACGTCGCCGTCCTTGACGACATATTCCTTGCCTTCGTCACGCGCCTTGCCGGCTTCTTTGGCAGCGGTTTCGCCGCCGAGGCCGACATAGTCGTCATAGGCAATGGTCTGCGCGCGGATGAAGCCGCGTTCGAAATCCGAGTGGATCACGCCTGCGGCTCCCGGGGCCTTGGTGCCTGCCGTAATGGTCCAGGCGCGGGTTTCCTTCGGGCCGGCAGTGAAATAGGTGATGAGACCGAGCAGGCCGTAGCCGGCACGGATCAGCCTGTCGAGGCCGGGTTCCTCAAGACCGATGGTTTCGAGGTATTCTTCCTGCTCTTCCTTGTCGAGCTGGGAAATCTCCGCCTCGATGGCGGCCGAGATCACCACAGAGGCGGCTCCTTCCGCCTTCGCCTTTTCCGCGACTTTCGCCGAAAGGGCGTTGCCTTCGCCGGCGGAGGCCTCGTCGACATTGCAGACATAGAGAACGGGCTTTGCGGTCAAAAGGTTCAGACCCTGGAGGATCTTCGCCTCGTCGGCGCTCGAGACCTCAAGCGTGCGGGCGGGCTTGCCGTCCTGCAGCAGGGCAAGGGCAGCCTCCATCACCGGCAGCACGGCCTTGGCTTCCTTGTCGCCGCCGGTCGCCTTTTTCTTCAAGGGCGCGATGCGGCGCTCCAGGCTTTCCATGTCGGCGACCATCAGTTCGGTCTCGACGGTTTCCGCATCGGCGATCGGGTCCACGGTGCCTTCGACGTGCGTGATGTCGTCATCCTCGAAACAGCGCAGCACATGGGCGATCGCGTCGACCTCGCGAATGTTGGCCAGGAACTGGTTGCCGAGGCCTTCACCCTTGGACGCGCCGCGCACGAGACCGGCAATGTCGACGAAGGTGATGCGGGTCGGGATGACTTCCTTGGATCCGGCGATATTGCGAATGGCGTAGAGACGCGGATCCGGCACGGCGACTTCGCCGGTGTTCGGCTCGATGGTGCAGAACGGATAGTTGGCGGCCTGCGCCGCAGCGGTCTTGGTAAGCGCATTGAAGAGCGTGGACTTGCCGACATTCGGCAGTCCGACAATGCCGCACTGGAAACCCATGGGAGTTCGCTTTCGGTTGGTCTTGAGACTTTTGTGGGCTAAATGCCCGAGGCGGCCCGGCAGGTCAAGGCTTTGCAAGGGGATGCGGCCGGTCTTCGTCAGTTGGCTGTCAGGAAGCACGGGAGAAAGCGACGACAGTTCGCCAGGGACAGCAGTTGAACGCTTCCCTCCCGGCCGCAATGGGCTATAGTCGGATCGGTGTTTCGGGCGTTTTTTGTTGGGAATTGCTACGGATGGTCCTCAGCCGCAAGAGACCCGGTTTCCTGTGCATGTTTTCTTGTTGCCCGTTTGCCGCCTTGCCGTCCACGGTCGCGGCGGCGACGCTTGCCGTGACGCTTCATGCAACACCTGCAAAAGCGCAAGGATTCGATCCAAGCTCCCTTACCGGACTTCTGGGCGATGAGCCCGTCGAGGCCGCGCTGCTTGAAGGTGTCGGCGAGGTCGGCGTCACGCGGGCCTATATCCCCGATGCCGTCGATCTTTCGCCGCTGATGCCGCCGCCTTTGCTGCAGAGCTATGGCAGCTGCGTCTCCTATGCCATCGGCTATGCGATGCGCGGTTACTATGCGGCGCTGGAGAACAACGTCGAACCGGGCAACCGGACCTTTACACCCAGCCCCGCCTTCCTGCATTCCCAGATCCGCGACCGCAACGAAGCCTGCGAGACCGCCGGCAGCCACGCGGTGCTGGCGCTATCCTACTTCCAGGGCAACGGTGCCCCCGACCGGGATGCCATTCCGGACGCGGCCATCTGTTCGGAACGGGTGGAGTTTGCGACCTCCGCGCCGGACCGGTTCCGCATCAAGGGCTTTCAATTCGTCTTCGAGAAAATCCGGCAGCGGCGCAATGCCGCCGACACGGATCTCGATGCAATCAAGCAGCAGCTGGCCGCCGGCCATCCTGTCGCCGCCGGTTTCCAGACCATGAAGGTGGTGCCGTCCCAGCGGACACCGGACGGCGTGACACTGCAATATTTGAGGGCAGGGGAGATCTACCAGGGATCTCTCGGGCCAAATGCGGGTCTTTCCGGCGGGCACCAGGTGGTGATCGTCGGCTATGACGAACGCCGCCAGGCCTTTCTGATCCAGAATTCCTGGGGCCCCTACTGGTCCGGCGACGGTTATGGCTGGGTCAGCTACGCCGCAGCAAGGGCGGACATGCACAATGCCTCGGTGATGCACACAGGCATTACGCCGCCCCGTCCCGTGCCCGGCCTGTCGCGCAATGACCGCAACAACGAACTCGCCATTTCCGAAGATGCGTGCAGCAGCGTCCATGTCAGCGAAACCGGTGTGGACGGTGTGCCGCTGCTTGGGGGCTTCGTCAGCACGCAGGAGGCGCTTGCCGCGTTGCGCGCCGAGTTTACGCCGGAGCAGGTGCAGAAAGTGGATGTGCGTCCATGGCCTGTCTGCGAGGCGCTGAAGACCCTTGAAACGCCTCTTTCAGAGCCCTCCCGTCCGCGCATTCGCCTGCTGGGTGGCCGCGCCGACCTTTCCTATGGAGATACGCTCGCATTCGAAGTGACGGCGCCGGATTTTGCGTCCTTTCTCTATATCGTCTACCTGCAGGCCGACGGCACCGTGGTCAATCTGCTGCCTCGGAGCGGGCCGGTCCGCCGGCAGGTGCAGTTCGGTGAAAGCTTCATTTACGGCGATGGCCGGCAAGGCCGGCAGAAGTTCACTGTGAGTCCGCCCGCGGGCTCGGAAGCCGTCATCGTCCTTGCAGCCCACAGCCCGATTGCCCAGCTGGAAGAGCTGGAAGATGCGGGCGGCGGGCAGTTTGCGATACCGGTGAGTGCGGGAAGCGGGGCGAATGCCGCGGATGACCGCACGTTCCTGACGGCTCTTCGGGCAGGGCTGGCGGACCGGCCGGACGAATCCAGTCTGCCGCGCGAAGTCTCGGCCGCCGTGCTTCATCTGACGATCCGGGAGGAGTGACATGCGAGGAAACCTCATGAGCCGTCCAGATCGATCGGCCGCCGTGTTCCCGCGCTTCGCTGCGATACGCTGCCTGATCCTTGCCCTGTTGCTGAGCCTGCTGCTTCCGGCCGCCGTTCGGGCTCAGTCCCTCGCTCCCGAGGACATTGTGAGGGCGCTCCTGCCGAATGGGGGCGCACCCCAGACCCGGTCCCTGCGCAAGGCGGAGCCGCATCCCTTCCGCGGCATCAGCATCGAAGGCCAGCTGCCGCCCGAAGCGGAGCTGCCGCGCATCAATCTTACGGTCAATTTCGAATTCGATTCCGCATCGCTCACCAATGACGGCATCCTGACGCTGCAGGCTCTCGGTCAGGCCCTGCAGGATCCGCGCCTCCGGAACATGAGTTTCCAGATTGCCGGCCACACGGATCTGCGCGGAACGCGGGAATACAATCTCGACCTCTCACAGCGCCGCGCCTTCATGGTGGCGGAATTCCTGTCGGCGTTCTACAGCATCCCGCGGCAGAGGCTGGTCCCGGTCGGTTATGGCGAAAGCCGCCCGGTTGACCCGGGCGATCCCGACAGCGGCCGCAACCGGCGCGTGGAGATCATCAACGTCCAGCCGCTGTCGTGACAACGGCCGGTTTCATGTAAGAGAGACGCCAGGTTCATTGCAGGCCCGTCGGATCGATGATGCCCCGGCGGCAGCCCATGCCGGTGGGACCGGCGGCGAGCATCAGCGCTCCGAGTTCGCTTTCAGGCGTGATCCGGCCCTTCAGGCTGATCCAGATCTCATTGACCAGGTTCCGGCCGCCGTCGTTCAGGCACTTGATCTCGACCCGCTCGCCGGTGCCCACGCCGAAGGCGCTGTCGAAGGCCGCGCGGATCTCTGCACCGGTGATCTCCCTACCGACATTGTTGAAGAACAGGTCGCCGACGGCGGAGCCGTTCACGAGCCCGGTCAGGAACAACGTGTCGTCGTAATATTCGTCGGCGCCGCCTTCGCCGAGGTAACAGGTGCCGTGCTTGATCCATTCATGATGGTGCAGGAAGCTGGCAAAGCCGGGCATGGCGGCCCTGAGGGCGTCGGCGGTCTCCGTGTCGATGTCCGGGGGCGGGAGCCGGTCCCAGTTGTCCGGATTGTCGAGGTTCCTGACATCTGCCGGCACCCCGCAATAGTCCTTGCCCTTCGGCTGCGGCCACAGTCCGTGAATGGAAAGCTGGCCCGTCGTGTGCGGAAGCAGGCCATCGTTCAGGTCCCGGCATTCCGTCTTGGCCGGCCGGCTTTCGCAAAAGGCGGGTTGCCAGCTCAATGTGAGCAGATTGTCGACGGATTCAGACCCCTCGGCAACAACGATGCCGCCACCAGTGCCGTCGCCACCTGGCGAGCCGGCGCCTGCCGTCAGCGTTCCCGCGTCCACCACATGGGTGCCGCATGAGGTGCTGACCCAGCGGGACGTGGAGACAGGCGCATCGGTGATCTCTACCTGAAAATGGTCTCCGCCGGCCTTGTTGAGACCCAGCATCCTGTAGGCCGTCATCGCGGTTGTGGTGACATTGCCGGGGTTAGTCTGTTTGTTTTTGCTGTGAAAGGCCTCGCAGGTCTCCGTTGCGATAAAGTAGCCGTCGAGCTTTTCGAAGGCGGATGCCGGGTGTGCTGCAATGGTACCGAGCACAAAAAGACTTGTCAGAATACGCATGGGTTTGCTCCCGATCCCGTCCCTCAGGCGCCGCTTGCGCCTTTAAGGACCAAGGTCGTCCAATTGGAGACAAACACCATGCGGTTCAGGCGTGACCGGTGCGTGACTGTGGGTCGGAACTCCGTCATCCCGAGATTGCAACTCGGGTTCGGATCATGCTGTGCCGGCTTGCCTGACAGGTCAGTCCTTGCCGAGCAGCTTCTTCAGCATGTCGGCCATGGGACCGGATTTCGGCAGGTTGACCGGCTTTTGCTGGCGGGCCTGGCGGATATGGCTCTGGCCCTTCGGCTTTTGCGGCGCGTCGGCGTCTCTGTTCCCGCCGGCAGGCTTTTCGCTGCCGGGTGAGACCGGCTCTGATTTTCCCTTGCGCTGGGCCTTATCCGGTTCCAGTGCCAGGGTCAGCTTGTTGGCGAACTGGCTGTCCCTGCCTTCCGCCAGCAGATCCGCATTGTCGGCCACGTGGGCGAGCAGCGGCTCCAGCCAGTCTCGATCGGCCTTGGCAAAGTCACCGAGCACATAATTCGAGACCAGCTTCTTGTCGCCCGGATGCCCGATGCCCAGTCGCAGGCGCCGGTAGTCCTCGCCGATATGGGCGGTGATCGACCTGAGGCCGTTGTGACCGCCGTGGCCGCCACCCTTTTTCATGCGGAACTTTGCCGGCGGCAGATCGAGTTCGTCGTAGAGAACGACGATGTCCTCCGGCTCGATCTTGAAGAAGCGCATGGCTTCACCGACTGCGCGTCCGGATTCGTTCATATAGGTGCTTGGTTTCAGGAGCAGCACCTTTTGCGTGCCGAGCCTGCCTTCCGATACCTGGCCCTGAAAGCGGGCGCGCCAGGGCTGGAAGGCGGAATGGCGGCGGTGGATCTCGTCGACCGCCATGAAGCCGATATTGTGCCGGTTGCCCTCGTATTTGGCGCCCGGGTTGCCCAGGCCGACGATCAGTTTCATGGCGTCCTCTTGCAAAGCCAGTCCTGAAACGAAAAAGCAGCCGGGTGCGGCTGCTTCAAGGTTTTCCCGCGAGGGAGAGGAGGCGGGGTCCGCCTCCCGATTGTTGTCACGTGAACGAGGCTTATTCGCCTTCGTCTTCGCCTTCTTCTTCAACTTCGTCGTCAGCTTCCTTCATGCCGGCCGGCGCAGCGATCGTCGCGATGGTGAAATCGCGGTCGGTGATCGTCGGATGGCAACCTTCCGGCAGCTTGACTGCGGAAATGTGCAGGCTGTCGCCCGGCTGGGCCTTGGCGAGGTCGATTTCGATCGCTTCCGGAATGTTGTCGGCCGGAACGTTCATTTCGACGGTGTGGCGAACGATGTTCAGAACGCCGCCCTTCTTGATGCCCGGGCAGATTTCTTCGTTGAGGAAGTGCACCGGAACGTCGACCGTCAGCGTGGAGCCGGCTGCAACGCGCAGGAAGTCGACGTGCATGACGTCGTCGCGCACCGGGTGCAGCTGGTAGTCCTTTGCGATGACGCGGTGTTTTTCACCGTCGACTTCGATCGTACCGATGTGGGTCAGGAAGCCGCCCTTGTGCAGGGTCAGCGTGGTTTCCTTCACCGGAATGGTGATCGGCAGGGCAGGTTGTTTGTCGCCGTAGATCACGGCGGGGAGAAGGCCTTCGCGACGCAGTGCCCGTGCGGCCCCCTTGCCCACCCGGTCCCGTGCCGACGCCTTCAGCTCATAGCTGGCAGCCATGGCAAAACTCCTTCGAGTGTATGGATGCGGACCGGCGAACCACCGTGCTGAGAGCCTGAAGTTGTCCGGGATCGGTCCAGATGCGCCTCCTCCAGGGGTGCAGGCGCGAGCGGGGTATACAGAACGCAGGAGAAAAGCGCAAGTCTGCTGTGCCGACTTTGCCGCGGGAACGCGCGGAATTCCCTTAACTTATGTCGGAGGGGCATGCAATTCCGGATATAGTTAGCCTTTTCGTTGACTGATGGGCAGTCTCCGTCGCAGTCTTCCGGTACCTTGCCAGTCTGCGGCGGCGGGTGACACGAACCTGCCGGTCGACTCGTTGCGGAGTTGCTTCAACACATGGCCCTCGACGAAGACCTCAATGACCGGCTGCGCAGCCTTCTCGGAAATCGGACCGGTCTGTCGGAAAAGAAGATGATGGGCGGCATGTGCTTCCTCATCCATGGCAACATGATCGCCGGGGCTGACCGTACCAGGGAGGGCGAAAGGCGCTTCATGTTCCGGGTCGGCAAGGACAACCACGGCAAGGGTCTGGAGCTGCCCGGCGCCGAACCCATGGTACAGGGCGGCAAGACCTTGAGCGGATTGTTTTTCGTTGGCGAGGATGCCGCATCCGACGAGGTGCTGGAGACCTGGTTGGAACTGGCGATCGCCAACGCCCGGACCCTGCCGCCGAAGTAGGAACTCGCTTCCCGGTCAGCTGTTCAGCCGCCTGGAAATGTCTTCCCTGAAGCCGGGATCAGCTTTCTTCGCGAAGGAAACCCGCCAGGGGTCTGCAAGCTCCTTCAGGTCCGACAGGGCCTTTGCGATGCCCGGATCGAGGCGCGAGTTGAACCTTGCCAGGATCACGTCGTGCAGGTTCCAGGTGGGGCAGGGACGCTCGATGAGCTCCAGAGTGTCGCCGGCCTGCAGTGTGCCTTCCTCCAGGACCCGGAAATACCAGCCGGTGCGGCCTGTCTTCTGGAAGGAGGCCGCCTGGGCGGGGTTGCCGGTATGCATGTTGAGTTTCCAGCAAGGCTGCCGTCCCTGGGAGATCTGCAGGCGTGCGGAACCGGCGGCGAAGATGTCGCCGATACACAGGTCCGCCTCGGTGAAGCCGGCCGATGAAATATTCTCGCCGAAGCCGCCCGGCTGGAAGATGCCGGAAAAATCCGGAAAGGCTTCCCGCCAGTGGGCATGGTGCTCGGACGGGTAGATGTGCAGCGCCTTTTCCGGACCGCCGTGAACGGTAAGATCCGCCTGCCGATCGCCTGTGATGCCGGTCGAGGTCACATGGAGCACGCCATCCGCCCGGGTCTTGCGGATGGCGGAAGGCGCCTTGCCCTCCCAGCGGTCTTCAGGTGTGCCGGTGAAAAGGCCGACGATTCTGGCGGTCGATGTCATCTGATAATGTCCTTAAGGCTGGGAGTGCTCGTGGCAGATCTTGTCGGCATCGCCAGGCGAGAGCGGCACGTCGAGCAGCCGGCAATACCTGCCCTCCTTGCGTTCCTCGTGATGCCGGCAGGTGTAGCAGATGCCAAAGGAACGACCGCCGCGCCGATGCAGCATGGCCAGAACCAGCGCTTTCAGCGAGGCAGCGAGCGAGGCGGCAAGTTCAGGCGGCAGCTCCCCGATGATGTCTTCCAGCGCGGAGGGGTCTTCCAGCAGGCTCAAGCCCTCAGGAGTCGGGTCATAGTGGATGCTGCGCTTGTCCGCCGCGGACCGCGTTTCCTCAATGAGATCCTTGCGCGCCAGCGCCTTCAGCGTCTGCGAGGCCGTGCCGCGGGTGGTCGCAAGATATTCTGCGACATGGGACGGCGCGCGCGAAAACCGGTTGGCCCGCGCCAGATAGCTCAGCGCGGCGAATTGCGACGGGTTGAGCGGGCCGTTCCATTCCTCAGCTGCTGCCAGCCGCGTCAGGCGGTCGATCAGGTCGCGGATCACCTCGGTATCGGAGACGTTTGCCATGACAGATATGTAGCGAGTCGAAATTAAACTTGCAATAGTTTCGACTCGCTACTATTAAGACTGCGTCCTCGAACAGGGAGAAAACCCATGCTGAAATCCACGTTTGGAAGTCTGTTGATAGCCGGCCTGCCGCTGATCGGCTTGCCGGCCACGGTGTTTGCCGGCGGTTCGCACGCATTGCATCAGGATGGTGCGATCCTGTCGCCAGAAGCCGCCGAGATCGATCCGAACTACGACATTCTCGCCGCTCATGTTCACCGCGAGGGGAGGGTCGTCACTTTCCACATGACGCTGAAGGGCACGGCCGGTGCCACCGTGCCGGAAGCGAATGGCGCGCTCGCCGGCGCACCCGTCCAGTCCTATGTCTGGCCGACTTCGCTTGAGCCGGAAAGCGTCGGCTTCGAGGGCGGTAAAGGTATCCTGGCGCTCGTTGCGACAAGCCATCCGGATTTCGACGACACGCCGCTCTTCGATGAAGATGGCGACGGGGATCTACTGAATGATGGGGCCAAATGGCATTCGCACTGGGTGGTGCTGACGCCGAACGAGGCCTGCGGCGCGGGCGCATTGTCGGTGCAGGATATTCCCGACGGGGCAAGCCCGAAGATGCCGGCCACATGGCCGGGCCTGCCGATCTATATCGACAGCCCCGGTTTCTCACCGGTGCTGGAGGCCTCCGAGATCACCATTAACGTTGCCTTTGCCGACGAGAATGTCGCCGAAGACATGTCCTATGACGGCGTGACGTCAGCCCTCCGCGTGAACCAGAGCGTCCACGCACCGCTGCTCTGCGTCGTCGATGTCTTCGACGTTGCCTCGGGCGATCTCAGCCTTCCGGGAAAGGTGAGCGGAAACTAGGGGGAAGATCTGAGCCACAGGATACCATGCCTTCGACGCGTCATCCCGGACGCAGCGCAGCGGAGATCCGGGACCGGGGGGGCAAAGAGTCGGTAATCATCTCACTATCGTCAGCGGCTCTTCGGTCCCGGCTCGCGCTATCGCTTGGCCGGGATGACGACGGATGGTTGATAAGGAACCAACTCACCCCTCATGCGGCGCATAGGATGCCGGGTCGACCGTTTCCGGCCGGCCGGGCAGGGTGAGCCGGGCCTCGCGCGCAGGGGTGGTCGCGATGATCTTGCCGCTCTTCACCACCGCGAGGCGGGTCGCCTTCAGACGGATCGCCTCGATGGTGTCGCGCGCCTGCAGCAGCACGAAATCTGCCTTGCAGCCCTTTTCGAGGCCATAGCCTTCCAGGTTCATCGCCCTGGCGGCATGGGTGGTGACGCAGTCGAAGCAGTAGCGGATGGCGTCGCGGCTGGTCATCTGCGCCACGTGCAGGCCCATGGAGGCGACCTCCAGCATGTCGCCGGAGCCCATGGAGTACCACGGGTCCATCACGCAGTCGTGGCCGAAGACGACGTTGATGCCGTAGGAGCGCATTTCCGGAACGCGCGTCTGGCCGCGACGCTTCGGATAGGTGTCGTGTCGGCCCTGCAGCGTTATGTTGATCAAGGGATTGGCAATGGCGTGCACTTCCGCTTCGGCAATCAGCGGCAGCAGCTTGGAGACATAGTAGTTGTCCATGGAGTGCATGGAGGTCAGGTGCGAGCCGGCAACCCGCCCTTGCAGCCCGAGACGCTCCGTGTGGTAGGCGAGCGTCTCGATGTGGCGGGACATCGGGTCGTCGGTCTCGTCGCAATGCATGTCGACCATCAGTCCGCGCTCGGCGGCAATCTCGCAGAGCCGGGCGACGGAGCGGGCGCCGTCTTCCATCGTGCGCTCGAAATGGGGAATGCCGCCAACGATATCGACGCCCATGTCGAGGGCCGTCAGAAGGTTCTTTTCCGCAGTCGCAGACCTGAAAAGCCCGTCCTGGGGGAAGGCGACGAGCTGAAGGTCGATATAGTCCTTCACCTTCTCGCGCACCTCGAGCAAGCCTTTGGCGCCCGTTAGCCGGTCGTCACAGACATCGACATGGGTGCGGATCGCCAGAAGACCTTGCGAGACGGCCAGATCGCAATACCTTATCGCCCTTTCCACCACGGCATCGACCGTCAGGATCTCCTTCAGCTCTCCCCAGAGCGCGATGCCTTCCAGCAGCGTGCCGCTGCGGTTCATCCGCGGCAGGCCGAGCGAGAGGGTTGCATCCATGTGGAAATGGCTGTCGATGAACGGCGGCGAGACCAGCTTGCCGGAGGCGTCGATCACTTCACCGGCCTCGGCCGCGATGCCGGCCTCGACCGCTTCGATCCGGCCATTGCGGCAGGCGATGTCGATACCGGTGCGGCCGTCTGGCAGGTTGGCGTTCCTGACGAGAAGATCGAAGCTCATGGATTGGTCTCAGCGTTGGCCACGGAAATAGGGAACAAGCAGTGCCCTTGGATAATCGGCCCTGCGGGCGACGACAATGAGCGCAGCGATGGATAGAAGATACGGCATCATCAGGAACACCTGCCCGGGCACGAAGCTACCGACCTCCGTCTGCAGGCGCACCTGAAAGGCGTCGAAAGCTCCGAAGAGCAGCGCGCCGATCAGGGCCTTGCCCGGACGCCAGGAGGCGAACACCGTCAGCGCGATGCAGATCCAGCCGCGGCCGTTGACCATGCCGAAGAAGAAGGCGTCAAAGGCGGACATGGTGAGGAAGGCGCCGCCGAGCGCCATGATCGCCGATCCCGCGACCACCGTGCCGATGCGCAGGGCATAGACGGACAGGCCCTGGGATTCGACGGCCGCCGGGTTGTCCCCGACCGCCTGGATCGCGAGCCCGAGAGGCGTGCGGTAGAGCACATAGGCCGTCAGAGCCACCAGGATCAGCGCCAGAAAGGTCAGCGGTGTCTGCTGGAAAAGGGCGGGGCCGATGAAGGGCAACTCGCTCAGCACCGGAATGTCGAGCGGCTGGAACGCTTCGATCCGGGGCGGCGAGGAAACATCCGGCAAGGCTGTCCGGTAGATGAAGTAGCTGAGCGAGGTGGCAAACAGCGTCACGCCGATGCCGGAGACATGCTGCGACAGGCCGAGGGGCACGGTCAGGATCGCGTGGATCAGGCCGAAAAAGGCGCCTGCCATTGCGGCGACCAGAACCCCGCCCCAGAGACCGGCTCCCAGCCACACCGCCATCCAGCCGGCCATGGCGCCGGCGGTGAAGATGCCCTCGATGCCGAGATTGAGCACCCCGGCACGCTCGCAGATGAGTGCGCCGATGACGCCGAAGATCAACGGTGTTGCGATCCGCAAGGACGCGGCCCAGAAATTGGCCGAGAGGAGAATATCGAGGATCTCGGTCATTCCGCAGTCTCCCGGGATTTATGGTCACCGACCAGCCTGATCCGGAACCTCAGGAACAGCCCGGAGACCAGCACGCACAGCAGGGCCATGGCAACGATGAGGTCGGCCAGATAGTTGGAAACGCCGGTGGCCCGGGACATGGAATCCGCACCGACGAAAATACTGGCGATGAAGAGCGCGGCAAGAACGACACCGACCGGCGAAAGACCGGCGAGCATCGCAACGACGATGCCGGAGTAGCCGAAACCGGGCGAAAGATCGGCGGTGAGATAGCCCTTCAGTCCTGCGACCTCGCCGACACCGGCAAGGCCTGCAAGGGCACCGGACAGAAGTCCCACGCGGACGAAGGTGGCGGTGACAGGAATGCCGGCATGGCGTGCGGCCGACGCGTTTTCGCCGACGGCCCGGATCTCGAAGCCCCAGACGGTTCGCTTCAGGAGAAAATAGACGCCGAGCGACGCTGCAAGGGCGACGACCAGACCCCAGTGGATGCGCATCCGGTCCATGAGCTTGGGCAAGGCGGCCTCGTCCAGGATCGGTTCGGACTGGGGCCAGCCCATGCCCATCGGGTCTTTCATGGGGCCTTCCAGCATCATCTGCACGAAGAGCAGGATGACGAAATTCAAGAGCAGCGTCGTGACCACTTCGTCGACGCCGAGCCTTGTTTTCAGGAGCGTCGGGCCGAGCATGACAAGACCGCCCGCAAGCGCGCCGGCGATCATCACTGCCGGGATCAGGACAAGGGAGGGGCCGGATATCAGCCCGGTGCCGACGGCGACGGCGGCGAGAGCTCCGGCATAGAGCTGGCCTTCGGCGCCGATATTCCAGAGCCTTGCCCTGAAGGCAACCGCGGCAGCAAGACCGGTGAGAATGAGCGGCGCCGCGCGGGTCAGCATTTCGGTGAAGGCAAAGAGGGAGCCGAAGGCGCCCTTGACCATCAGGCCATAGGCGTCAAACACGGAAAGCCCGGCAAAGGCGATCGGGATGGCGGCGAGCACGAGGGCAGCGACAGCGGCGGCAATCGTGACCGCCAGCATGCGCCGGAGGGAGGCGGGGCCGCGCGGTTCAAACCGGATCATGCGGCATCCTCCGCATTGTGGCCGGCCATCCTGAGGCCAAGCGTGCCGCGGTCGAGCGTTTCGGTGGGCTCGGCGGCGGAAAGATGGCCGCGGTGAATCACGGCGATGCGGTCGGATAGACGCATGAGTTCGTCGAGGTCCTCGGAAATCAGAATGACGCCGGCGCCGCGGTCGCGGGCGGCAATGAGGCGGCGGTGTACCTCGGACGTCGCGCCGACATCGAGCCCGCGCGAGGGCTGTGCGGCGAGCACCACCATCGGCTCGGTTTCGAGCGTCCGGGCTAGCACGATCTTCTGGATATTGCCGCCGGACAGCAGCCGGGCCGGGCTGTCGGCGCTCTGGCAGCGGATGTCGTAGGCCTTGATCAGGTCCTTTGCCCGTTCGCGCATGGCGGCAAAACGAAGCAATCCAAGGCGCTGGTTCTCCGGCTTGCGGATCGTCTCGATGGCAAGGTTCTCCGAAACGCTCATGGCGCCGATGATGCCGTCGTGATGGCGGTCTTCGGGAATGCGCGCCAGGCCGCTGTCGATCATCTTGCGGGCACTTGCCCGGGTGAGCGTGCTTTCCCCGAGAGTGATGCTGCCGGAGGACGGTGTCTCAAGGCCGGAGATGACGCGGGCGAGCATGGTCTGGCCATTGCCCGAGACGCCGGCAATGCCGAGGATCTCGCCGGATTTCAGATCGAGATCGACGCCATGAAGCGCATCGCGCCCGTGGCCGGCGGAAATGCCGCTGAGCACGAAGAGAGACGCACCCGGCGTTCCGGGAGTGCGGGCGGTATCGGTGATCGCATGGCCGACCATCAGTTCGGCAAGGCGGCGCCGGTCGCACTCCGCCGTCGGCAGATCGGCAACCTTGCGCCCGCCGCGCAGCACCGCAACCCGGTGGGAGGAGGCGAGCACTTCGGCCAGCTTGTGCGAAATGAAGATGAGGCCGAGGCCGTCCGCTGCCAGTTTCTTCAAGGTTGCGAAGAGCGTGTCGGATTCCTGCGGCGTCAGAACGGCCGTCGGCTCGTCCAGCACCAACACTCGGGCGTCGCGGTAGAGCGCCTTCAGGATCTCGACACGCTGCTTCTCACCGACCGAGAGCTGGGAAATTCGGGCGTCCAGCGAGACCGTCAGGCCGGAACGGGCCATCAGGTCTTCAAGTTTCCTGCGGGCAGGTGCCCGGGAGGAGGAGAGGGCGGCAAGCCTTTCCGTTCCAAGCAGGATGTTGTCGAGCGCGCTGAGGTTTTCGGCAAGCGTGAAATGCTGGTGCACCATGCCGATGCCGGCGGCGAGCGCCGCACTCGGCGAGCCCGGTTCCAGGTCGGCGAGGCCGTTGCCGGAGGTGCCGACCAGAACGCGGCCTTCATCGGCCACATAATGACCGAAGAGAATGTTCATCAGTGTGGTCTTGCCGGCGCCGTTCTCACCGAGAAGCGCAAGGATTTCGCCGCGCTTCAGGTCGAGCGAGACTTCGCCATTGGCCGTCAGCGCACCGAAGCGCTTGGTGATGCCGTCGAGACGCAGGACGACGTCGGCGTCCTGTGCTGGGTCCGCCATGAGGGCCTCCGGAAAGAAAATGAATACCGCCGACAGGTGCTCGCGGCGGAAAGAAACCGGCGGCCGTGGCCGCCGGTCGTGCCGCTGTTGCGGTTACATCGTGGACTTGGGTTCGCTGTCGTTGACGTTGACGCGGAACAGGCCGTCCAGGATCTCCTGTTCCTTTTCCTTGGCTGCCTTCACCGCATCGGCCGGAGCAAGGCTCTCGTCGACGATGAAGCTGCCGCCGCCATAGGACATGAAGCTGTAGGGGCCGTAGTCCGCCGGCTCGAAATTACCGGCGGCAACGGCCGCGACGGCCTTGTCGATGGTGGGTTCCATGTGCCAGAGGGCGGAGGAAAGGATCGTGCCCGGATAGTCACCGGCCGTGTCGATGACGTTGCCGATGGCGAGGATGCCCTTTTCCTTGGCGGCGTCCGATACGCCGAAACGTTCGGCGTAGAGAATGTCCGCACCCTTGTCGATCATGGCGAAGGCATCACCGTCATCGCCACCCTTCTTCCGTCAAACCTTGCTGGCGGTGATCATCATCGAAACGAGCCGGCCCTCCTCCAAAGACCGAACGACATTCCCGAGACGTTCCGGCATGTCATCGCCCATGGCCGGGATCGGTCCTATGGCTCCTGGCTGCGGAGCCCCGCCCGGGTTGACAGTCGCGTCAGCCATGTGGTCGTGGACGTCGTGGAAGCCAGCGTCCTCGAGCAGCCCGAGGATTTCGGCCGGAGAACCGAGGAAGCTGCTTCTCGCGTCCATCGCCCAGGGCAGCGGATAGATCGGATCCCTCACCGGACCTTCGGCGACGTGACTGACGGCGTAGATGCCACCCGGCTTGAGCGTCCGGCAGGCTTCCGAGAACATGGTCGTCTTGTCCGCGACATTCATGGTGACGTTCTGGCACAAGATGGCGTCGAAGCTCGCGTCCTCGTAAGGCAGGTCCGTGACGCTTCCGACCACAACATGGATACGGTCCTCCAACCCCACGAGGGCGTTCAGATCCCGCGCCACATCGACGAATTCCGGCGTCAGTTCGATCGCATCGATCGTGCAGTCGTAGGACGTCGCGAGGTATCGGCTTGGTCCGCCGATGCCCCAGCCGGCATCC